>LNAP01004934.1_pt1 | contig 15540 bp, 9 predicted proteins | sample 602601 | NCBI WGS metagenome assembly LNAP01 (sample SAMN02440304, study PRJNA202911) | soil metagenome | biome: Subtropical and temperate rainforests or woodlands; isolation source: soil samples (1 kg each in a 20% v/v slurry with milli Q water) were... ...
TGCGCAGGCCCTTGCGGCCGGCATCCGGGCCGGCACCGTGCGCGACGTGCTGGGCAACGCGCAATGGCAACTCCGCGTGGTGGAGCTGGACCGTGCCCAGCCCGAATTCACCCGCACGCCCTGGGCCTACCTCGAAAAAGCCGTCTCGGCGCAGCGCATCGCGCAGGGCAAGGCCCAGCTGGCCGAGCACCACGCAGCGCTGGAGCCAGCGGCCGGCCGCTACGGCGTGCCCGCCACGGTGATCACCGCCATCTGGGGCATGGAGAGCAACTACGGCAGCAACTTTGGCAGCTTCCACACCGTGGATGCGCTGGCCACGCTGGCCTACGATGGCCGGCGCCGCGCCTGGGCACAGGTCGAACTGCTGGCGGCCCTGCGCATCGTGGACCAGGGCGACATCACCGCCGAGCGCATGGTGGGCTCCTGGGCTGGCGCCATGGGCCACACCCAGTTCCTGCCCTCGGTGTTCCTGGCCTACGCCGTGGATGCCGATGGCGATGGGCACCGCGACATCTGGGGCAGCATCCCCGATGTGGCGGCCTCCACGGCCCACTTTCTGTCCCGCTCCGGCTGGCAGGCCCACGAGCCCTGGGGTGCCGAAGTGCGGCTCCCGCCAGCGTTCGACCATGCCCGGGCGGATCTGTCGGTGCAGCAAACCACCGCGCAATGGGAGGCCGAGGGCATACAAGCGCTCGACGGCCAGAGGCTGCCGGCCCTGGACGCGGCCTCCATCGTGGCTCCGGCGGGTGCCCGCGGTCCGGCATTTCTGGTGGGGGCCAATTTCCGGACCATCCTGCGGTACAACAACTCGATCCACTACGCGCTCGCGGTGGCGCTGCTGTCGCAACAGATCGGCGGCGGCGCAGCGGTCGCGGGCGCCTGGCCCCGCGATCTGGAGCCGCTGTCGCGCGCGCAGACACAGGCACTGCAGGAGGCACTGAACCAAAGGGGGTTTGCTGCCGGCACCTCGGACGGCGTGATGGGCCCCGCCACCCGCGCAGGGCTGCGGGCCTTCCAGCGCAGCATCGGCACGGCGCAGGACGGCTACCCCACCGTGGAACTGCTGCAACGCCTGCAGGCCCCCTGAATGGCAAGGGTGCCACAGTGCACTCTGCGGTCCACACCGGGCGCCACGTAAAAAAGCCCACGGCAGACACCGTGGGCTTTTTTGCGGGCGGCAGCGACCGCGCCGGCGGGCGCAGCCACTGCACTGCGTCAATCCGCCGTGGCTTCCTCGGGTTCGGCGGGTTCGGACTTGGCCGAGCGCTCTTTCTTGGGCAGCGGCTGGATGTCCAGCAGCACCTCGGACGTTTCCACGCCCTTGTCATCGGTCTTGAGCTCGATGTCCACCGTGAGACGCCCGCCTTCGGTCAGGCGGCCAAACAGCAGTTCGTCGGCCAGCGCCCGGCGGATGGTGTCCTGGATCAGGCGCTGCATCGGGCGTGCGCCCATCAGCGGGTCGAAGCCCTTCTTGGCCAGGTGCTTGCGCAGCTGGTCGGTGAAGGTGACCTCGACCTTCTTCTCGGCCAGTTGCGTCTCCAGCTGCAGCAGAAACTTGTCCACCACGCGCAGGATGATCTGCTCGTCAAGCGCCTTGAAGTTGACGATGGCATCCAGCCGGTTGCGGAACTCGGGCGTGAACAGGCGCTTGATGTCGCCCATCTCGTCGCCCGCCTGGCGCGGGTTGGTGAAGCCTATGGTCGCCTTGTTCATGGTCTCGGCGCCCGCGTTGGTGGTCATGATGATGAGCACGTTGCGGAAGTCGGCCTTGCGGCCGTTGTTGTCCGTCAGCGTGCCATGGTCCATGACCTGCAGCAGCACGTTGAAGATGTCCGGGTGCGCCTTCTCGATCTCGTCGAGCAGCAGCACCGCGTGCGGCTTCTTGGTGATGGCCTCGGTGAGCAGGCCACCCTGGTCAAAGCCCACGTAGCCCGGAGGCGCACCGATCAGGCGGCTCACGGCGTGGCGCTCCATGTACTCCGACATGTCGAAGCGGATCAGCTCGATGCCCATGATGTAGGCGAGCTGCTTGGCCGCCTCGGTCTTGCCGACGCCGGTGGGACCGCTGAACAGGAACGAGCCAATCGGCTTGTCGCCCTTGCCCAGGCCCGAGCGCGCCATCTTCACGGAGCTGGCGAGCACTTCAAGCGCCTTGTCCTGGCCGAACACCACGCTCTTGAGGTCGCGCTCCAGCGTCTGGAGCTTGCCGCGGTCGTCGTTGGACACGTTGGCGGGCGGAATGCGCGCAATCTTGGCCACGATCTCTTCGATCTCGGCCTTGCCGATGGTCTTCTTGCGCTTGCTGGGCACCAGGATGCGCTGGGCAGCGCCGGCTTCGTCGATCACGTCGATCGCCTTGTCGGGCAGGTGGCGGTCGTTGATGTACTTGGCGCTCAACTCGGCCGCAGCCTGCAGGGCGGCCGCCGCGTATTTCACGCTGTGGTGTTCTTCGAAGCGCGACTTGAGACCCTTGAGGATGTCGATGGTCTCGGCCACGGTGGGCTCGACCACGTCCACCTTCTGGAAACGGCGCGACAGTGCCGCGTCTTTTTCGAAGATGCCACGGTATTCCGTGAAGGTGGTCGCACCGATGCACTTGAGCTGGCCGCTGGAGAGCGCCGGCTTGAGCAGGTTGGATGCATCGAGCGTGCCACCCGACGCCGCGCCGGCACCAATCAGGGTGTGGATCTCGTCAATGAACAGAATCGCGTTGGGCTTGTCCTTGAGCGACTTGAGCACGCCCTTGAGGCGCTGCTCGAAATCACCGCGGTACTTGGTACCCGCCAGCAGCGCGCCCATGTCCAGCGAGTACACCGTGGCCTCTGCCAGGATCTCGGGCACGTCGTTCTGCGTGATGCGCCAGGCCAGGCCCTCGGCAATCGCGGTCTTGCCCACGCCCGCCTCGCCCACCAGCAGCGGGTTGTTCTTGCGGCGGCGGCACAGGATCTGGATCGTGCGCTCCACCTCGTAGTGCCGGCCAATCAGCGGGTCGATCTTGCCGTCCTTGGCGAGCTGGTTCAGGTTCTGGGTGAACTGCTCCAGCGGCGAGGCTTTCTCGTTGCGTTCGGAGCTGCCACCCTCTTCCCCCTCGGCCTGGTTCTCGGCCTTGGCGGGCTCTGGCGGCTCGCCCTTCTTGATGCCATGGGCGATGAAGTTGACCACATCGAGGCGCGTCACGCCCTGCTGGTGCAGGTAATACACCGCATGCGAATCCTTTTCGCCGAAGATGGCCACGAGCACGTTGGCACCCGTCACCTCTTTCTTGCCGTTCCCCGTGGATTGCACGTGCATGATGGCACGCTGGATCACCCGCTGGAAGCCCAGCGTGGGCTGGGTGTCCACCTCGTCAGACCCTGCGACCTGCGGCGTGTTGTCTTTGATGAAATTCGACAGCGATGAACGCAGATCATCGATGTTGGCCGAACATGCGCGCAGCACCTCCGCTGCGCTGGGATTGTCGAGCAGTGCAAGCAACAGATGCTCCACGGTGATGAACTCGTGGCGCTGCTGGCGGGCCTCAACAAAGGCCATGTGCAAGCTGACTTCCAGTTCCTGGTGTGAACTCCTTTGTGCTTGCGTGGAAGGGATAACTTTAGATCGGGATGAGAAACCCGTTATTCAACAGGCTCACTCACACATTGCAGGGGGTGGCCGGCCTTGAGCGCGGCCTCCAGCACCTGGTCCACCTTGGTGGCGGCCACATCGCGGGAATACACGCCGCACACGCCTTTGCCGTCGAGGTGGATCTTCAGCATGATCTGGGTGGCCTGTTCGCGGTCTTTGCTGAAAAACTCCTGCAGCACCACGATCACGAACTCCATGGGCGTGTAGTCGTCATTGAGCATGACCACCTGGTACATATGGGGCGGCTGGGTCTTTTGCGCGCGTCTTTCGAGCACGACCGAACCGCCATCATCCCGTGCTGGCCGGGTGGAGGGCAGCGCGGTGGGGGGAGAAGGTGGTTTTGTTGCCATGAAATTCATTCTAGCGATGCATTCGTTGCACTGCAGCCGGTGTCATCTGAGGACGATTGCGGTTTTTACAACCGCCGGCGCAATGCACGCCGCCCCATCCAGGGGTCACTCATAGATCACCGTGGCCGAGCCGGTTCCCACCCCTGCGCTCCAGGCCGCCAGCGCGGCATCGGTAGGGTAAAAGCGGCTGGCGTCACCCAATTGGAGTTCGGCCACCGCGGCCCCCTGCTCTGCCACGCAGCGCACCCCCATGCGCACGCGCAGCCCGTGCAGCAGATCGCCCTGCTCCGACTCCTCCCGGCGTGGAGGGAACTCCCGCACCAGACCTGGTACGTCAGGGGATTTATCACCCACCACGACATGCAGGTATTTGCCAAACCGGGCGCGCGCTCCGGCCATGTCCCACACCTGCTGCACCTTCACCCGCAGCCCGCCACTGAAGTGGTCGAGCTGCAGGCGGCCCATCATCACCACGAACTCGTCTTCCTTGAGCTGGTTACGGTAGGTGTTGAGCAAGGCCTCGTCGGCAGAGGCCTCCAGCACGCCGGATTTGTCATCGAGGCGGAACAGACCCAGCTTGCCCCGCTGGCCGTTGATCACCCTGAAGTCACTGACGATGCCGGCCAAAACCTGGGGCTCGCGGCTGTCCAGCAATTCATCGATCTGCGTGCGCACGAAACGGCGCACCTCCTGCGCCACCTCGTCAAACAGGTGGCCCGACAGGTAGAAGCCGACGGCCGTTTTCTCCTGGGTGAGTCGCTCCTTGATGCCCCAGGGCACTGCGTCGACCAGATCGGGCTCCTGCGTGCTCGATCCGTGGGCGTCTTCGCCCATCATGTCAAAGAGCCCACCCTGGTTCACGTTGGCCAGCGTGGCCGCGGCAAAGTCAAAAGCCCGGTCGATCGAAGCGACCAGCGCGGCACGGTTGAGATGGAGCGCATCAAACGCCCCTGCCTTGATGAGCGCCTCGACCGTGCGCTTGTTCAGGCGTGCCCGGTCTACCCGTACGCAAAAATCGAACAGGCTCTTGAAGGGGCCGGTGGTGGAGCCCTGCGGCCCCTCGCCCCGTCCCTCACGGGCGGCGACGATGGCCTCGATGGCCTGCTGCCCCGTTCCCTTGACGGCACCCAGGCCGTAACGGATCACCTTGTCGGTCACAGGCTCGAACCGGTACACGCCCCGGTTCACGTCTGGGGGTTCGAAGGTCATCCCGAAGTTCTTGACCGCATCCTCGAACAGCACCTTGAGCTTGTCGGTGTCGTCCATTTCCACGGTCATGTTGGCGCAGAAGAACTCCGCCGTGTAGTGCACCTTGAGCCAGCCCGTGTGGTAGGCCAGCAGCGAGTAGGCGGCGGCGTGCGACTTGTTGAAGCCATAGCCCGCGAACTTCTCCATCAGGTCGAAAACCTCGTCCGCCTTCTCCTGGCTGATGCTCTTTTCGGCAGCGCCCTTGCGGAAGATGGCGCGGTGTTCGGCCATCTCCTCCGCTTTTTTCTTGCCCATCGCACGGCGCAGCATGTCGGCGCCGCCCAGGCTGTAGCCGCCCAGTACCTGGGCGGTCTGCATCACCTGCTCCTGGTACACCATGATCCCGTAGGTCTCTGCCAGCACGGGCTCCACCAGCGGGTGCGGGTACTCCACCACCTCCTTGCCGTGCTTGCGGTTCACGAAGCTGGGTATCAGGTCCATGGGACCAGGGCGGTACAGGGCATTCAGGGCGATCAAATCCTCCAGACGGCTGGGTCGCGCCTCTTTGAGCATGCCCTGCATGCCGCGGCTTTCAAACTGGAAAACGGCCTCGGTCTTGCCATCGGAGAACAGCCGGTAGGTAGGACCATCGTCCAGCGGAATGGTTTCGAAAGCGAAGTTCTCCTGGCCCTTGTGGCGCTGGATGATGAACTCGCGCGCGATCTCCAAGATGGTGAGCGTGGCCAGGCCCAGAAAGTCGAACTTCACTAGGCCGATGGCCTCCACATCGTCCTTGTCGTACTGGCTCACGGCCGATTCGCTGCCCGGTTGCTGGTACAGCGGGCAAAAATCGGTGAGCTTGCCCGGCGCGATCAGCACGCCCCCGGCGTGCATGCCGATATTGCGCGTCATGCCTTCGAGCTTCTGCGCCATCTCGATGATGGTCTTGACGTCGTCCTCCTTGCGCACCCGCTCGTAGAGCAGGGGCTCCAGCTCCAGCGCGTAGTTGTTCTTGTCCCCCTCCTTCTTGGTCTCGGGCGGGTATTGCAGGGTGTAGGACTGCCCCGGCTTGTTGGGCACCAGCTTGGAAATGCCGTCACAAAAGGTGTAGCTCATGTCCATCACCCGGCCCACGTCGCGGATGGCGGCCTTGGCGGCCATGGTGCCGAAAGTGGCAATCTGGCTGACGGCATCCTTGCCGTATTTGTCCTTCACATAGTCGATCACGCGGTCGCGGTTCGCCTGGCAAAAGTCAATGTCGAAGTCGGGCATGGACACCCGCTCCGGGTTCAGGAAACGCTCGAACAGCAGGTTGTATTCCAGCGGGTCCAGATCGGTGATCTTGAGTGCGTAGGCCACCAGCGACCCCGCGCCGGAACCCCGGCCAGGCCCGACAGGACAGCCGTGCGTCTTGGCCCATTGAATGAAGTCCCCCACAATCAGAAAGTAGCCGGGAAACCCCATCTTGAGGATGGTGTTGAGCTCGAACTCCAGCCGCTCCACATAGCGGGGTCGCTGCCCATTGCGCCGGGTCTCGTCGGGAAAAAGAAGCCGAAGGCGCTCCTCCAGCCCCTCGAAGGACACATGGCGAAAGTAGTCCTCCACCGACAGCACCTGCCCATTCACGGGGGGAATGGGAAAATTGGGGAGCTGGGGCTTTCCCAGCACCAGGGTGATGTTGCAACGACGGGCAATCTCCACCGAATTGGCCAGCGCGGCGGGCAGGTCCTCAAACAGCGCCTGCATCTGCGCCGACGACTTGAAATACTGCTCGCGCGTGAACTTGCGCACCCGACGCTGGTTGCCCAGTATCTCGCCCTCGGCAATGCACACCCGCGCCTCATGGGCCTCGTAATCGTCCGCAGTGGCGAACTGCACGGGATGCGTGGCCACCACAGGCAGATGCAGCCGTGCCGCCAGCTGCACAGCCGCCACCACATGGGCCTCGTCGTCGGCACGGCCTGCCCGTTGCAACTCCACATAGAAACGGTGGGGAAAGATGCCCGCCAGCCGCAACGCCAGACGCGCCGCCCCGACGTCATCGCCTTTCATGAGGGCCTGCCCCACCGCTCCTGCCTGGGCGCCCGAGATCGCGATCAGCCCTTCGCCCAGTTCCTCCAGCCACTCCCAGGTGCAGACGGCGTGGGTTTTGGACACATTGCGGGTCCAGGCGCGTGCCAGCAATTCGGACAGATTCAGATAGCCCTGGCGCCCCTGCACCAGCACCAGCATGCGCGACGGCGCTGCACCCGCCTCGCCTTCCAGAAAGATTTCAGCGCCCAGAATCGGCTTGACGCCTTTGCCGCGCATCTCCTTGTAGAACTTGATGGCGCCAAAAAGGTTGTTGAGGTCGGTGATGGCCAATGCAGGCTGGCCATCCTTGGCCGCTGCCTTGGCCAGGTCATCGATGCGATTGGTGCCGTCAACGACGGAAAATTCGGTGTGCAGGCGCAGGTGTACAAACATGGGCTCCATTGTAGGAAGCCCACCTGGCCCGGCTCGTGCAATAGCCGTTTCAGGCAAACGGGACCCGGCAGGCACCGTCGGTACAATGCCGGTGTCGGTTGAGATTGCGCCGCGGGCCAAGCCGTACCATGCCGGTGCGACCGCCGGTGCAGCGCCTCACGGGACACACGTTCACTTTTTGTCTGAAAGCTGCCTGCAATGCTGCGTGCCCCCCTGCCTTTTATCACTGCCCTGCTGACCGCCGGCTTGCTCGCGGGCTGTTCAAGCACTCCGGAAGACAAGACAGCGGGCTGGAGCCCCAACCGCATTTACTCGGAAGCCAAGGACGAGTTGAGCGGCGGCGCTTTCGACAAGGCCGTGCCCCTGCTTGAAAAACTGGAGGGCCGTGCGGCAGGTACGCCCCTGGCCCAGCAGGCCCAGCTGGACAAAGCCTATGCGCAGTACAAGGGCGGTGAAAAGGCGCAGGCCATCGCCACGCTGGACCGCTTCATGAAGTTGCACCCCGCAAGTCCTGCGCTCGATTACGCGCTGTACCTCAAAGGCCTGGTCAACTTCAACGACAACCTGGGTCTTTTTTCATGGATCTCCCAGCAGGATCTCTCCGAACGCGACCAGAAAGCCGCAAAGGATTCCTTCGAGTCGTTCAGCGAACTGGCGACACGGTTCCCTGATTCGCGCTACGCAAAAGACGCTCGCCAGCGCATGACCTACATCGTCAATTCGCTGGCCCAGTATGAAGTCCACGTTGCCCGCTACTACTTCCAGCGCGGTGCCTATGTGGCGGCCATCGGCCGCGCCCAGGCTGCACTGGCCGACTACCAGGGTGTTCCCGCACTTGAAGAAGCCCTGTACATCCTGATCCAGTCCTACGATGCCCTGGGAATGACCCAGCTGCGTGATGATGCCCGCCGGGTCATGCAAGCCTCCTACCCCCAGGGCGCTTACGCCACGGGTACCGTCACGACCAGGTCCAATCCGTGGTGGAAGTTCTGGTAAGCGCATCCAGCGCGGCCTCCAATCCCTCTGGGTTTTCAAGAACGCGCATGGGCGGCAGCGCGCGCATCAGCCGTTTGCCATAGCCCATGGTGGCCAACCGCGTGTCGCACACGACCAGCACACCGCGGTCTGATTCCCTCCGGATCAACCGCCCTGCGCCTTGCTTGAGCGCAACAGCCGCCTCGGGCACGGCAACCATCTGAAACGGGCGACCGCCAGCGGCTTTGATGCGCTGGCTGCGTGCCTCTATCAGCGGGTCGCCAGGGGGTGGAAAAGGCAGTTTGTCGATGACCACCAGCTGCAAGGCATCGCCAGGCACATCAAAGCCCTCCCAGAAGGAGGCCGAAGCCACCAGCACGCAACCCCGCCCGCCGCCAGAGGCGCCCTCGCGAAAGCGCTGCATGAGTTGGCGCTTGGGCCGGTCGCCCTGCACCAGCACCTCCGGCCCTTCCAGAGTGCTGAAACGGGCCTGCAACGCATCACCGATGGCGCGCAGGGCCTTGAGCGTCGTGGTCAGAACCAGCGTGCGCCCACCAAGGCGGCTGGCAGCCGCTCCAGCCAGCCCGGCCACTGCCACGCTATGGCCGGGATCAGACGGCTCTGGCAACTGCCGGGGCACATACAGCGCCGCCTGGGATGCATAGTCGAACGGGCTGTCAACACGCAGTATTTCAGCGTTCTGCAGGCCACAGCGCTCGGTGAACCATGTCAGCCCGGCATCGTCCCCCAGGGTGGCAGACGTAAAAATCCAGGCCCGGCCCGCATGCTGCGCGGGGGCCGGCCATCCGTCGCCGTCATCTTTTGCGGCGTCGGATTCAGCGGGCACAGCAAGCACGCGGGTTTGCATCGTCTGCGCGATATCCAGCGGCGACTCCACCAGCCGCAGCTGGCCGCCCACGTCCAGCCAGCGCACGGCGTCCGGACTGCAGGGCGCTGCAAACCGCCCCAGGCGCGCCAACAGTTCCGAGCCACGCTCATACAGCCGGACGAGATCAGGGGACACCTCGCTCAAAGGGTCCAGCGCTTCCATCGCTTGCGCGCACGCCGATGCCATGCCCCGAAGGGCCGCATGCCAGCCTGCAGGCGTGACGGCTTCGGGCACTTCGCCAGTCCAGCGCAGCTTGGTGCCGGGCCCCCTCGGTCCCACGGCAATACGCAGATCGCCACACGCCCGCTCCAGGTGTGCCGCCAGGGTGCTCCAGTCCGCAAGGCCGCGGGCGTGCTGCAAACCTGTCGCCAGCAGATCACGGGAATAATCCAACCATTGCCCTGTGGACAGGTGCGTGCCGAGAAACTGCACACCGATTTCATTGATCTGGTGTGCCTCATCCAACACCACGACCCGCACAGTCGGCAGCAACTCGGCCATACCCGACTCTCGCACGGCCACGTCGGCAAAGAACAGGTGGTGGTTGATCACCACCACATCGGCGGCCAGCGCTTCACGCCGGGCGATGTGCACATGGCACTGGCGAAAGCGAGGGCACGCCACGCCCAGACAGTTTTCACGGGTGGATGTGATCAGCGCGATGACGGGCGATCGCTCGTCAAGACCTGGCAATTCCGCCAGATCACCCGAGCGCGTGCTGTGCGACCAGACCTCCACCTTCGCCAGCACCCGCTGCACGTTGCGATCGTGCAGCGCGGTGTCCTGCCGTGCCTGTTCCATGCGGTGCAGGCACAGGTAACTCCCCCGCCCCTTGAGCAGTGCCGTGCGTACCGGCAAGCCCAATGCAGAGACCAGCTGAGGCAGGTCCCAGGCAAAAAGCTGGTCCTGCAAGGCCTTGGTGGCCGTGGAAAGCAACACCCGCTCGCCACTGAGCAGCGCCGGAACCAGGTAGGCAAAGGTCTTGCCAACGCCCGTGCCGGCTTCGACCACCAGGGCACCACCGAGCTCGATGGTTCTGGCCACCGCATCCGCCATGCGTATCTGCCCCGCGCGCGCGCGGTAGTGGCCCTCCGTTCGCTGCAGCACCCCTTCGGGTTGAAATGCCGCATGCACTGCGTCCGCAAGACCCATCACGCAGGTTCTTGGGGCTGGAGCGCACGCTCCAGGCGGTCGATTGCATCGCGCAATGCGAGGCGGCGCTTCTTCAGGCGCCTGAGCGAAAACTCGTCAGGCGCCGCCTCCCGCGCGCCATGGTCGATGCGGGCGTCCAGATCGGCATGGGCGATGCGCAGATCTATCAGTTGGCGGGGCAAGGAGTGGTGGTTCGATTTCAAGGCGGTGGCGGCGCCATGCGCCCATGGGCATGGCAAAAATGCCACACGCGAGCGGATAATACGCGCTCCGACACGCCTCTCCGATGGGTATTTGCGCCGCCGCCCCCCACAATCACCAGCATGACCAAAGCGTTCCGCCTCATCGCATCGACCGGCATCCACAAGGGTGACCGCGAATACCAGCAAGACCAGGTGGCCCTGATCTCGCACGACCGCTACAACGGATGCGTGCTCGGTGTGATTGCCGATGGCATGGGCGGGCGCAGTGGCGGGCGCAAGGCCTCCGACCAGGTGATGATGACGGCACGCCAGCTGTTCGAACGCTACTCGCCGGAAACCGACGACCCCGCCGCCATGCTCAAGAACATGGTGGAAGAGGCCCACATCGTCATCCGCCTCACGGCCATTTCATCCGAGCAGGAACCGCACAGCACGATCGCGGCTTTCCTGATCAACCCCCGCGGGGACTGCCACTGGGTCCATGCAGGCGATTCGCGCATCTACCACTTCGAGGGGGCCAGGCTGACCTTTCGCTCGAGTGACCACTCGTATGTTCAGGCCCTGGTCGATCGCGGCGAGTTGACCGAAGCCGAAGCCAACATCCATCCGCACTCCAACATTCTGGTGGGCTGCCTGGGCACCGAAAGCGACCCGCCCATCACCACCCACACCATCCAGCAATTGCGGCCGGGCGATGTCCTGCTCGCCTGCAGCGATGGCGTGTGGCACTATTTCTCCCCCACCGAACTGGCCTCGGTGGTGGATTCGCTGTCGCCGCGCGAGGCCACCGAATTCCTGATCGACAAGGCGCGCTCCCGCGCACGCGGCGGCGGCGACAACCTGTCGCTGGTCATTGTGAAGATCGAGACCCTGGTCGAAGAAAGGAAGATCGGGCGACTGGTCCCACTGTCCGCCGGAAACGCCTGAAGCGCACAGCGCCCAAGCGCACGCACCTGGCGCGTGCAAGCCATCAGCGCCCCACCACGCTCAGGGCTGAGCGGACGGAAGCCCTGAAGAGGCGGGCAAGGGTGCAGCCGGCTTGCGCCCTGCGGCGGCTGCTTCGGCCTGCATTTTCTGCAGTCGTTCGCGCCGCTCCTGCGCCGATTTCACATTTTCAGCATGGCGCGCGCGCGCAGCGGCCGCGCGTTCAGCGCTTTGCGTGGCGCGCTGTTCCTTGCCGGCAGCATGGGACTCCTGGCGGCTGCGCTGCTGCTGCGCCCTGTGTTGCGCCTCGCGTTGGTGCTGCGTGCGCAAATCTTCCACACCGGTGGCCGGACGCCCCGCCCCACGGGCCGCACCCTGGGGTTGCGAGCGGTCCGGCGCCACGCGCTGCTTTTCTTCAATCGAACGCAGCCGCTCTGCGGCCTTTTCCTTGCGCTCCGCGTCGTTGAGCTGCAACTCGCGCGCGCGCAATGGAAGCTCGGCGCGGCGCGCCTGGGCCCGCGCGTCGCGCAGGCAGTCTTCCACCGCAAACCGGCGATAGCACGCGGTTTCGTCACGCTTTCGGATCGCCATGATGGCCTGGCGCTCCTGGAGGATTCGGTCGCGCTCGGCCTGCCGCTGCGCCTGCTCGGCACTGTGGCGGCCTTGCGGCGGCGCAGATGCCGACGGTTGCGCCATGGCAGGCCCAGCCATCACACACACCACACCCCAGATTGCCCAAGCGCTTTTCATTACGTCAGTCCCGTGTCAACAGTGCGGCGATCAAGCGCCAGAAACTCCTTGGACTGCATCTCGTGGAGCCGAGACACCGTGCGCGGAAACTCGTGGGCCAGCGGCCCATCGGTGTAGAGCTGTTCTGGCGGCACGGCGGCCGACAAAATGAGTTTGACCCGCCGGTCATACAGCACGTCCACCAGCCAGGTAAAGCGCCGCGCAGGCGACGCCATGTTGACCGGCATGTAGGGCACATCCGACAGCAACACCGTGTGGAATTGCGTGGCGATCTCCAGGTAATCGTTCTGCGAGCGGGGGCCTCCACACAGCGTCCTGAAGTCAAACCACACCACACCCCCCGCCTTGCGCCGCGCCAGGATCTCGCGCGCCTCAATGTGCAGCACCGGGTCTTCGTCATGCACTTCGGCCAGCTGATCGAAGGCAGCGTTCATCTCGGCATCTGCCTGCTGGCCCAGGGGCGTGTGATAGAGCTTCACCTGCTCCAGCGTGCGGCGCCGGTAGTCGGTGCCGTTGTCCACGTTCACCACCTCCAGCTTTGCGTTCAGCAGTGCAATGGCCGGCAGGATGCGGTCGCGGTGCAAGCCATCGGGATAAAGCCCATCGGGCTTGAAGTTGGAGGTGGTGACGAAGCCTACCCCGTTGTCAAACAGCGCCGCCAGCAAGCGGTGCAGGATCATCGCATCGGTGATGTCGGCAACGTGAAACTCATCAAAGCAGATCAGCTTGTAGCGCTTGGCGATACGCCGGCCCAGCACATCCAGCGGGTTCTGCGTGCCCTGCAGGGCCGCCAGCTCGCGGTGCACCTCGCGCATGAACTCGTGAAAATGCAGGCGCACCTTACGCTTGAGCGGCACGGCATTGAAAAAGCAATCCATGAGAAAGCTCTTGCCACGCCCCACCCCGCCGTACATGTAAACGCCACGCGGAACCTCGGGGTGGTTGACGATCTTCTTGAGGGCGTTGGAGCGGCGCGACTTGTAGGCAGCCCAGTCGCGGGCGCAACGCTGCAAGGCGTCCACCGCGCGCAATTGCGCCGGGTCGCTCTGAAAGCCTTTCGCGGCAAGTTCTGCGAGATAGGTCTGTTTGACAGTCACGTTGAAATTGCCCAGCAACTATGCAGCTATAAAATAAATAGCTGCTAGCGCTTTATAAACAAGCGCTAGCAGCCGATTTGACGCAAAACAATCAGAAGTTCAGCGTGCGCTTGTCCACCGCCAGGGCGGCTTCCTTGGTGGCTTCGCTCAAGGACGGGTGCGCGTGGCAGATGCGGGCAATATCTTCCGCGCTGGCCTTGAACTCCATGGCCACCACCGCCTCGGAGATCAGTTCGCTGACCTGTGGGCCGACCATGTGCACACCCAGGATTTCGTCCGTGGTGGCATCGGCCAGGAACTTGACCATGCCCGTCGTGTCGCCCAGCGCGCGTGCGCGGCCATTGGCCAGGAACGGGAAGGTGCCGGCCTTGTACTTCACGCCATCGGCCTTGAGCTGCTGCTCGGTGCGGCCCACCCAGGCGATCTCGGGGCTGGTGTAGATCACCCAGGGGATGGTGTTGAAGTTGACATGGCCGTGCTGGCCCGCCATGCGCTCGGCCACGGCCACGCCTTCTTCTTCGGCCTTGTGCGCCAGCATGGGGCCGCGCACCACGTCGCCCACGGCCCACACGCTCGGCAGGTTGGTCTTGCAGTCGCCGTCCACAGCGATGGCGCCGCGCTCGTCGAGTTGCAGGCCCACGGCTTCGGCATTCAGACCAATGGTGTTGGGAACGCGGCCAATCGAGATGATGAGCTTGTCCGCATCGAGGGTCTGGGCTTCACCCTTGCTGTTGGTGTAGGCGATGCTGACGCCCTTCTTGCTGTTCTTGATCTCGCCGACTTTCACGCCGAGCTCGATCTTGAGCCCCTGCTTGTCAAAAGCCTTCTTGGCTTCCTTGGCGATCTGTTCGTCCACGGCACCCAGGAAGGTGGGCAGACCTTCCAGCACCGTCACTTCCGCACCCAGGCGGCGCCAGACCGAACCCATTTCGAGGCCGATCACGCCCGAACCGATCAGGGCCAGCTTCTTGGGCACCGCGCCAATGCGCAGCGCACCATCGTTGGAGAGGATGTTCACTTCATCAAATTCCGCGCCGGGCAACGCACGGGCGTTAGAGCCGGTGGCAACGATGACCTGCTTGCCCACCAGGATCTCTTCGGCAGCGCCGGCCACCTTGATCTCGTAGCCGCCGCCCTCGGCAGCCTTCACGAACGAGCCACGGCCGTGGAAGAAGCTGACCTTGTTCTTCTTGAACAGGTACAGGATGCCGTCGTTGTTCTGCTTGACCACGCTGTCCTTGCGGGCCACCATCTTGGCCACGTCCATCTTCACGCCGGTGGCGGTGATGCCGTGGTCGGCAAAGTGCTTGTTGGCGTGCTCGAAATGCTCGGACGACTGCAGCAGCGCCTTCGAGGGGATGCAGCCCACATTGGTGCAGGTGCCGCCGGGGGCCGGGCCGCCCGCAGCGTTCTTCCATTCGTCGATGCAGGCCACGTTCATGCCCAGCTGCGCTGCACGGATGGCAGCGATGTAGCCACCGGGGCCGCCGCCGATCACGACGACGTCAAATTGTTTGCTCATGAAAAATCTCACTCAGTCAGTGGGTGAAAGACCCACCGGCGGGCCGGACCGCAAAACGGTCCGCGCGGGTGGGTCGATGCATTGCAGTGCTTAGATGTCGAACAGCAGGCGCGACGGATCTTCCAGCGCATCCTTCATGGCCACCAGGCCCAGCACGGCTTCACGGCCGTCGATGATGCGGTGGTCATACGACATCGCCAGGTAGTTCATCGGGCGCACCACGACCTGGCCGTTTTCGACCATGGCGCGGTCCTTGGTGGCATGCACGCCCAGGATGGCCGACTGCGGCGGGTTGATGATGGGGGTGGACATCATCGAGCCGAAGGTGCCGCCATTGGAGATGGAGAACGTGCCGCCGGTCATTTCCTCGATACCCAGCTTGCCTTCGCCCGCCTTCTTG
>LNAP01003271.1_pt1 | contig 15538 bp, 28 predicted proteins | sample 602601 | NCBI WGS metagenome assembly LNAP01 (sample SAMN02440304, study PRJNA202911) | soil metagenome | biome: Subtropical and temperate rainforests or woodlands; isolation source: soil samples (1 kg each in a 20% v/v slurry with milli Q water) were... ...
CTGCAAGCCGAGCGCGAACAAGGCATCACGATTGATGTGGCTTACCGTTACTTCAGCACCGGCACGCGCAAGTACATCATTGCTGACGCGCCGGGGCATGAGCAATACACGCGCAACATGGTTACGGCCGCTTCCACGGCGAACTTGGCGATCATCTTGATCGATGCGCGCAAGGGCATTCTTACGCAAACACGTCGCCACTCTTATCTTGCGCATCTGATGGGCATTCCACATATCGTCGTCGCCATTAACAAAATGGACCTGGTGAATTACGATCAAGCGGTATTTGACCGCATTCGCAGAGACTATCTCACTTTTGCCGAGCAACTAGGCATTAAGGACATTCACTTTATTCCAATGTCGGCGCTAAAAGGCGACATGGTCGTCGATCGTGGTGAGAACATGCCTTGGTATCCCGGCAGCACTTTGCTGGATGTGCTGGAAAATGCCCCCACAGCCCATAGCGAAGCGGACGAACCTTTCCGCTTTCCGGTGCAATTTGTCTGCCGTCCGCATAAATCGGATGACCCAGAGCTACATGATTTTCGCGGCTTTATGGGCCGGGTTGAATCTGGCAGCATCGGCATTGGCGATGCGGTGACAGTACTGCCCTCCGGAAAAGAAACCCGCGTTAAAGACATTCGGGTGCTGAATCAATCTTTTGCCACAGCTTACCCCGAGCAATCCATCACGCTGTTGCTTGAAGACGAAATCGATATCTCGCGTGGCGATATGATCGTGCAAACCGAAAAGTCGGCGCTGGTGACACGGCAACTTAATGCCATGGTGTGCTGGTTAGCAGAAACGCCATTGGATCGGCAACGAAAATATCTGGTTCGCCAAGCCACACGCGAATCCAAAGCCGTGGTATCTGCAATTGAATATCGCATTGACGTGAATTCACTTGAGCGAATACCCGTTGAATCCCTGCAAATGAATGACATTGCCCATGTCGTCATCCGTCTGGCGCAACCATTAAGTGTGGATGCCTACGTAACCAATAGAGCCATAGGCGCCTTCATCATTATTGATGAATCAACCAACAACACCGTTGCCGCAGGAATGGTTTTATAAGCTTTTTCAGCAGCCTAGTTGCACAATAAAAAAGCCAGACATAGCCTGGCTTTTTTATTGTGCTGATTTGATGACTTACAATTACATGCCGAGTTGCCCAATAAAGAACTAAAGAACTGGCACGCAAAAAGTAAACCTTATTCTTCAACAAGCCCTTCTGTTGCTTCAACGCCTTCCGGACGATCGAGCAATTCAACATATGCCATGGGCGCGTTATCACCTACGCGAAAACCCATTTTCAGAATGCGTAAATAGCCGCCATTTCTTGCCGCAAACCGCGGGCCTAATTCATTAAATAGTTTGCCAACGATTTCGCGGTCACGTGTACGATCAAAAGCCAAACGACGATTTGCAAGGCTGGGGTTTTTACCCAAGGTGATCAGGGGCTCAACAACCCGGCGCAATTCCTTGGCTTTAGGAAGTGTGGTTTTGATCGCCTCATGGCGAAGAAGAGAAACTGCCATATTGCGCAGCATTGCTTGTCGGTGGGAAGAAGTACGATTCAGCTTCCGCAATCCATTTCCATGACGCATGATAATTACCTCGTGTTATGTGGTTGCCGCACGATGCAAGCAACCCGTTAATGGTTATCGAGTTTTAAACAATTCAAGCCAGCTTTTCCAGGCCTTCAGGCGGCCACCCGTCTAGTCGCATACCAAGCGACAAACCACGTGCAGCCAGCACTTCCTTAATTTCATTGAGTGATTTGCGGCCTAAGTTAGGCGTCTTCAGCAGTTCAGATTCTGTACGCTGAATCAAGTCACCAATGTAATAAATGTTCTCTGCTTTAAGGCAGTTTGCAGAACGAACAGTTAATTCCAGATCATCAACAGGACGCACCAAGACAGGAGAAACAGTCGAATTCTCCGCAGCCTCAGCTGAGGTGGCAGTACCTTCCAGATCTGCAAAGAAAGACAGCTGTTCCATCAAAATGCGAGCTGCAGTACGGATAGCCTCTTCAGCATTGTCAATCGCACCGTTGGTTTCGATGTCAAGAATCAATTTATCCATATCAGTACGTTGCTCCACGCGAGCAGACTCGACTGCATAGCTAACGCGGCGGACTGGACTAAAAGAGGCATCAAGCATCATTTGGCCGATCGAAACATTTTCACGTGCGATTTGGCGCTGGTTAGCTGGAACATAGCCACGTCCAGATTCGACGCGCACTTCCAACTTCAACTGCCCACCCGGTGCAATGTGTGCAATCACATGTTCTGGATTAACGATTTCAATATCATGACCAGCAACAATATCAGCAGCGGTGACAACGCCTTCACCGACTTTGCTTATGGTCAAAATGGCTTCGCGACGGTTATGCATCTTGATAACAACACCCTTGATGTTGAGCAAAATATCAACAACATCCTCACGAACGCCATCTAGGGTCGAATACTCATGAAGCACACCCTCAATAGAAACTTCTGTGGGCGCCACACCTTCAAGAGAGGAGAGCAAAATGCGACGGAGGGCATTGCCAAGCGTATGGCCAAAGCCACGCTCAAAGGGCTCCATAACCACGCGTGCATGAAGTGGTGAGATTTGCTGCACATCAATACTACGCGGCTTAAGCAGTGTTTGCATTATCTGTCCTTCAAATGAGAATACGCCTGACGCCCTTATGGGCGTCAGGCGTAAAGCTACGATTAACGCGAGTAAAGTTCGACGACTAAGCCTTCGTTGATAGAAGACGGAAGGTCTTGTCTGGCAGGATAAGTCTTGAAAACGCCTTGACCGCTCTTGACATCAACCTCAAGCCATTCGGGAAAACCACGGCCTTCAGCGGCAGCAAGTGCTGCTTTAGTTCTGAGTTGGGCTTTGGTCTTGTCCAGCAACTGAATGACATCACCAGGACGGCAACTGTAAGAAGGCACATCCACACGTTTGCCATTCACAAGAACGCCATTATGACGAACCACCTGCCTGGCCTCAGCACGGGATACTCCGAATCCCATACGGTAAGCCACAGTATCCAGACGAGATTCTAAAAGTTGCAAAAGGTTTTCACCCGTAGCACCCTTCTTCAAATCTGCATTCGCAAAAACCTTTCGGAACTGACGCTCAAGAACACCGTAAATACGACGAATCTTTTGCTTTTCGCGCAGTTGCGTACCATAACCGGACAAACGTTGTCCAGATTTCTGACCATGCTGGCCAGGTGCATAAGCACGACGCTCAACTGAACATTTATCCGTAAAGCACTTCTCACCTTTCAAGAATAGCTTTTCACCTTCGCGGCGGCATTGGCGGCATTTTGGATCTAAATTACGAGCCATACGATCGTTTCCTTAGTGCGTTAAATGCGACGGCGCTTAGGCGGCCGGCATCCATTATGGGGAATAGGAGTGATATCCGTGATACTGGTAATCTTCATACCAAGCGCATTGAGGGCACGCACCGCAGATTCACGACCAGGACCTGGGCCTTTGATACGCACTTCAAGATTCTTAACTCCACACTCTTGTGCCGCTTTACCTGCAGCCTCTGCTGCAATTTGAGCAGCAAAAGGAGTAGATTTGCGCGACCCCTTAAAGCCTGCACCACCAGAGGTTGCCCATGAAAGCGCATTACCCTGACGATCAGTGATAGTGATAATTGTATTATTGAAAGAAGCATGAACATGCGCGACGCCTTCTGCTATGTTCTTCTTAACTTTCTTTCTGATTTTAGGTGCTGTCTTAGCCATTAATTAAGTTCCTTGTCACTTCTTAGCGCCAGAGATGGACTTCCGCGGGCCTTTTCGAGTACGGGCATTGGTACGCGTACGTTGCCCGCGCAAGGGTAAGCCACGACGATGACGAACGCCACGATAACAACCAAGATCCATTAGACGCTTGATGCTCATCGTGACTTCACGACGCAAATCACCTTCAACTGTAATCTTGCCAATTTCGTCACGCAAACGCTCTAACTCAACTTCAGTTAGTTCTTTGACTTTAATTGAACGTTTAATTCCGACACTGTCACAGATTTTCTGTGCGCGCGTGCGGCCGATACCATAAATTGCAGTTAACGCAATTTCAGCATGTTGGTGATTTGGAATATTTACGCCTGCTATACGAGCCATTTGCTTACCTGTTCCTCGCCATTAAGCGGTTGTGATTTGGTTATCCGCAATACGGAAAACCGCGAATTGTATCTGATACGCATTACGCAATCAACCCTGACGCTGTTTATGGCGTGGGTCAGTACAAATAATCCTGACAACACCATTGCGACGAATGACTTTGCAATTGCGGCAAATACGCTTGACCGAAGCCATAACTTTCATTTAACTTCTCCGGATATATAAAACAATTTATTTAGCGCGGAAAACAATACGGCCCTTGGTAAGGTCGTATGGTGTTAGCTGCACGGTTACCTTGTCACCAGGCAGAATACGTATATAGTGCATACGCATTTTTCCTGAGATATGACCTAACAATACATGGTCATTTTCCAGCTTGATTCGAAACGTTGCATTAGGCAGGTTTTCCAGCACCTCACCCTGCATTTCAATCACATCTTCTTTGGACATTGATCAACGAACAGGTAACCCTGCCCCTTTAAAATTAGCCTTCTTAAGTAATCCTTCGTAGCGATGAGACATGATATATGCTTGGACCTGTGCCATAAAATCCATAGCAACTACAACAATAATCAACAAACTGGTACCACCGAAATAAAATGGAACATTCCACTTAAGAATCAAGAATTCAGGCAATAAACAAACAAGCGTTATGTACAGCGCGCCAACTAAAGTCAATCTAGTCAGAACCTTGTCAATATACCGAGCAGTTTGATCCCCAGGACGAATACCTGGAACAAACGCACCACTTTTCTTCAAGTTATCGGCTGTCTCGCGAGAATTAAAAACAAGCGCCGTATAAAAAAAACAGAAGAAAATGATAGCTGCCGCATATATCAATACATATATTGGCTGACCGGGGGATAATTTAGCCGCTACATCTTTTAGCCAAGTAATCCCATCTGCACTTCCGAACCAATTTGCGGCAGTTGCCGGGAAAAGAATAATTGATGAAGCAAAAATGGGAGGAATCACACCTGACATATTTAACTTGAGAGGAAGGTGCGAAGACTGACCACCATATACTTTGTTTCCAACTTGGCGCTTTGCGTAATTAACAAGAATCTTTCGTTGACCACGCTCAACAAAAACAACAAATGAGGTAACCAGTACCGCCAAAACGCAGACAAATAATGCAGAAACTGGGTGCATGGAGCCAGTTCGAACTAACTCGAACAATCCCGCAATGGCATTAGGTAATCCAGCCGCAATGCCTGCGAATATGATAATCGAAATGCCATTACCAAGCCCTCTCTCAGTGATCTGCTCACCCAACCACATCAGAAACATAGTGCCTGTAAGAAGCGTCATTACAGTAACAAATTTAAACATCAAGCCGGGTTCAAGAACCAGACCGGATTGTGACTCTAATGCAACAGCTATACCAATACCCTGAAACAATGCAAGTGCAACCGTGCCATAACGAGTGTATTGAGTGATTTTTCGCCTGCCTGCTTCACCTTCTTTTTTAAGCGATTCGAGTGAAGGAACAGCGATCGTCAACAATTGCATAATGATAGATGACGAAATGTAGGGCATGATACCCAGCGCGAAAATGGTAAATCTGGATAACGCACCACCAGAAAACAAATTAAATACACCAAGAATCCCACCCTGCTGTGATTGAAACAATTCAGCAAGCCTGTTTGGATCAATCCCTGGAACAGGGATATGTGCCCCTATCCGGTAAACAATCAGGGCACCCAGTAAAAAAGAAAGACGACGCCATAAGTCACCATATTTCTTAGCACTACCCTTTTGTGTGGCTGTAACAGACGACACTAGATTATCCCAAAGAAAGGTCAGGAAATTATTTAACAGAGACAGGATCGGAAACAGACCCACCTAATGCTTCAATGGCAGCTTTAGCGCCTTTTGTAGCGGAAACCCCATTTAAACTGATCTTTCGATTGAGCAGTCCAGAAAGAATAACCTTTGCGGAAAGAGCCGTCAAAGAGATAATACCCGCCTGCTTCAAAACAAGAAGATCAACATCTTCAACGGGGAGATTATTTAATTCAGAAAGCCTGACTTCGACATTTCGATGCGCTGTCAGTGATACAAAACCACGTTTTGGCAAACGCCGTTGCAATGGCATCTGACCGCCTTCAAAACCAACTTTGTGGAACCCACCGGAACGGGACTTCTGACCCTTATGACCGCGTCCTGCGGTCTTCCCGAGCCCACTCCCGATGCCGCGACCGACACGCTTAGAAGCATGCCTTGAACCTTCACCAGGCTTTAGATTATTCAATTCCATATGAACATATTCCTTTAAGCATCACATTTAAGCAAGTACGCTACTTTTCTAATCATGCCCCGAACTGCAGGGGTATCTTCGAGAGTGGATGTACTATTCAATCTTTTTAAACCCAACCCTAAGACAGTTGCACGGTGGTCTTGTTTTGTACCGATAACACTCCGAACAAGTGTCACCTTGATTTTTTTTGTGGTCATGAAATTCACTCCAAAATTTCAGCAATGGCCTTGCCACGTTTAGCAGCAATTTCGGAAGGCGTATTCATTGCAAGCAAGCCATGCAGAGTTGCTCTTACAACATTATAAGGATTGGTCGAACCGATGGTTTTGGCAACAACATCAGTCACACCCATCACTTCAAAAACTGCTCGCATTGGACCGCCTGCGATAACGCCCGTACCTGCAGAAGCTGGAGAAATCAAGACTTTTGTCGCGCCATGACGGCCAGTAACTGAATGATGAAGTGTCCCATCCTTCAAGTTAACTTTAACCAGCTTACGCCGAGCCTCTTCCATCGCCTTTTGCACAGCCACGGGGACTTCACGAGACTTACCTTTACCCATGCCAACACCACCATCGCCGTCACCGACAACTGTTAGCGCGGCAAAACCCATGATTCGACCACCTTTAACAACCTTAGTTACCCGGTTGATGGCGACCATTTTCTCGCGCATCCCATCATCGGGCTTTTCTTGACCTTGTTGGTTTTTTCTACCTTGTGGCTTAGCCATAATTATCTCGCTTAGAACTTAAGGCCGCCATCACGGGCAGCTTCGGCCAACGCTTTTACGCGACCATGATAATGAAAACCAGAACGATCAAAAGCAACCTGATCAATTCCAACAGCTTTGGCTCGCTCGGAAATTAAATTACCAATAAATTTTGCAGCCTCAACATTTGAACCACTCGCTAGTTTCGAGCGGACAGCAGCTTCCATTGAAGAAGCTGAAGCCAAAACTTTTGTACCACAACTAGAAAAAACCTGGGCTGAGATATGAGCGTTGGAACGCGAAACTGTCAATCGCGTTATTTTAAGTTCAGCTATTTTTGCGCGGGTTTTAAGTGCCCTGCGCTGGCGAGCAAGCTTTTTTTTCATAATGCGATCCCTGCTTATTTTTTCTTGGTTTCTTTAATAATAACCACTTCATCCGAGTACCTCACACCCTTACCTTTATAAGGCTCAGGCGGACGATAAGCACGGATTTCTGCAGCAACCTGACCAACTGTTTGCTTATTGATGCCCTTAATAACAACTTCTGTTTGGGTAGGTGTCTCAACCTTAATTCCTGCAGGCACAGCATGAACCAGTGGATGAGAAAAACCAAGCGTTAAATTAAGATTTGATCCTTGCGCTTGAGCACGATAACCAACACCAATTAAGTTCAATTTCTTTTCAAAACCTTTGGTTACACCAATAACCATATTGTTTACAAGCGCTCGCATCGTTCCTGACATGGCATCCGCACCAGGAACATTCGAGGAACACTTGAAATTCAACTTACCATCTTGCTGCTCAACTGAAACCGATGGAAGTAAAAATTGAGTAAGGATCCCAAGAGGACCCTTGACCGAGACTTCCTTCTCGCTCAAAGTGACATCAACCCCATTAGGGATTTCAACTGGATATTTAGCAATGCGTGACATAGAGATAAAACCCTTTTTATGCAACGATACAAATGATTTCGCCACCCATGTTTCCAGCGCGGGCCTGCCTATCAGTCATAACACCCTTGGGGGTAGAAACAATAGCAACACCCAACCCATTCATGACCGTAGGTAAATCGTTCTTACCTTTGTAAACCCGGAGACCTGGACGAGAAACCCTATCTATTCGCTCAATGACAGGATCACCATCGTAATACTTCAACTCAAGATCGAGTTCAGGTTTAGCCCCATTCTGGCGAACAGAGAAACTTTCAATGTAACCCTCATCCTTAAGAACCTTAGCAATAGCCAACTTCAACTTAGAAGACGGCATTGTGACAGACAATTTAGCTGCCATTTGTGCATTTCTTATGCGTGTAAGCATATCTGCAACTGGATCAGTCATACTCATAAATATCTCCTTACCAACTTGCTTTCGTTAGCCCAGGAACTTCCCCACGCATAGCCACTTCGCGCAATTTGTTCCGACACAATCCAAACTTCCTAAATACACCACGCGGACGACCGGTCAATGAGCAACGATTTCTTTGACGTGAAGGACTCGAATCCCTAGGTAATTGCTGGAGCTTTAACCTTGCAGTCATACGCTCATCTTCAGATAGCGTGACATCATTAATCACCTCAGCAAGTGCAGCACGTTTTGCCGCAAACTTATTTACGGTCTTTTCGCGCTTGATTTCGCGATTTATCAGAGCTAGTTTGGCCATTTGTCGTTCAACTTCTAAAAGGGAATTTAAATGCTACTAAAAGCGCTTTTGCCTCTTCATCAGTCTTCGCAGTTGTCGTGATGCTGATATTCATGCCCCGAAGAACATCAATCTTATCGTACTCAATTTCAGGGAAAATAATCTGCTCTTTAATGCCAACGTTATAATTTCCCCGCCCATCGAACCCTTTTGCGGAGACTCCCCGGAAGTCACGAACCCTAGGCAAAGCAACACTAACCAAGCGATCAAGAAATTCATACATGCGAGATCCGCGCAATGTAACCATGCATCCAATCGGGTATCCCTCACGAATCTTAAACCCGGCAATTGCTTTTCGAGCCTTGGTTACAACAGGCTTTTGACCCGCGATAGAAGCCATATCACCAACAGCATGATCCAAGACCTTCTTATCACCCACAGCTTCACCAACACCCATATTCAATGTAATCTTGGTGATACGCGGAACCTCCATAACAGACTTGTAGGAAAACTGCTTAACAAGCTCCGGAAGGATAGTTTCCTTGTAGAATTCTTTTAGTCGAGACATATAATCCTCAAGCCTTAGCAATAATTTCGCCATTAGATTTAAACACTCGAACCTTCTCACCGTTTTCGAGCAACTTAAAACCAACCCTATCCCCCTTTTGAGTAGCAGGATTAAATAAAAGCACATTTGAAACATCCATTGGCATCTCTTTACTTACAACGCCACCAACATCACCCTTCATTGGGTTAGGCTTAACATGCTTCTTAACAAGATTTACACCTTCAACAAGCACCTTCGATGAACCAACAAGAGCCCTAACAACACCCCTTTTACTCTTGTCTTTACCCGCTATAACAAGAATCTCATCACCCTTACATATCTTATTCATAATATGAATCCACCTAAATTAAAGCACTTCAGGAGCAAGTGAAACTATCTTCATAAATCGCTCGGTTCTTAATTCCCTGGTGACTGGGCCAAAAATACGCGTTCCAATAGGCTCAAGCTTGGCATTAAGCAACACCGCAGCGTTTCCATCAAATTTCACCAATGAACCATCGCTACGACGCACACCCTTTGCCGTTCTGACAACAACCGCACTGTAAACCTCGCCTTTTTTAACTCGACCGCGAGGCGCCGCATCTTTAATGCTAACCTTTATAATATCGCCCACACTAGCGTAACGACGCTTAGAGCCACCAAGCACTTTAATACACATCACCGAACGCGCACCAGTATTATCGGCGACATCCAGCACGGTTTGCATTTGAATCATTTATTTTATTCTCCAACTTAATTCATGCATAAGAAGCATGATCAGTTTTGGCGCTCGCTAGGAGCATAGGCTCGAGTTAAATCGAGGGTAGCCAAAAATTATAGACGTTAAAAATAATGCAGTCAAGAAAATAATGATAAAACTATGCAATTACGCCTTTTCTAATACTTGAGATACACGCCAAGATTTAGTTTTAGATATAGGAGCACATTCTTCGATTTGCACAAGATCACCTGCGACAACAGCATTTTCAGCCACATCAGCATGGTATTTTTTTGATTTGACCATAATTTTCCCGATCACCGGATGCTTTACTTTCCGTTCGATTAGTACTGTTACGGTCTTAGCCATTTTGTCTGAGACAACCCGGCCTTGGAGAGTGCGTCTAACTTTCTGTATTTGATCAGCCATCACTTCACCATTACCTTTTCATGCTGAATTGTTTTTAAACGAGCAATATCTTTCCTGACTTTGTTAATTTGGCTGTTGTCACTTAACTGTTGTGTAGCTCTCTGCATCCTTAAGCTAAACTGGGTCTTTCTTAAATTAAGCAACGATTCATTGAGCTCAATTACACTCTTAGATCTAATCTCGGCGGATTTCATAAACTTACCCTAAGTGTCTAGTTACAAACGTTGTCTCAAGAGGTAATTTAGCTGCGGCCAATCGAAAAGCTTCACGAGCTAAAACCTCATCAACACCATCCATTTCATATAAAACCTTGCCAGGCTGAATTTCCGCAACCCAGTATTCAGGAGAACCTTTTCCGTTACCCATACGAACTTCTGCAGGTTTTTTTGAAATTGGTTTATCCGGGAATATCCGTATCCAAATACGACCACCACGCTTGATGTGACGAGTCATCGCACGACGAGCAGCTTCAATTTGCCTTGCGGTTAAGCGCCCCCGACCGATCGCTTTTAGCCCGTATTCACCAAAACTGACTTTTGCACCACGAGTTGCCAAACCGGTATTCCGACCTTTTTGTTCTTTGCGATATTTTCTTCTAGAGGGTTGTAACATGATTATTCCTTAACCTCTTTGTTAGATCCAGAATCAGTTTCGACCACTGCTCTACGTACTCGTTTAGTCGGTGTTTTGGCTGGAACAGTAGCGTCATCACTTGTTTTCGGGTTAGTAGCGCGTCTGGCTTTTGATTTATCATCGGCAACGGGCAGAAGATCAGAAGAGAGGTCGCTTTTATTTTGCAGCTCTCCCTTGAAAACCCATACCTTGATACCGATAATTCCGTATGTAGTCTGAGCTTCTGATACCCCGTAATCTATATCAGCACGCAGAGTATGAAGAGGCACTCTACCCTCCCGATACCATTCGCGCCGAGCAATTTCTGCGCCATTAAGCCTTCCAGAACTCATGATTTTGATCCCCTGAGCCCCGAGTCGCATTGCATTTTGCATTGCACGCTTCATCGCACGTCTAAACATAATGCGTTTTTCAAGCTGCTGAGCAATAGAATCAGCAATAAGCTTTGCGTCTATTTCAGGCTTCCGTATCTCTTCAATGTTAACATGGACAGGAACGCCCATTCGTTTTTGAAGTTCTGCTTTTAGAACCTCAATATCTTCACCACGCTTTCCAATAACGATACCAGGACGCGAGCTAAAAATAGTAATACGTGCGTTTTTTGCCGGACGCTCGATCAAAATACGGCCAACAGATGCATGCGCCAGCTTCTTTTTTAGAAACTCACGCACATCAAGATCCTCCTTCAGCATCTGAGGGAAGTTTTTGCTATTTGCGTACCAACGCGAACTCCAATTACGTGTGACTGATAAACGAAAACCGGTCGGATGAATTTTTTGTCCCATGTGACTTTCCTTTAATTACCGACCGTTACGAAAATATGGCAGGTAGGCTTGAGGATCCTGTTACCCCGCCCCTTTGCACGAGCAGTAAACCTCTTCAAAACAGTACCTTTTTCAACATAAATGCTGGTTACACGCAATTCGTCTATATCTGCACCATCATTATGTTCAGCATTTGCAATAGCTGATTCAAGAACTTTCTTGATGATCGTAGCCCCCTTCTTGGGCGAGAAGCTAAGTATGCTCATGGCCTCATCTACAGACTTGCCACGTATCAAATCAGCAACTAAACGCCCCTTTTGAGAGGACAGTCGTACACCCTTTAAAACAGCATTAGTCTCCATCATCATCCCTTACTTCCTGGCAACAGCTTTTTTGCCGCCCATATGACCTTTAAAGGTTCGAGTTAGCGAAAACTCACCTAACTTATGACCCACCATATTTTCAGATACAAAAACCGGTATATGTTGCTTACCGTTATGTACCGCAATTGTCAGGCCTATAAAATCAGGAAGAATCGTCGAACGACGAGACCATGTTTTTATAGGGCGCTTATCTTTACTTAATTTGGCTGCATCAACTCTTTTCAGAAGATGAGCATCAACAAATGGACCTTTTTTAATTGAACGTGCCATATCTCACCTCTTAACGCTTATGCCTGCGCTGAACAATCATTACGTCAGTGCGCTTATTGTTTCGGGTACGATAGCCTTTAGTAGGCTGCCCCCAAGGGCTAACTGGAACCCGGCCAGTGCCGGTTCTACCTTCACCACCACCATGAGGATGATCCACCGGGTTCATTGCCACACCACGAACCGTTGGACGAACACCACGCCACCTCTGAGCACCAGCTTTGCCAATTTTCCTTAAACTATGCTCTTCATTCCCAACCTCACCCACAGTTGCCCTGCACTCCACATGTACACGACGAATCTCACCTGAACGCAAGCGAATCTGTGCATATGTGCCTTCACGCGCGAGCAACTGAGCCGATGCACCAGCAGAACGAACCATCTGAGCACCCTTTCCAGGCGTCATCTCAACGCAGTGAATCGTTGTACCGACAGGTATGTTGCGAATGGGTAAAGCATTACCAGACTTGATAGGCGCATCTGATCCACTTAACAACTGCTGCCCTACAATCATTCCCTTGGCTGCGATTATGTACCGACGATCACCATCAGCATAAAGCACGAGCGCTAGATTCGCAGATCGATTAGGATCATATTCCAAACGCTCAACCTTACCAGGAATGCCGTCTTTTTGACGCAGGAAATCAACAATACGATAATGCTTCTTATGACCACCACCCATGTGACGTGTAGTAATGTGACCATGTGCATTACGCCCACCGGTCCTGGATTTTGCTTCAGTTAATTTATCAAAAGGTCTCCCTTTATATAAATGAGCATTAACCACCTTAACTACAGATCTACGTCCAGGCGACGTAGGCTTGACTTTCACGAGAGACATTAGGCGCCGCTCCCTTCAGTAAAATTAATCCCTTGCCCTGGTTGCAAGCAAACATAGGCCTTACGTAGGTCACTACGGCGGCCAACACTCTTGCCAACGCGCTTAACCTTCCCTTTCAAGTTATTCACCTGAACTGATTTGACCTTAACTTTAAACAACATCTCAACCGCCGCCTTAATCTCTGGCTTTTTTGCATCCGGAAGCACCATGAACACAACTTGCTCACTCTTGTCAGCAATATGCGTTGCCTTCTCGGAAATTTGGGGCGAAAGCAGTACCTGTAGCAGGCGCTCCTGACTATGATTAATGCTCATGCCAACATCTCCTCAACCTTAGCTACAGCCGCCTTCGTTAATAACACCTTGGAAAACCTAACCAAAGAAACTGGGTCAACCTGATGCACCTCAAGAATCAAAAGATTTGGCAAATTGCGGGCCGCTAAGAGCAAATTTTCATCAGGCGAATCAACCAGAATTAAAGTAGACTCATTCAAACCCATACCCTTCAACTTACCCGCAACAAGTCGAGTCTTAGGCGCCTCTACTACAAATTCATCAACCACCAATAACCGATCCTCACGAACCAGTTGAGAAAAAATAGACGCTATGCCAGCCCTATGCATCTTCCGATTAATTTTCTGGCTGAAATTCTCATTCGGGGAATTTGGGAATATCCGACCACCCCCCCGCCACAAAGGCGAAGACGTCATACCCGCACGAGCACGACCTGTCCCCTTTTGTTTAAATGGCTTCTTCGTACTATGATGAACCTCTTCACGATCCTTTTGCTTCCTGTTACCAGAGCGCGCATTTGCCTGATAAGCAACAACCACTTGGTGAACTAGAGCCTGATTAAACTCTTTAGCAAAAACCGCATCCTGACCAGAATGTGAAGCACCCAGCCTACCCTGCGCATCAATTAATTTAAGTTCCATATTCAATCACCAGCCTTCTTTTGAGACTTAATTGCAGGCAGAACTACAACATCACCGCCTTTAGCACCGGGAATAGCACCCTTAACCATAAGCAACTGGCGAGACTCATCTATGCGAACAACTTCTAGATTCTGAACCGTGCATGCAACATCACCCAAATGACCAGCCATCCTCTTACCCGGGAACACTCGACCAGGATCTTGCGCCATACCGATCGAACCCGCCGAATTATGCGAGAGTGAGTTACCATGAGATGCGCGGTTTGATGAAAAGTTATGCCGCTTGATAGCGCCCGCGTAACCCTTACCAATCGAAACACCACTCACATCCACCATCTGCCCCACTGCGAATGTATTAATGCCAATCTGATCGCCAAGATTGACTGCCGACAGCTCTTCAGATGTCACCCTGAACTCTCGCAATAAGCTACCAGCCTCAACACCTGCCTTGGAAAAATGCCCAGCAGCAGATTTCACAACCCGACTTGCCCGACGCTCACCATAAGCCACTTGAACAGCAGAGTAACCATCCACCCCATCTGTCTTAATCTGCGTAACGCGGTTATTTGAAACATCTAAAACCGTAACAGGGATAGAAGCTCCATCCTCTGCAAAAATACGCATCATCCCTACCTTTCGTCCAACAAGGCCTAAACTCATTTTATTCTCCCAAACCCCAGCTACGATTGGCTGGATCAGCTTAAAAACACACTTACTGCAACTTGATTTCAACATCCACGCCCGCAGGCAGATCCAGCTTCATAAGCGCATCAACAGTTTTATCCGTAGGATCAATAATATCCATCAATCGTAAATGCGTACGAATCTCAAACTGATCACGCGAAGCCTTATTAACGTGCGGCGACCGCAGAATGTCAAAACGCTCTATTCGAGTGGGCAAGGGTACCGGACCACTTACTATGGCACCAGTCCGCTTTGCCGTTTCAACAATCTCCAACGCTGACTGATCTATCAGGCGATAATCAAATGCCTTTAGACGGATGCGAATCTTCTGATTTTGCATACAGTTTCCTTAAAACTTAAAGAGCAATATTAAAACGGACAGCCCGCCATGATACCACTTACTACTCGCGGGCGCAATATTTCACTTGGACATCCTACTCAATCACTTTCGCAACCACCCCCGCACCTACGGTACGACCACCTTCACGGATGGCGAAACGCAAACCTTCTTCCATGGCGATCGGCGCAATGAGCTTCACTGTCATGGCCACGTTATCACCAGGCATAACCATTTCGGTGCCCGCTGGC
>LNAP01003273.1_pt1 | contig 15535 bp, 12 predicted proteins | sample 602601 | NCBI WGS metagenome assembly LNAP01 (sample SAMN02440304, study PRJNA202911) | soil metagenome | biome: Subtropical and temperate rainforests or woodlands; isolation source: soil samples (1 kg each in a 20% v/v slurry with milli Q water) were... ...
ATAATATTTATAAAGTTGATCTCATGGGAATAGATCTCAATATTAAAGGCAAACTTCTGAACCTTATCAATCTGATTGATAAGCTTAAAACACAATTAGCCGTAGCTTACCTTGGAGATAGTCATACTGAACCTTTGTTAGAAGCAATGGATGAAATCCAAGCCATTCTTAAGACAACGGAAGAATCAACGACGGCTATTCTTTTAGCCATCGAAGGTATTAATAGCGTATGTGAGGATGCTTCTCCTGAATTGGTAGAACGCATTAATACGCATGTCTTTACTATCCTTGAAGCTTCTAATTATCAGGATATCAATAGCCAACGTCTTGTAAAGATCACTAACATCTTAAAAGAGCTTTACATTTTTTATTCACAAAATTCTACAAAACCAGATGCTGCTAGCAAATCATCTAAACCGACATCACTCCTTAATGGTCCACAGCTTCCAGATAAAGCCCCGACCCAGCAAGATGTGGATGACATTTTCTCTCAGTAATATTGAATATAATTGATTAATATAAATTTATGAGTATGAAAATGAAACTACCTTCGTACGTTTTTACAAGTGAAGCAGTAGCTGAAGGACATCCTGATAAATTATGTGATCGAATTTCTGATGCTTTGGTAGACGAAGCCCTGCGTCATAATCCTGAAGCCCATGTGGGAATAGACTGCCTAGCTACCACCGATCATATTTTTATAGCAGGCGAGGTCTCAGGCCATCATTTCAAACACCAAGAACTTGACGAGCAGGTTCGGCAGGCGCAGGGCGAGCTGGGCGCCGCACGCGCGGGCGCCATGATCGAGGATGCCATTGCGCGCATCGCGACCGGGCTGGTTGAACGCGGCGTGCGCCAGTTGATCGTGGCGGGCGGAGAAACCTCGGGGGCGGTGGTACAGGCGCTGGGGCTGGAACAGATTGCCATCGGCGAGCAGATCGATCCCGGCGTGCCTTGGTGTCGCGGCCATGCGCCGGCGGTGCACGACGACATCAGCATCGCGCTGAAGTCAGGCAACTTCGGCGCGCGCGACTTCTTCCTCAAGGCGTTCGACTAGGCCTCTTCCGGCGCCAAACCGCTCGGGCCGGCGTGGCGGCCGCTTCAAGGTCAGCGGTGCGCCTGGCTCAGTCGTTTGGCTGCATTCACCATGTGGATGCGCGCGGCCTCGCGGGCGCCGTCCACGTCTTTGTTGCGTATCGCCTCGACGATAGCAATGTGTTCCTGCAGCACGGCGCGCATCAAGGTGGCGTGGCGGGCCTCATTGGCGCGCGTGACGCGCGTGGCCGCCTCCAGGAACTGGCTGACGAAAGCCAGGGTCGCCTGGAAGTAGGGATTGCCGGTGGCGCGTGCGATGCTGCGATGGAAGGCCACGTCTTCCTGCACGCCGTCGCCGCCGTTTTCAACTGCCCGCGCAATGGCAGCCAGCGCGGCATCGATTTCGGCCATGTCCTGCTTTTTGCGCACCGCCGCGGCCTGCGCGGCGATCTCGGTTTCCAGCGCGCGGCGCAGGTCCACGATATGCAGCACCGCGTCCAGCGAGGACAGGTCGGCGGCGTCGATGCGCAGGGCGCGGTTGCCGGCGTGGCCGGTGACGTATACGCCGCTGCCTTGGCGCGCCTCCACGATGCCGTCCTGCCGCAGCCGCGAAACCGCTTCGCGGATGACCGTGCGGCTGACGCCGAACTGTTCCGCCAGCGCGCTTTCGGTGGGCAATTTTTCCCCGGGCGGCACGTGGCCCGCGTCGATCTCGGCGAGCAGGCGCTTGGCGACCGTGTCGGTCAGCGTGGGAGGAGTCGGGAGTCGGGGGAACGCCATCGCCGTATGATACGCGCGCCCAAGCAGGGCCGGCACGAGAGCCGGGCGGGACTTCGATCGCGTCTGTCATCTTGCGTCATTTTCGAAATGTTATATCATTCGCCAATTATTTGGTACGTTATAACATTTGAAAGAGGGCGATGATGAATGGCAAGAAACTGGGGTGGCAAAGGGAGCGCGGCGGCAGGATTGCCCAGCGAGCGGGCCGCAGGGGCGCGCTGAAACCTCTGGTCTGCGCGCTGATGCTGGCCGCGCCCGCGGCCCAAGCCGAAGACGCTGCGGCGGAACGCGCAGCCGCCAGGACGCTGGCTCCGATCACCGTATCCGCGAATCCGCTGGGGCTGGACCTGAACAGCACCACGCTGCCGGCCTCGGTGCTGGAAGGCGATGCGCTGATCGAACAGCGCAACGGCACCCTGGGCGATACGCTGAAGAACCTGCCTGGAGTCAATAGCGACACGTTCGGCGGCGGCGCCAGCCGTCCCGTGATCCGCGGACAGACCGCGCCGCGCGTGAAGGTGCTGTCCGACGGTTCCGAAGTGATGGACGCGTCCAGCATTTCTCCCGACCATGCGGTGACCGTGGAGCCGCTGCTGGCCGAACGCATCGAGGTGCTGCGCGGCCCGGCCACGCTGCTGTACGGCGGCGGCGCGATCGGCGGCGTGGTCAACGTGGTGGACAAGAAGATTCCCACGGCCGTGCCGGAAAAAGGCATCGAGGCCGAAGCCGAATTGCGCGGCGCCACCGGCACCAAGGAGCGCGCGGGCGCGGTGGGCATCACCGTGGGCGAAGGGCAGTTCGCCGTGCGCGTGGAAGGCCTGAAGCGCCGCACCAGCGATTACGACGTGCCCGACTGGCCAGGCGGCAAGCTGGAAGGCTCATACAGCGAGTCGACGCAGGGCACGGTGGGCATGTCCTGGATCACGCCGCGCGGCTACGTCGGCCTGGCGTTCACGCATCTGGAAAGCAAATACGGCCTGCCTGGGCACAATCACGAGTACGAGGGCTGCCACCCGCACGGCACCCATCTGCATTGCGGCGGCCATGACCATGGCCACGGCGAAGAGGGCCACGATCACGACCATGAGCACGAGCATGGCGGCGTGCCCTACGTGAAGCTGCGCAGCAACCGCCTCGACCTGCGCGCCGAGTACCAGGATCCGTTCGCGGGCTTCGAGAAGATCCGCGTGCGAGGCGGCCTGACCGACTACCAGCACGACGAGATCGAAGGAGGCGAAGTCGGCACGCGCTTCAAGAACAAGGGCTACGACCTGCGCGTGGAAATGCAGCACAAGCCCATCGCCGGCTGGCGCGGCGTGGTGGGCGTGCAGAACGCCTACAGCGATTTCCGCGCCGACGGCGAAGAGGCTTTCCTGCCCCGCAGCAAGACGCGTTCGTATGGCCTGTTCGTGCTGGAGGAATACCAGCTGAACGACTGGCGCTTCGAGTTGGGCGCGCGGCAGGACTGGCAGCGCATCTCGCCCACGGGCGGAGCGGCGCGCAGCAGCCTGTCCGGCACGTCCTTGTCGGCCGCGGCCATCTGGGACTTCGCGCCGCAGTATTCCGTGGCCCTGTCCCTGTCGCGTTCGCAGCGCCTGCCTACCGCGCAGGAACTGTATGCCGACGGCGTGCACCTGGCCACCAACACCTATGAGCTGGGCAATGCGGACCTCGGCCGCGAGACCTCGCACAACATCGACCTGACCTTGCGCAAGCACGCCGGCGATACGACGTTCTCGGCCAGCGTGTTCCACAATCGGGTGAAGAACTACATCTACGCCAACACGCTGGATCGCTACGAGGACTTCCGCCTGATCGAGTACACCCAGCGCGATGCGGAGTTCACGGGCGTGGAAGGCGAACTGCGCCACCAGTTCACCCCGGTGTTCTCGGCCGCCGTGTTCGGCGACTACGTGCGCGGCAAGCTGACAGGCGGCGACGGCAACCTGCCGCGCATCCCGGCTGCGCGTGCCGGCGTGCGCGCCAACATGAAGTGGCAGCAGTGGTCGGGCGGCGTGGAGTATGCGCGCGTGTTCGCGCAGAAGGACATTGCCGCCTACGAGGAAAGCACGCCCGGCTATAACATGGTCAACGCGGTGGTGGCCTACCGCGGGCAGTATGGCGCCACGGGCTACGAGGTCTATCTGCGCGGCACCAACCTGCTGAACAAGCTGGCATACAACCATGCGTCCTTCATTTCGACGGTGGCGCCGCTGCCCGGACGCAGTGTGCTGCTCGGCGTGCGCATGACGTACTGACGCAGGAGTGCACGCTGCCAGCAGCGGAGGCGGTCATTCCGTCTCCGCTTTTTTTCGCCCGGGCATCGAGGTCGGGAGCGGCTCCCACGCCAACTCAGGGTTGGCGCTTGCTCAGGTGGTTGACGAAGAGCTTGGCGGCCGTGGGCAGGGCGTCGAAGGAGCGTACGCAGATCTGGATCTGGCGCCGCGCCCAGGGTTCGGTCAGCGGAATGATGCGGATGTCGAACATGACGGAGTAGCGGCGGGCGATGTCCAACGGCAGCACGCCTATGCCCAGGCCCGAGTTCACCATGAAACACAGCGCATCGAAGCCGGTGACCTGCACCTTGAGCTGGATGTTGCGCTTTTCGTCGCTGGCTGCGTTGGACACGATGCGGTTGATGGCGCTGCCGCGGTGCAATCCCACGAAGTCGTATTCGAGGGCCTCGGCGAAGCGAAAGCCCGGCTTGTCCTGCAGGGGATGATCGGCCGGCACCACCAGGGCCAGGGTGTCTTCACGGTAGGGATGGATCTCCACGTCATGATCCGGTGCCGTGCCCGAGAAGATCCCCACGTCGGCCGCGTTTTCGGCGACCGATTTGATGATGGTCGAGGTGATCTTCTCTTCCAGGTCGACCTGCACGTTGGGATAGTCGTTCAGGAAGAGCTTGATGTCCTGCGGCAGGAACTGAGTGATCGCGGAAATATTGGCGTGTACCCGGATGAAGCCGCGCAGGCCGCGCGAGTAATCGCGCATGTGCACGGAGATTTCATCGAGTTCGTGCAGGGCGCGCCGCGCCATGGTGGACAGCGCGATACCGGCCGGCGTGGGGCGGATGCCCTTGTTGGTGCGGATGAGCAGCCGGATCTTGAGGTTCTCTTCCAGTTCGCTGATCCGCTTGCTGATGGCGGCCGCGGCGATGTGCTCATGTTCGGCCGCTGCCGCGATGGTGCCCTGCTCGACCACGCTGATGAAGAGCTTGAGGGAGGTGGGATCGAGGCGCATGGCGGGGCGGACAGAAAAGCGGACGAGATGGCCCATTGTAGCCACGCCCGGGTCTTGTCATCGCGGATGGCGATGGCGGCATCGCTAATGACTGCTGTTGCGTCGGCCGTCGCCAGGACTATCCTCCCCAAAAAATTCGCCCGGCCCCTAGCGCGGACCGTGCGCAGCCAGATGGATGGAGCGCGAGACAAATGAATCTGCAGAATAGCCAGCTGCTGCGGCAGCAGGCCTACATCGGCGGCGCCTGGTGCGACGCTGACAATGGCACCACCATCACGGTGCGCAACCCGTTCGATGCCAGCGTGCTGGGCACGGTGCCCAATCTGGGCCAGGCCGAGACGGCCCGCGCCATCGCCGCGGCCGATGATGCCCTGCCGGCCTGGCGGGCCAGGACGGGCAAGGAGCGCGGCGCCATCCTGCGCAAATGGCATGCGCTGATCGAGGCTCACGCCGACGACCTGGCGCTGCTCCTGACGCTGGAACAGGGCAAGCCGCTGGCCGAGGCCCGCGGTGAACTCAACTACGCGCTGTCATTCGTAGAATGGTTCGCCGAAGAGGCCAAACGTATCTACGGCGACGTGCTGCCCCATACCCGCGGCGACCAGCGCATGCTGGCCATTCGCCAGCCTGTGGGTGTATGCGCGGCGATCATCGCCTGGAATTTTCCCTCGGCCCTGGTCACGCGCAAGGTCAGCCCGGCGCTGGCCGCCGGTTGCACGGTGGTGCTCAAGCCTTCCGAGCTGACACCCTTTACCGCGTTGGCGCTGGCCTGGCTGGGCGAGCAGGCCGGCATACCGCCGGGGGTGCTCAACGTGGTCATCGGCGACCCCGCGCCTATCGGCACGGAGCTGACGCAGAACCCCACGGTGCGCAAGCTGACCTTTACCGGCTCTACACAGACGGGCCGTCTGCTGATGCAGCAAAGCGCCTCCAACATCAAGAAGCTGTCGCTGGAACTCGGCGGCAACGCGCCCTTCATCGTGTTCGAGGATGCCGACCTGGACGAAGCCGTGCAAGGCCTGGTGCTGTCCAAGTTCCGCAATGCCGGCCAGACCTGCGTGTGCGCCAACCGCGTCTACGTGCATGCCAGCGTCGCTGACGCTTTCAACGACAAGCTGCTGGCAGAAATGCGCGGCATGAAGGTGGGCGGCGGCCTGGAAAAGGGCGTCACACAGGGCCCGCTGATCGACCGGCGAGCCGTGGACAAGGTTACCCGCCTGGTGGACGATGCCACCGCGCGCGGTGCCCGCCTGCTGGCTGGCGGCAAGCTGCGCGAGTCGGGCACGCTGCTCTATGAGCCGACCCTGCTCGCAGGCATCACCGACGCCATGGAACTGGCGCACGAAGAGATCTTCGGCCCGGTGGTGGGTATCAGTACCTTCGAGTCTGAAGCCGCCGTGCTGGCGCGCGCCAACGACAGCGCCTCGGGCCTGGCCGCCTATTTCTACACCGGCAATCTGGAACGGGTCTGGCGCATGATGGAAGGACTGGAGTACGGCATCGTCGGCGTCAACACCGGCGCCGTCTCCAACGAGGTCGGACCGTTTGGCGGCATCAAAGAGTCGGGCGTGGGCCGCGAGGGCTCCAAGTACGGCATCGAAGAGTTCCTGGAAATCAAGTACGTCTGCCTGGCCGGCAAGTCGTTCAACGCGATTCCCTGACGCCAGCGGATCCAGACATGAACCAAGCACAGCCTTCCCTCCGCGACGCGGATCAGTTCGATTATGTGATCGTGGGTTCCGGCGCGGCCGGTTCCATCCTGGCCAACCGCCTGAGCGCGGATGGCTCCACGGTCTGCGTGCTGGAGGCCGGCCCACCGGACCGCAGCCCCTATCTGCATATTCCGGCCGGCTTCATCAAGGCGGTCTTCAACAACAAGTACGCCTGGCAGTTTTCCAGCGAAGGCACGGCCCAGACCAACGGGCGGCGCGTGCCGATTCCGCAGGGCCGCACCTTGGGCGGCTCGACCTCCATCAATGGTCTGGTCTACAACCGCGGCCAGGCAGCTGACTTCGACCACTGGGCGGCGCTGGGTAACACCGGCTGGTCGTATGAGGAAGTGCTGCCTTACTTCAAGTCCATGGAACGGCGCGTGGGCGGCGACGACCGCTACCGCGGCCGCAAGGGCGAGCTGCCGGTCACCGACATAGACTGGATCCACCCGCTGTGCGAGGCCTTCATCGCCGGCGCCGTGGAGCAAGGCATCCCGCGCAATCCCGACTACAACGGCGCGGAGCAGGCCGGTGTGGGCTATTTCCAGCGCACCATCGACCGCGGCTGGCGCATGAGCACGGCCAAGTGCTTCCTCAAGCCCGCCATGGGCCGCAAGAACCTGGAAGTGCGCACCTACGCGCAGGCGACGCGCATCCTGTTCGACGGCGGCAAGGCCGCCGGGGTCGCGTACTGCCACCCCGCGCATTCCTCGCAGGTCCGCGCGGTGCGCGCGCGCCGCGAGGTCATCGTGTCATGCGGCGCCATCAATACGCCCAAGCTGCTGCAGCTGTCGGGCCTGGGGCCGGCGGACTTGCTGCGCCAGCACAACATCGATGTAGTGCGCGACCTGCCTGGCGTGGGCGAGAACCTGAGCGATCACTATTCGGTGCGGGTCGTGGCCCGGGTGAAGAACAGCCAGACCATGAACCAGCTGGTCAAGGGCCTGAGCCTGGCCGGCCAGATCAGCCGCTGGCTGATGAAGCGTCCCAGCATCATGGCCCTGAGCCCGTCGCTGCTGCACTATTTTTGGAAGTCCACGCCCGACCTGGTCCTGCCCGATTTGCAAGGCGTATTTACGCCCGCCAGCTACAAGGAAGGCTATGTGGGCATGCTGGATGATTTCCCCGGCATGACCGCGGGCGTCTGGCAGCACCGACCCGAAAGCCGCGGCCAGGTGCGCATCCGCTCGTCGGATCCGCTGCAGGATCCGATGATCCTGGCCAACTACCTGGAGAACGAGCGCGACCAGATGACGCTGGTGCGCGGCATCCGGCTGGCGCGCCAGTTGCTGCGTTCACAGGCCCTGGCGCCGTATTTCGACAGCGAGGTGCTGCCCGGCCCGCTGTGCGATTCCGATTCCGAATTGCTGGACTTTGCGCGCCGTTATGGCGTGTCGTCCTATCACGTCAACGGCACGGCCCGCATGGGACAGGCCGATGACAAGTACGCCGTGGTCGACCCTCAGCTGCGGGTGCACGGCGTCGGCAATCTGCGCGTCATCGATTCCTCGGTGATGCCAGCCATGCCGTCGGCCAACATCTGCGCGGCCACCATGATGATCGGCAACAAGGCTGCCGACCTCATCAAACAATCCTGAGTTGCCAATCAGCGGTCACCAGAGTGATCCAGAAGGAGACAATATGTACCTCAAGCATTTCCCCAAGACGATGAAATCCCTGCTGCTGGCGGCGGCGCTTGCGGGCGCCAGCGGCGCGGCGCTGGCCGACGACATCAAGATCGGCTTCAACAGCGATATGTCGGCCACCGGTTCGGCGGACTTCGGCATTTCGGCGCTGGCCGGCGCGCGCCAGGCTGCCGACGAGCTGAACGCGGCCGGCGGGGTGCTGGGCAAGAAGGTCGTCATCGTCGAACGCGATGACGTGGGCGCGCCTCCCAAGGCCATCCAGAACACCAACGAGCTGGTCGACAACGTCAAGGTCAACGCCATGCTGGGCGGCGTCAACTCCGGCAATATGCTGGCCTGGCTGCATCTGGTGCAGCAGAAAAAGATCCCGACGATCTCGCCGGTGGCCACCGCGACCGACATCACCGGCCGCTACGCCAAGTCGCCGCCGAACTACGTGTTCCGCGTATCGATGCGCGACCGCGACCAGATCGCGCTGCTGGCGGCCTATGCGGCCCGCGCCAGCAAGAACGGCAAGGTCGCCATCATTGCCGACACCACCGGCTACGGCCAGCAAGGCGCCAAGGACGCGGTCGAGATCCTGGCCCTGCACAAGATCACGCCCGTGGCCAATGAGAAGTTCGGTCCCAAGGACACGGACATGTCGTCGCAGCTGAACAAGATCAAGAGCTCGGGCGCCGATACGCTGATCGTTTACGCGCTGGCGGATTCCAACGCGCACGTCATGCGCAGCCTGGAGAAGATCAGCTACTTCCCCACCACGCTGGCCTCCTGGGCCAACCTGAGCTCGCCATTCCTGCGCATCGCCGGCCCCGACCTGGCCAAGAAGATGATCTTCACGGCATCGATCACCGAAGATTCCTCGCCGGAATCCAAGACGCTATACGACACGCTGATGAAGCGCGATGGCCGCGTGCCCACCTACGTCATGGCCGCGCAGGCCTATGACTCGGTCAAGCTCATCGCCGCAGCCATGGAGCAGGCCAAGTCGACCGACGGCGAAGCCGTGCAGGCCGCGCTGCAGAACCTGGCGCAGGCCAAGGGCGTCATCAAGACGTACGAGAAGCCGTTCACCGCGGACAACCACGAAGCGCTGTCGGTGAAGGATTTCCGCCTGGTGCGCTGGATCGACGGCAAGGTGGTCACGGTGGACGACGAATACACCCGCGCGATTCAACCGGAAGACCTGAAGCTGTAAGGCGGTACGGCAACGAAAAAGATCTCTCCCCGATGCGCAGAGACGCGCCGGGGAGTCATCAATAGGGGGCATCCAGCATGCAAATACTACAAGCCATCTTGAGCGGGTTGGCCATGGGCAGCGTCTATGCCCTGGTCGCGTTCGGGTTCAGCATCACGTACACCACGACCAAGACCTTCAACTTCGGACAGGGCGCCTTCCTGGCGCTGGCCGGCCTGATCGGCATCAGCGCCATTCTGCTGGTCAGCCAGGGCAAGCTGATCGGATTCCCGAATCCGGAGGACGTGACTTGGGGCACGTTCCTGTTCGCTCTGCTGGCCGCCATGCTGGTCTTGAGCCTGTTGGGCTACGTGCTCTACATCACCGCCATCCGCCATTTCGTGGGCGAGGCAGGCCTGTCCTGGGTGATGAGCACCATCGGCTTCGGCATCATCATCCAGAACCTGGCGCTGCTGGTCTGGGGCCCGGCGCCCATCGCGGTGGCTTCGCCGTTGGGCGAGGGCATCATCACCGTGCTGGGCACGGGCGTGCGGCCGCAGGAGATTCTGGTATTCGGCACCACGCTGGTCCTCATGATCGTGTTCGACTGGGCCTTGCACAAGACCAAGATGGGCAAGGCGGTGCGCGCGGTGGCGTTCAGCAAGACCGCCGCCAGCCTGATGGGCATCAACGCCAATGCGGTAGCGATCGCGGTGTTCGCCATCAGCTCGGCGCTGGCGGCGATCGCCGGCGTGATGGTCGCGCCGATCGCGACGGCCTCGGTGTTCGTCGGCACCTTGCTGTCGCTCAAGGCCTTCTCGGCCGCGATCCTGGGTGGGTTGGAGAATCCGCGCGGCTGCATATTTGGCGGATTCCTGATCGGGTTGCTGGAATCGCTCATCGGCCTCTGGTATTCGAACCTGCGCGAGATCGCCGTTTTCGCGCTGATCATTGTGGTGCTGTATTTCCGTCCGGCCGGCATCCTCGGCCGCGTGCACGCGGAGAAAGTATGAAGCTCTCCAAAACCCTCATTCCCCTGGCCATCGCGGCGCTTGCCATCGGCTACGCCTATTCGGGGCTGAATGACTTCTATCTGCTGATCCTGTTCAACATCGGGGTCTATTACATCGCCGCAACGGGCTTCAACATTCTGGTTGGCCAGACCGGGCAGAAGTCGCTGGGGCACGCCGGCCTGTTCGGTGTGGGCGCCTATACGGTGGCGCTCCTGACGGTGAATTATCAGGTCGATCCCTGGCTGGCGCTGGCCTGCGCCGCGGTGGTGTCCGCCGTCTTCGGCGTGGTGATCGCGATCCCCGCATTGAAAGTCAAGGGCCCAAGCCTGGCGATGGTGACCATCGCCTTCGGCCTCTTGATCGAGAAGATCGTGTCCGAGTGGACCGACGTGTTCAAGGGGCAGGAAGGCTTCTACGGCATCACCGGCCTGACCTTTGGCGGCGCCACGCTGGATAGCCGCCAGTGGGTGGTGGTGGTCGTGGTGCTGGGTCTGGCGCTGCACGCCATGACCTCGCTGTTGCTGAACGGCCGTTTCGGACGCGGCTTTGCCGCGGTGCGAACTTCTGAAATCGCGGCAGAGAGCGTGGGTATCAGCGTCTACCGCTTTAAGATCCTGGCCTTCGCCATCAGCGCCATCACCTGCGGCATCGCGGGCGGCCTGGTGGCGCAGCAGAACCAGTACATCAACTCCGATTTCGTGAACTTCAACCTGTCGGTCTTCTTCCTGGTGCTGGTGCTGTTCGGCGGCCGCACGCCGGCGGGTTCCTTCCTGGGCGCGGTGGTGCTGACGGTGATCGACGCCATGCTGGCCCGCTGGCCGGAAGTGCAGCACTTCGCCTATGGCCTGATCCTGCTGTTTGCGCTTTACGCCATGCCGGACGGCCTGTCGGGCCTGTTGGCCAAGGTGCTGCCCAAGCGCGGCCAGCGCGAGGCTCTGGCTGCCGAGGCGGGCGCTGCCGACTGGACGCCGACGCCTCCGGCCGCTCGCGGCGGCGCGGCATCCGGGTTCCTGGAGGTGAACGACCTGTACAAGGCCTTCGGTGGCGTGGTGCCGACCAACAAAGTGTCGTTCACGTTGGAGCAGGGTTCTGTCGTGTCGCTGATCGGCCCCAATGGCGCCGGCAAGACCACGACCCTGAACCTGCTGTCGGGTCTGGTGGTGCCGGACGCCGGCAGCATCCGCTTCAAGAACCGTCAGATGGTAGGCTTGTCGCCCAATGAGATCGCTGCCTCGGGTATCGGCCGGACGTTCCAGAACCTGAAGTTGTTCGACGGGCTGAGCGCCCTGGAGAACGTGATGGTGGGTTTCTACCGGGTGCAGCAGTCCAGCTTCTTCTCCAACCTGTTGGGTCTGCCCGGCAGCCTGGCGGAAGAGCGGCGTATCCGTCGCCAGGCCTACGCGATTCTTAAATTCTTCGAGCTGGATCGCTACGCGGATGACGCTGCCAACAGTCTGCCTTACGGCCTGCAGCGCCGCCTGGAAATCGCCCGCGCGGTCGCGGCCATGCCTGATCTGCTGCTGCTGGACGAGCCTGCCGCCGGCCTGAACCCGGCGGAAACCGACCAGTTGACGGACCTGATCGTGAAGCTGAAGAACATGGGCCTGACCATTCTGCTGATCGAGCATCACATGGATCTGGTCATGGCTATTTCCGACCATATCGTCGTGCTGGACTACGGCGTGAAGATCGCCTCCGGCCTGCCGAACCATATCCAGGAGAATCCGAAAGTCATCGAAGCCTACCTGGGCGCGCCGGCATAGGAGACCGCAATGAGCCGTTTACTGGACATCAAGAACCTGGCGGTCAGCTATGGCGCCGTCAACGCCCTGAAGCAGGTGTCGCTGCATGTGGACACGAACGAGATCGTGACCATCATAGGCGGCAATGGCGCGGGCAAGAGCACCATGATGCGCGCCTTGTCGGGCATCGAAAAATCCACCGGCGACATCGAGTTTGCAGGGCAGGACCTGGGCGGGGTCAGTGCGCACAAGCGCGTTGGGCTGGGCATCGCCCACGTGCCGGAGGGGCGCCAGGTGTTCCCCGACCAGACCGTCCACGACAACCTGATGCTGGGCGCATTCCTGCGCAAGGAATCGCCGGCGGAACTGGCCGGAGAGATCGAGAGCTGCTTCGCGATGTTCCCGCGCCTGAAAGAGCGGCGCGACCAATACGCGGGCACGCTGTCGGGCGGCGAACAGCAGATGCTGGCCATCTGCCGCGCCCTGATGAGCAAGCCGCGCATCCTGATGCTGGACGAGCCGTCCCTGGGGTTGGCGCCGCTGATCGTGGCGGAGATCTTCAAGATCATCAAGTCGCTGAAAGAGCGCGGCATGACGATCCTGCTGGTCGAGCAGATGGCCAACCAGGCTCTGGCGATCTCCGACCGCGCATATGTCCTGGAAGTGGGCTCCATCGTGATGGAGGGCACGGGCCAGGAGTTGTTGGCCAGCGAGCGCGTGCGCGAGGCCTATCTGGGCAAACACAAGAGCTGACGAGGCAATCATGTCATCCAAACCATTGAGCGGGATCCGAGTGCTGGAGTTGGGCCAGCTGATCGCCGGACCGTTCGCCGCCAAGATGCTGGGCGAATTCGGCGCCGAAGTCATCAAGATCGAACCGCCCGGCAAGGGCGATCCGCTGCGTAACTGGCGCCTGATCCATGACGGAACCTCCGTCTGGTGGCAGGTCCAGTCGCGCAACAAGAAATCGGTCAGCCTGGACCTGCGCAAACCCGAGGCGCAAGACTTGATACGGGCGCTGGTCAAGGACATCGACGTGGTGGTCGAGAACTTCAAGCCTGGCACGATGGAAGGTTGGGGCCTGGGTTGGGAAGAACTGCGCGCCATCAATCCGCGGTTGGTGATGCTGCGTGTGTCCGGCTATGGCCAGACCGGGCCGTACCGCGACCTGCCCGGCTTTGGCGCCATCGGCGAAGCCATGGGCGGCCTGCGCCACCTGAGCGGCGAGGCGGACCGCACCCCGGTGCGGGTGGGCGTGTCCATCGGCGATTCGCTGTCGGCGCTGCACGGCGTCATCGGCATCCTGCTGGCGCTGCGCGCGCGCGACCAGAACGGCAGCGGCCAGATGATCGACGTCGCGTTGTACGAATCCGTCTTCAACATGATGGAAAGCCTGCTGCCCGAGTATTCGGTGTTCGGCGAGATTCGCCAGCCGGCCGGCAGCAGCCTGCCGGGCATCGCGCCCAGCAATGCCTACCGCTGCCAGGACAACAAGTATGTGCTGATCGCCGGCAATGGCGACAGCATCTTCAAACGCCTGATGGGCGTGATCGGCCGGCCCGACCTGGCCGAAGCGCCGGAACTGGCGAACAACGCCGGGCGCGTGCGGCACGTGCTTATGCTGGACGACGCGATTTCGCAATGGACCGGCCGGCATCCGCTGGACGAAGTGCTGGCGCGCCTGAACGACGGACAGATTCCCGCAGGCAAGATCTATGACGTGGCCGACATTGCGGCCGACCCGCATTACCGGGCGCGCGGCATGATCCTGGAGAGTGCGCTGCCAGACGGCACGCCGGTGCAGGTGCCGGGCATCGTGCCCAAGCTGTCGGAAACCCCGGGTGAAGTGCGCAGCCCGGCGCCTGCCCTGGGCCAGGACACCGACGAAGTACTGGCCGGCTTGGGCGTCGGCGAAGCGCAGCGCCAGGACTGGCGCGAGCGCGGCATCATCTGAGGAGCGCAGCCATGATCGGAACCAACGCCAGCCGCCAGCGCTTGTACATCCAGGAAGTCGCGCCGCGCGACGGCTTCCAGAACGAAAAACAGTTCATCGACACGCAGGACAAGATCGCCTTCATCAACCGGCTGTCCGCCAGCGGCTTCGCCAAGATCGAGGCGACGTCGTTTACCTCGCCCAAGGCCATTCCGGCCCTGCGTGACGCCGAGATCGTGATGCACGAGATCGAGCGCAACCCGGACGTCGTCTACACGGTGCTGGTGCCCAATGTGCGCGGCGCGCAGCGGGCGCTGGAATGCAAGGTGGACGAGGTCAACCTGGTGATGTCCGTCAGCGAGACCCACAACCGCGCCAATCTGCGCATGACCCGGGAGCAATCGTTCGAGCAGTTGAGCGACGTGGTCAACGCGGTGCGCGGCAGCCGGGTCGCCATCAACGTGTCGCTGTCCACGGTGTTCGGTTGCCCCATGGAAGGCGACATCAACGCCTTCGAGGTGTTCGAGCTGGTAGGACGCTTCGCGGCGCTGGGCGTGGACGGCGTGACGCTGTGCGACACCACCGGCATGGCTTATCCCTCGCAGGTCGGCAAGATCGGCCGCGAGGTCCGCAAGCTGTTTCCCGGACTGACCACCACCATGCATTTCCACAATACGCGCGGCATGGCGCTGGCCAATACCTTGACGGCCATCGAGGCGGGCATCGATCGCTTCGACGCCTCGTTGGGCGGCTTGGGCGGCTGCCCCTACGCGCCAGGCGCCAGCGGCAATGTGTGCACGGAAGAACTGGTGCACATGCTGGAACTGATGGGCTACGACACCGGCGTGGACCTGGACGCCATACTCGGCGTGTCGGCGTCCTTGCCGGCGCTGGTGGGGCACGATATCCCGAGCCAGTTGCTCAAGGCGGGACCGCGTCTGACTTTGCATCCGGCGCCAGACTTCGACGCCTAGGGCTGCGGTGATGGCGGGGACGGGCCGGTGTGCTAATTTCCAGCCATGCCGCCTGGTCCGGAGCCCGCCATGTTGAAGTTCGCCGCCAATCTTTCGATGATGTACACGGAACACGCGTTCCTGGACCGCTATGCGGCCGCCGCGGCGGACGGATACGCTGGCGTGGAATGCATGTTTCCCTACGAGGCCCCGGCCACCTTCGTGCGCGAGCGCATGGACGCGGCCGGCGTGACGCAGGTGCTGTTCAACGCGCCGCCCGGCGTCGCCGCTCGCGGCGATC
>LNAP01003274.1_pt1 | contig 15535 bp, 17 predicted proteins | sample 602601 | NCBI WGS metagenome assembly LNAP01 (sample SAMN02440304, study PRJNA202911) | soil metagenome | biome: Subtropical and temperate rainforests or woodlands; isolation source: soil samples (1 kg each in a 20% v/v slurry with milli Q water) were... ...
AAACCCACACCTGTGGGATGCCGACATGAAGGAAGAAGCGACCCAGATGATCCTGCAAGGGACCCAGCTGGAGATCGAATACGCACGCGACACCATGCCACGCGGCGTGTTGGGCATGAACGCGGCGATGATGGAGGACTACCTCAAGTTCATCGCCAACCGTCGCCTGTCGCAAATCGGCTTGAAGGAAGAATACCCAGGGACCACTAACCCGTTCCCGTGGATGAGCGAGATCATGGACTTGAAGAAAGAAAAGAACTTCTTTGAGACCCGGGTGATCGAGTATCAGACCGGTGGGGCGTTGAGCTGGGATTGATCAGCTCATAGTCGCGGCGTGAAAAAGCCCTGGGGTCGCACCCGGGGCTTTTTTATGGCCGCCGGTTTGCCATTTCTTGAAGTACATCACCTCAAGCACCTGGCCCGGAAGGGTTCGGATCGCATCTCCAATGCTGTAGCCTTGTGCCCCAATTGCCATCAGCGTTGTCACTGGTCGAGCGACCGGGATGATTTCACTGCGGGGTTTTACTCGAGAATCAGCAGATTGATACCGGAGTAGACTCCTGCGGTCACAGCTTATGCATTCCAAAAAAATAGTAGATAGGACCGAGGCCACCCCGTGAACCCAGACATGCTAGAAGCCGGCCCCGTGGGCGCCAAGGTACTTTCAGTGTTCGACTTCGACGGCACCCTGACCCGCCACGACAGTTTTGTACCGTTTCTCAAGTTTGCTTTCGGCAAGCAGGAATTCAATCGCCGGATGCTCAAGCTGGCGCTGCCGGGCTTGCGTTTTCTGGTGCGCCGGATGAGCCGTGATGAGCTCAAGGCGCAGTTGATTCGCACCTTTATGACCGGCGTAGAAAAGGCCTGGGTGCAGCGCAAAGCCGAAGAATACTGCCAGGCTTATTGGAACAAGCTGATGCGCCCTGCCGGTTTGCAGTCGGTGGCCGATGAAATTGGCTCCGGTGCCGAAGTGACGTTGTGTTCGGCTTCGCCGGCAATCGTGTTGCAACCTTTTGCCGATCGCCTGGGAATCAAACTGATCGGGACCGAGCTTGAGGTGGTCGATGGGGTGTTGAGTGGGCGCCTTACGGGCAACAACTGCCGTTGCGAGAACAAGGTGTTGCGGCTTGAGGCGGTGTATGGCGACCTGGGTGAGTATCGGCTCAGGGCCTGGGGCGACACGCGCGGGGATCGCGAGTTGCTGGCGGCGGCGCAAGATGCGCATTGGCGGCATTTTCATTCGGCCAAGCGCCGAGGCAAACCGAAGCCGTAAGCCGCTTGGAACCAGCCCTTTCAGACGCGTTGAAAGGGCTGCGCCCCGATAGCGGACATTTGTGCTACCTGCGCAACCCCGCTATTAATAGCGAATCTTGCCACGGACCCGCCCCGATGAAATTCGACACAGCCTATTGCCTGAGCCTGGACGAAAAGCTGTCGATCTATGACGTGCGCGACCTGAATTTCGACGAAACCGCCGCCTTCGACTCCGACAAGGACAGCTTCCTCTGCCCCAACGATGATTGCCGCGCAGCGTTTGCGGCGGGCAATGTGCTGGGTACGTTCAATGGCAAGAACGTCAACTACCTGCGCACCCCGCACTTCAAGAACCTGCCCAGCACCCGGCATATCGACGGCTGCCGCTATGCCAGCCACAAGGCCGCTGCGGGAGACGCTGCGGACGAGCGCGAGGAGAACTTCCCGTCGGAGTTTGTGCTGACTCGACGTCAGTACGAACGCAAGACAGTCATCCAAGGTTCCGCAGACGCTATCCCACAAGATCCGGCGAAAGCACCTTCGAAAACCTCCAATACTTCCCACAGCGCCAGCGAAACCACCCCGGACAAGACCAGCGTCTTCGCCCACCCGGTGGAATGCTACGTGTCCAATATCGACGACAAGGACAAGCTCAAGGGCATGCCGTTGAAGATCGGTGAGCACACCGCGACGTATTGGGCGTTTTTCAAGAAGATCGAATACCTGCAAGACAACAAGGGCTTGATCTACTGGGGCCGGATCAAAGCGATCAAGGACTACACCAGCAGCGTTCGCATCGACTTTGAAAAGAAAGTGTGGCTCGACAAAAAGCCGTATTCCGTCAACGTCTACCTGAACAAGAAGCTGATCGAGAACTACCGCAAGCGCAAGGCGTTCCTGGAGCAGATCAGGGCCGCCGTAAACAGCGATCGCCCGCTGTATTGCTTCTTTTATGGTGTGACGCCGGAGTTGAAACAGGTACCAAGCAAGAAAAACCCCGAGCAGACGTTCGGGGTGTTCAGTGCCGATATCCAGAACCTGGACCACCTGCTGATCCGCGAGGCGCCGGGGCTGGAGGAGAAGTGACCGGAAGCGCCCGCCAATCGCGGGCCGATCAGCCGAGAAAGAATCCAGTTGATGAACGGTCAAAACAACTGTACAAAAACACAGTATAGTTTGCCCTCCCCCGTTGGATTCCTGGAGAACCCCATGTCCTCTCTGGCAGTGAGCACCACCGTAGATCAGCAAATCGTCCTTCATCAATTCACCCCACGGCACAGTGTGCAGGCCCGCGCGCTGCTGGGCTGGAGCCGGGAAGACCTGGCCCGACAAGCCGGGGTTGGGGTGGACGCTATCCAGCGTTTTGAAAGCCATCAGGAGGTGGATGACGCCATCCGCATCGCCCTGGCATTTCGTCTGGAGCACGAAGGCCTGGTGTTTTTCCCAGGGTTTGCGCCGGGATGGGGCATGAGCGGGCGGCGCTCCCCTGCGCCACAGGCGGATGCCGAACCGGCTCGTCGGAGCCTTATCGCCCGGCTGCTGGGCTCGCCATCCTCGAACACGCCTCAACCCAACGGCGCTTAGGCCCGATGACCGCGCAAAGGGTCACCTCACGGGCATGTCGGCGTGAGCCTGCATCGCCTGTTGATAGACCCGCACCAAGACCGACAGCGAGTCCCGTGCCCAACGGGCACCGTAGAACCAGAGTACGACCCTCGTGCCTTGGAGACCGTCGCTGAATATCTGGCATACGCCTGGGTATCCGGTTTTGCAGAAGAGGTGGAAGGCTGGGCTTTGGCCGTCTGACACCAACGCGTCGAGGCGATGCTCGTTCGTTCGCTTGTCGATCTCGTTGCTGGACTCCAGGGTGAAGTACGCGGCATCCGGTAACTGTGCCTCCACTGGCACCACTTCGGCGCCGGCAGCCTTTAACACCTCCAAAGCCTGGAGAAACCCGCTGGAATGCTCCACCGTTTCACGTACACCGTTGCGCAAATATCCGTCGGCAAAACCGATACGCCAATCGGCCAGGGCGGGAGCGGATTTGGCGGCGTTGTTTTCCATGATGGGCGGAACTTCCACCATGACCTGGCCTACAGGGTCCAGGCCGCTCAAGGCAATAAGCGATAGCGACGGATCACGTACGGTCTTCATCATCGGGCCAGGGATATCGAACCTGGGGCCCTGGACGGCAGGCGTAGCAGCAGGCTGAAACTCAATGCCACCGCGAGACGTTGGCACATTGTCTGCCGACCCAGAAGGAGCGGCAGGCCCACAAGGCATTGCGTTAAAGGTGTTGAACACCAAAGGCAACCCCACGGAACAGGGTGCACCGGGCGACAAGGTTTTCCTACATTTGTCCTCCATCAGGCCCCACTCCCAGAAAATGGCTTTCCGAGATCATCGCACCCTTTTCCAGTCGATTCTCCGGGCAGAAATACCTTGAAAGCCCTTTTACCGTGCGGCTTTAGCAACCCCTTTCAACTCACTAGCTGTTCTGCCGCCTGGGCCTCGACATCCAGCCACCAGGCACGCCCACGTTCAGGGGCAGCCAGCATAAAAGCCTGGCCCATGGCGGGTGTGGCAATTGACACATTGCGCTCCCAGGCCAGGGCCATGATGCGGTCAAACGGCTCATGCCAGGCATGAAATGCCAGGTCAAAGGTGCCATTGTGGATCGGCAGCAACCAGCGCCCCTTCAGGTCGATATGGGCCTGCAAAGTTTGTTCGGGCTGCATGTGGATATCGGGCCAGTCGACGTTGTAAGCACCGGTTTCCATCAGCGTCAGGTCAAATGGCCCATATTGCTCGCCAATACGCTTGAAACCTTCGAAATAGCCGGTGTCGCCACTGAAAAAAATACGCCGGGCATCATCGACCATCACCCAGGACGCCCACAGCGTCTGGTTGCCATCAAACAGGCCACGGCCGGAAAAGTGCTGGGCTGGGGTGGCGACAAAGTGGATGCCGTCCACTTCAGTGCCCTGCCACCAATCCAACTGCCGCACCTTGCCTGGCGCCACACCCCATTTGATCAAGGTGTCACCCACGCCCAGTGGCGCGAGAAAATAGCGCGTCTTGGCGGCCAATTGCACAACGGCTTGGCGGTCCAGGTGGTCGTAATGGTCATGCGACAAGATCACCGCCTCAATCGGCGGCAGTTCTTCAAGGCTGATAGGCGGCTGATGAAAGCGCTTGGGGCCGGCCCAATTGAAAGGCGAAGCCCGCTCGGCGAACACCGGATCGGTCAGCCAGAACTTGCCGCGCATTTTCAGCAGGACGGTGGAATGCCCCAGGCGGTAGACACTGTGATTCGGGGCGCTCAATAACTGCTCACGCGTCAGGCGCTGTACCGGGATTTCACCTACCGGCCGCGTGCTGCGGGGCTTATGAAAGAGCATCTTCCAGAAAATCTGTAGCGTTTTGCCAAAGCCTGCACGGCTGACCGGCGCATGATTATTGAACTGACCTTGCTGCTGCTCGGACGATTTGAGCGCTGGGGAAGAGGTATCGACACGGGTAGAGATCGTGGCCATTACAGAGTGACTCCGGTACGTTCTGCTGATGCAGGTCAACAACTACACTGCACAGTGTAGTTTCAAGATTGCAACAAAACCCGGACCAAGTAAACTACCGAGTGTAATTTTCTTCCCAGAGCCGAAAGCCCCATGACTGCACCTCAACGCCTCACCGACCGTAAACGCGAAGCCATTGTGGCAGCAGCCATTGCCGAGTTTCGCGATAACGGTTTCGAGGTCACCAGCATGGACAAGATCGCCGCCAGCGCTGGCGTATCCAAGCGCACGGTGTACAACCACTTCCCCAGCAAGGAGGAGTTGTTCACCGAGATCCTGAATAAGTTATGGGCCAGCAGCGTTGCACAACTGGATGTCAGCTACAGCAGCGCACAGCCCCTGCGTGACCAATTGCGGGTGTTGCTGCAAGCGAAGATGAAGATGATGTCGGACGCCAACTTCCTCGACCTGGCCCGCGTGGCAATTGCCGCGACCATCCATTCCCCGGAGCGGGCCCAGGGCATCGTCAATCGCCTGAGCGAACGTGAAGAAGGGTTCACATTATGGGTGCGCGCAGCGCAGGAAGACGGTCGCCTCAAGCCCGTGGACCCGTGCTTTGCCGCCCATCAGGTGCAAAGCCTGCTCAAAGCCTTCGCCTTCTGGCCGCAAATCACCCTGGGCCAACCCACCCTGGATGCGGCTACCCAGGCCAACGTGATCGAGTCAGCAATGGACCTGTTTCTGGCCGGCTACGAGATTGCCACCCGCCCCCAATAAATCCCTCTGTCGTCAATACGACACTGGCGGGTCGTTTTTGCCTGAATCCTGCGGATCCCCGCGCAAATGGCCTGGAAGGACACTGATTATTCCTGCGTAAATCACTGACAATAATCACCTGTCATCTGGCGTAAATGGCCTTTTGACAAGGCACGCCTTCGCAACTTAAAAAAAGAACAACCTGACGCAGGAATCTATGGAAAACCTTCGAGGCAAAGGGCTGTCGTTTGCCCGGCGCATTTATCGGCCGCGCATTCTCGGGCTGGGCATCGGCAGCCTTTGCGTGCTGGCCGCCCTATACCCGCTGGCCATGCCCGGATGGGTCTGGGCACTGTGGCTGTTCAACGGGTTTATCTGGCCGCACCTGGCATACCAGCTATCAAGCCATTCAGCGTTTCCGTACCAGGCCGAGCGACGCAATCTGCTGTATGACTCAGTGTCCGGCGGGTTCTGGGCCGCAGCCACACAATTCACGCCCCTGACTGCAGTGACCATCCTCGCGATGATGACCATGCATAACGTCGCGGCGGGCGGCAAAAAGCTGATGATCCAGGGCATGCTCGCGCAACTGGTGGGCGTGGCAGTGGCCTGGCTGGTGTTCGGTCCTTCGTTCAACCCCAATGTCGGCCTGATCCAGGTGTATGCCTGCCTGCCGATGCTGATTCTCTACCCCGTCGCCATCGGCATGGCCAGCTATCGCCTGGCCATCAAGCTCTCGGAACACAAGCGCGCCCTGAGTGCCTTGAGCCGTACCGACAGCCTGACCGGCCTGCTCAATCACGGGTCGTGGAAGGACTTGCTGCAACTGAAGTTTCACAAGTGCCAGCAGCAACAATCCCAGGCCACCATCGCACTGATTGATGTCGACCACTTCAAGCAGATCAACGATGCCTATGGCCATATCGTCGGCGACCGGGTCTTGCGGCAACTGAGTAAGGAATTGCAGCGCAATGTACGGGAAAATGACCTGACGGGCCGCTACGGTGGCGACGAGTTCTGCGTGATCCTGCCGGACGTGTCGCTGGAGCAAGCCAGTTATGTGATGGAACGCCTGCGGGAACTGTTCAGCCGCTACCGCGACCCGCAGGTTCCAGAACTACGGGTCAGCCTGAGCATTGGCCTGGCGGCCTACCAGGTGCAATTCACCCAGGCGCATATGTGGCTCGACGCGGCGGACCAAGCCCTGTACGCCGCCAAGGGCACTGGGCGCAATCGGGTGACCGTCGCCGATTCACTGGTCGCACGCTCTGCCTGAAGGGGCTAATTATTCAGACCGCATGTTCGTCCACCCTGTAGAAGCCGGCTCGCCGGCGGGCGCTGAGCATGGTTGCCAATGCTCGGCTGGGCTTGTAGGCGCCGGCTGGCCGATGTCTATAAAGGGCGACGCAGGTGCCGGCCCAGCTCATCGAACAACGTCACCACTGAACGCAGCGCCCGACTGTCCGGGCGCGTCAGTAACCACAAGGCCGTGTCGTAACCCGTGAGCGCCGGCCCCAACGGCTGCAATCCCAGGCCATCCGCCAAGAGAAAATCCGGCAGCGCCGCCACGCCCAGACCGGCACGTACCAATTGGGTTGCAGACAACATGCTATTGCACCGATAACTGGGCCTTACGCCGGGTAAATGCTGGCGACGCCAAGCCACGGTGGGATGGTCGGGCAAGAAATCATCCGGAGCGATCCACGCCAGGGCCGCCAAATCTTGAGTAGCGTGTTGCTCTATGTAACCGGCACTGGCGCAGACCCGATAGGACACCGTCCCCAAACGCCGTCCCACCAGGTGCTCCGGCGGCGTCCTGGTCAGGCGCAAGGCAATATCCGCGTCGCGGCGGCTGAGGTTGGCGAAATCATTGGACGTACTCAATTCCAGGGTCAGTGCCGGGTAAGCGGGCATGAACTGCGCCAAGGCCGGCAATAACAGGCCCTGCAACACTGAGTCGGTGCAGGTCAGGCGCACCGTGCCGCTGATCACTTCACCGCCCTGCTCGACCCCCACGCGGGCTGCTTGCAGCGCCTGTTCGGCACGCTCGGCCTGCTGGGCCAAGGTGGTGGCCAAGCTGGTCGGCAGGTAACCGGCGCGGCTTTTTTCGAACAGTGCCTGCCCCAAAGACGACTCAAGACGCCGCACGGCCCGAAACACCGTAGACACATCCACCCGCAGCAAGGCCGCAGCCCGCGCCAAAGTGCCGCCACGCACCAGGGCAAGGATCAGCGCCAGGTCGGAATAGTCGATTTGATAGTGCGTGGCTGCATTGAACATGTGGGGTAACGCCAATATTGATTGCGCGAACGCCAATCTATAGTGCCCTTCAGGACTCGACAAGCCATTGGACGCACGCCATGACCCTCACTGCTCTGCACCTCGCCCTGATCGGCGATTACGATCCTCAAGTCACCGCCCACCAAGCCATTCCCCTTGCCCTGCAACAGGCGAGTACACACCTGGGGCTGACACTTCAGATTGAGTGGCTGGCCACCGACACCCTTAAGGACAACCACACCTTGCAGCCTTTCGACGGGTTCTGGTGCGTACCTGCAAGCCCCTATCGCGATGCCGACGGGGCGTTGCGGGCGATCCGCTTTGCCCGCGAACAGCGGCGTCCTTTCCTCGGCACCTGCGGCGGTTTTCAACATGCCGTGTTGGAATATGCACGCAATGTGCTGAGGTGGGCCGATGCCGAACATGGCGAGCTGGCACCTGATGCGCCACGGGCGGTGATCGCCCCCTTGTCGTGTGCTCTGATCGAAACCATCGCGCCCATCCACTTGATGGCCTTCACCCGTATCGCCGAGGCTTACGGCACCCTTGAAATCCAGGAGGGTTATCGTTGCCGCTATGGCCTCAATGCCGACTTCAAACAGGCACTGCTGGAGGACAATCTGATTGGCAGCGCCCATGATTCGGCGGGCGAGGTGCGGGCGATAGAACTGCTGGACCATCCGTTTTTTGTCGCCACTCTGTTCCAGCCAGAACGCGCGGCACTTACCGGTGCCAGCGTGCCGCTGGTCAGCGCATGGCTCCAGGCCTGCCTGGAGCGCTCGGCATGATCGCCCAGACACCCTCCCCGCCCTACTACGCAGTGATCTTCACTTCCCTGCGCACCGAGACCGACCAAGGCTACGCACAGGCCGCCGACCGCATGCTCGAACTGGCCCGCCAGCAACCGGGGTTTCTCGGTGTCGAATCAGCCCGCGGCGATGATGGCCTGGGGATTACCGTGTCCTACTGGAGCAACGAGGCCGCGATCCTGGCCTGGAAACAACACGCCGAGCACCGCAACACCCGCGAACAGGGCAGGGCCATCTGGTACGGCGCGTTTCAGACACGGGTATGCAAGGTAGAACGGGCTTATGCCTTCACCGCAAACGGCACCGCCCCCGCGCCTACGGGATTGGCGTGATGGCGATCAACCCACCAGGCTGCGCACCGCGCTGATCTGCGGGATCTCCACCCGGCGCATATACACCCGCAGCGGCTCGGTGATGTTGATGCGGTCGTCGATGTTCTGGTCCAGCAGCAGTTGGATGTGCTCGCGGGACAGGGTCATGGCCTGGTCGGCCGCCGGCTGCCAGACAAACTCGCTGGTGGGGATGATGCCGTCGTCGGCGACGTCCATGCCGAACGAGTCTTCGCTGAAACGCACGATGTAATGGCCGGTCTTGCGGTTCAGGCCGACAAAGCCGTTGAGTTGGTCGGCGGCCTGGCAGATGAGTTCTGAAGTGATGCGCATGCTAAACCTCACTGAAAAATCCCACAGGGGAAGTGAACGATGGTTTACACGCGAGGCGGCGAAAGAAGGCAATGCAGGTTTCCCTCTGGCGGGGAAACTCGGGCCAAGAATACTGCATAGCACGGCACAAAAGCGCAGAAAAATAGCGCATGCGCACGTTAATGTCGGTTTGGTGATAGCGCGATTTGCATGCAATTGTTAAAAAGGAAGCCTTCTTGAAGCTCCCCCCACGAAAGGACCTCGCACATGCCTGCTACGTTTACCAAGAGTGCCCTGCTGCTCGCACTGATGATGGGCCTTGGCCACGCACAGGCTGCAAGCCCCATCAGCCCGGTAGAACTGGCGACCAAGGACGGCATTCCGCACCCTGCCGTGATCGCCCACCGGGGTGCGTCCTACGATGCACCGGAGTCCACCGCCGCCGCCTACAAGGTCGCCCGCGACCTGGGTGCCGACTACCTGGAACTGGACCTGCAACGCAGCAAGGACGGCGTATTGTTCGCCCTGCACGACGATAACCTGCAACGCACCACCGACGTGGCCACCAAGTTCCCCGAGCGCAAGGACAGCCCGGCCAACGAGTTCACCTGGAAAGAGCTGCAAACCCTGGATGCCGGCAGTTGGTTCAACACCGCCTACCCAGAGCGTGCGCGCCCGGGCTTCGTCGGGTTGAAAATCCTCAGCCTGGACGAAATCATCAAGATCGCCGAAGGCAACCCCCAGCACAAACCCGGCCTGTACATCGAAACCAAGGAGCCCAAGCAGTTTCCGGGGATCGAAGCCGATCTGAAAGACAAGCTGCTGGACAAGGGCTGGCTCAGTTCCGTGGGCTCCAAGCTGGGCAAGAGCAACACGGGCGTCGGCCAGGGCAAGGGCCGCGTGGTGCTGCAGACCTTCGAGACCGCCAGCCTCAAGGAACTGCAGAAAGAAATGCCCAACACCCCGAAAATCCTACTGCTGTGGGTGGGTGAAGGCAGCATCGAGCCCAAGTCCAAGGTGACCTTCGCCGAATCCGGCGAACCGACCAAGGCGGCCTACTATGCCAAGCAGGAACCCAAGGACGCGGCCGAATTCGAGAAGTGGGTCGATGAAGCCAAGAGCCTCGGGGCGATTGGCACTGGCCCATCGGCACAACTGACGAACCTGGGCGACCAGAGCTATTCGGACCTGGTCAAGCCCGAGATGAACCAACTGACCCACGACAAGGGCCTGCTGGTGCACGTCTATACCGTCGACGAGCCGGTGGATTTCGAGAAGGTCATGAGCGCCGGGGTCGATGGCATCTTCACCAACCGCGCCGCCGAACTGCTGAAGTTCTACAAGCGCTGGCCGTCTTCCAGCGTGCAGGATCTGCTGCAGGACAGCGGTTACTGAGTGAGCGAGTGGTCAGGCCAACTGTGGCTGGGGCCTGATTACGGCCTGATCCTCGGCGAGACGGGGCGTACAGCGCCCCACGCGCATTACGCCCATCAATTTATCCTGTCCGCGGAGAGCCCCATCACGGTCAGCCTTGATGGGCACCTGCAAACGGCTTACCGCCTGTTCATCCCCTCTCGCCAGCCCCATGCCATCGTGCATGCCCCTGCTACGGTGTTGATGGCTTATGTGGAACCCGGTGCGTTTGAACGCGAGTCGTTGCAACACGCCCTGGAGACCGCCGATTTTTCCCACGAGCGCCTGGAGCAGACATTGCGCCAGCTACCACGTCGCCAGGCGGACGATGAGCGCGTGCAACGCGCCCTGCACACCCTCGATCAACAGTTGAGCGGCAAGGTCTCGGCGCAGTCATTGGCGCAGGCGGCGCACCTGTCGTTGAGCCAGTTGGAGCGCCTGTTTGTCAGCCAGCTCGGCGTGCCGGTGCGGCGCCTGGTGATGTGGCGCCGCCTGCGCCGGGCCCTGGATCTGGCCCTGAACGGTCACACCCTGACCCAAGCGGCCCATGGCGCGGGGTTTGCCGACTCGGCGCACTTCTCGCGGACCATGAAGCAACTGTTTGGCGTGACCGCCGGGGCCTCCTTGCGCCATCTTCAAGTACATCTCCTACAGTAGTGCGCTTGGCACCGCAGGTTCCTTGCTCAGTTGCGCCGCACTGAAGGGATCACGCAACTGCTCGACGTAATCCACCGGAAAATCCGGCCGGCTGCCAATCCCCAGGTCGCCCTCGCCCATTCGATAGTCCTCGGTGTAAAACGCAGTCCCCAACAGCCAGTCCCACAGGTTGAAAAACAAACCGAAATTCACATCCCCTGCGCGCCCGTACTTCATATGGTGGAAGCGATGCACGGGCGCCCAGGCAAATACCCAGCGCAACGGCCCCAGGCGCATATCGACATTGGAGTGCTGCAGCAACAGTTGGATGGCAATGGCCAACGCCAGCAGCATCGCCACCTCCAGCGGAATGCCCAGCAGGATCAACGGCAGCAAGCCGGCCGTGGCCTCCAGCATCTGGTGCAAGGGATGCTTCATCAAGCCATTGAACCCATAGAGCCGCTGCACGCTGTGATGCACCGCATGCAAACGCCAGAGTGCGGCGATGCGGTGGCTGGCGTAATGCATCAGGGTGATGCCCGCATCAGCAATGATGATTGCCAGCAGCAATTGCGCCCACAGCGGCCAGGCGCGCGGCCAGGCGCCCTCGATCGCCAGCCATGCCGTGAGCAGCGGCAATGCCAGCAACCCCAGGGCATTCAGGCTTTCATTGACCAGCGCGTGGAGGACATCCCGGCGTCGGTCGCCCAGAGGGCGGTTCCACTGGGGCTCGTAGGGCAAGTACAGCTCGGCGATAAACGACACGCCGATGGCCAGCGCAAACACCGCCAGCAGCCACTGCGATGCCCCTAACATGACCAACCAGAGCCCCGCGCCAATAAAGCCTGCCCAGAACAAGGGCGCGTACAGCCAAGCCAATATCTGTTTCATAAGTGTCTCCCGTGGGTGAGACACCAGCATGAAATCCCCCGGCGCGGGGCGATTGAACAAACAACGCAAACGTCCTACACAATTAAGGGTGAATTAAGTTGCGCGGGGTAATCTGATCCCACTTAAACAGCTCACCCCAAAGGACCACATCATGAAAAACCTGACCGCTCTGTTCGCTGCTGCTGCCCTGACTCTGACTGCCGGCCTGGCCCAGGCCGATGTTCGCCCGGACCAGATTCCAAGCCTGCTGCAATCGGGCGCCGTGAAGCCATTTGAACAGCTGAATGCCGCCGCCCTGGCCAAACATGCCGGCGCCACCATCAACGACACTGAGCTGGATAACGAAGCCGGGCGCCTGGTCTACGAAGTTGACCTGACCGACACCACTGGCAAGAAGTGGGATGTGAAGCTCGACGCCAAGACCGGCGAAGTGCTGGAAAACAAGCAAGACACTTAAGTTGCCCCGGCAACACAACGCGCCGCCTTCGGGCGGCGCAGTTGTGTCTGGTCAGGCGCTAAGGCGCGCCGTCACCTCATTCAGCTCAGCAGACAGCCCACGCAGGTTATGACTGGCCGCTTCGGTGCGCTGCACGTTGTCCAGGTTGGCAGTGGCCACCGTGGTGATTTGCGTGATGTTGCGCGAGATATCCTCGGCCACCGAGGTTTGCTCTTCGGCCGCTGTGGCAATCTGCCGGTTCATATCGCGGATCGCCTCTACAGCCTGGGTGATATGACTGAGCATCGCCCCGGCCTGGGTGACCTTTTCGACGCTCTCATCACTGCATGACTGGCCGCTGACAATCGCCTCGGCGGCATCCACGGCGCCGGTCTGCACTGCCTGGATAATCTGGTTGATCTCGATGATCGACGCCGCTGTGCGTTGCGCCAGGCTGCGCACCTCATCGGCCACCACCGCAAACCCACGTCCGGCTTCGCCTGCTCGCGCGGCCTCGATCGCCGCATTGAGGGCCAGCAGGTTGGTCTGTTCGGCGATGCCGCGAATTACTTCCAGCACCGTGCCGATGCGCACGCTGTCTGCTTCCAGGCGGCGGATGATGCCACCGGTGTTGAGGATCTCGTTGCGCATCTGGCCGATGGTGGCAATGGTCACTTGCATCACCTCGCCGCCCTCACGGGCCGAATGATCGGCCTCGTCTGCTGCCCGCGAAGCGCTGGCGGCGTGGCGCGCGACTTCCTGGGCGGTGGCGGACATTTCGGTCATCGCCGTCGCCACTTGATCGGTACGGCTGAACTGATCCTGGGTGCCCGTCGCCATCTGCCCGGCAATCGAGTTCAACTCGCCACTGGCGCTCACCAGGTCCTTGGCACTGCGCTGTAGGCGGCCAAAGGTTTCAGCGAGGAAGTCGCGCAACGTATTGGCGGCTTGGGCCAAGTGCCCCAGTTCATCCTGGCGCTGGCTGGCAACGCGCTCGGCAAACCGGCCATGGCTCAATTGGGCCACATAGTCGATCAGGCCACGGATCGGCAAAATCAGGTTGCGGTTGATCAACCACAGGCTGAACAGACCGATCAGCCCTCCAGACAGCACCATCACCGCCAGACCCAGCATCACGGTACGTTCGGCATAGGCGCTGATTGCCAGGGATTGCTGCTTGCCCTGCTCACGCAGCAGGGTGACCAGCGCGCTCATCTGCTCGCTCACCGTGCGGTCCACGCCCTTGACTGCGTTATCCCCAGCCGCTGCATCAGCCCCGGCGGCCAAGTAAGCATCTCGCCCCTTCTGGTAGGCGACACCCAGCATCTGGTGCTCTTGACGCAAGGTTTCCAGGCGACGGCTCAAGGCTGGGTCGCCCTGGGTGTTGCTCACCAGGCGCGCCAGGATGCCCTGCACGTCTTGCTGCCGATCCTGGAACTGCCCCCAGTACTTGTTCATGTCCTGGGGCTGCTTGCCACGCAGCAGGACGTTTTTCCATTCCTGGACCTGGACCTTGAATTGCAGGTTGGCTTCATCAATCAGCTGTGAGGTTTGCAACGGCCCCTCCAGCAAACTGCGGTAACTCTGCACACCGTTGGAGAGAAAATGAAAACACGCCAGGGCAATCAACAGCATTGCCAACAGGCTGCCACCGAGCAACGACAGGATCTGTGCTCTCAAGGACTTTCGCAAAAAACTCATCGGGGAAAAGCCTCGAAACAGGGAAATGGGGACCTGCACCGCAACATCCCTGTCAGCCAACACATGGCCAATCCAATGGCATGCTTGCACCATGAATCGGCCGGACTAGACACTTCTTGAGCCCAGTGGATGAGTGGCCGGGCAGCGGCGGCCTGTGACTGACAAAAAATAGGCGAACGGATCGAGTTGTTGCAGGAAGAAATCGCCGCCAACCTCAACGAACAAAGCAACCGCACGCTGTTTACCCTGACGGTGGTCACGGTACTGGCGCTGCCGATCAATATCATCGCGGGCTTCTTTGGCATGAACGTGGGTGGCATTGGTGGCGACGTTCACCTTGATTGCCGGCAGATGGGCGTTTCGCAAGCGCCAGGATGACTAAGGCTCAAATGCAAACAACCTATGGGAGCGGCGGTGATTTTTAGACCAGCGGCCGGCTGACGACACCAAACACTGACTTGAGGCAGCACCTCTGTAACATTCTGCAATGACCATGGGAAACATCCTCCCCACTCTGGATGCTCCGGCATGGCCACCCCTTCCCTGACCGCCTCCCACCAGGCAGCCGCCCCTGACGCAAAACCGCAACTGGACACCAAACCCAGCCTGCTCACGGTGATCGTGTTCTTTTCCGTGCTCGCCATGGGCCTGTTGTTCACCGCCTACAGCCTGATGCGCGACATGCACGAACTGGGCACGGTGGTCACCACCTGGACCCCATTCCTGCTGCTGGGCGTGGCGCTGCTGATTGCCCTGGGGTTCGAGTTCGTCAACGGTTTCCATGACACCGCCAACGCCGTGGCGACAGTGATCTACACCAACTCGCTGCCGCCGCAATTCGCGGTGGTCTGGTCGGGGTTCTTCAATTTCCTCGGCGTGCTGCTGTCCAGTGGCGCAGTGGCCTTTGCCATCATTGCCTTGCTGCCGGTGGAGTTGATTTTGCAGGTTGGCTCTTCCGCCGGTTTTGCGATGATCTTCGCCCTGCTGATCGCGGCGATCCTGTGGAACCTCGGCACCTGGTGGCTGGGCCTGCCGGCCTCGTCCTCCCATACTCTGATCGGTTCGATCATCGGCGTCGGCGTGGCCAATGCCCTGATGCACGGACGTGATGGCACCAGCGGCGTGGACTGGAGCCAGGCGATCAAGATCGGTTACGCCCTGCTGCTCTCGCCGCTGATCGGTTTCGCTTTCGCCGCCCTGCTG
>LNAP01002219.1_pt2 | contig 15534 bp, 16 predicted proteins | sample 602601 | NCBI WGS metagenome assembly LNAP01 (sample SAMN02440304, study PRJNA202911) | soil metagenome | biome: Subtropical and temperate rainforests or woodlands; isolation source: soil samples (1 kg each in a 20% v/v slurry with milli Q water) were... ...
TGGATTCCCCGGCCATGCAAAAAGAAACTGAAATCAAACTCCGCGTCAGCCGCGAAACCCTCACTGCCTTGCGCGACCACCCGCTGCTGAAAAAGCGCAGCAAAGCCGGTTGGGAACAGCGCGAATTGCTCAATCAATATTTCGATACCCCAGAACGCGACCTGGCCAAAGCGCGCATTGCCCTGCGCATCCGCCGCGACGGCGAGCAATTTATTCAAACCCTGAAAACCCGTGGCCAAAGCGTGGCCGGCCTCTCCGAGCGCAACGAGTACGACTGGGACGTGGCCAAGGCCAAGCTTGATCTGAAAAAACTCGACGACACTTGCTGGCCCGCCGCCCTGGCCGAGCTCGATAAGAAAACCTTGAAAGTCATTTTCACCACCGACTTCGTCCGCGAACGCGCCGAAATCGCCTGGGGCCGTGGCAAAAGCAAAGTGGTGGTGGAAGCCGCCCTGGACCTCGGCAAAGTGGTCGCCGGCGGTCAGGAAGAAGAAATCTGCGAGCTGGAGTTGGAGCTGCGCCAAGGCGAGCCGCAAGCGCTACTGGAACTGGCTGCCGAACTGGCTGCCGACCTGCCACTGATGCCTTGCGATATCAGCAAGGCCGAGCGCGGTTACCGCTTGTTTGATGCCAACAGCTATTCCCTGAGCCTGCCGCAACCGCAGGTGGAACCCGAACTGCCGTTGGACCAAGCCTTTGCCGCTCTGGCCTGGCATCTGCTGGGCAGCAGTCAGCGTTTGGCCGAGCAATATCGCTTTAACGGCCACTGGCGCCTGCTGGTGGAATGGCTGGAACAACTGGTCGACCTGCGCGCCTTGCTCAGCAGCCTTGGCCAAGCCGCACCGCGCGCCAGCAGCCATGACCTGCGCGAGCGCCTTGATGCTCTGCTCAACGACTGGCGCCCACGTGTGGTTGCCGGCCTGAGCGACGACAACGCCCGCCAAGCTGCCCCGGCGTTGTTTCTCGCCGAACTGGAAGGCACGCGCTGGGGCCAGTTCTCGCTGAACACCTCGCTGTGGCTGCTGACCAACGCCTGGACTGCCGAGCGCAATAGCCGTGGCAATCGCCAAGGCGCCGCGCCGCTGGGCAACTGGCTGCCAACCCTGCTGGCCGAAGAAGCCCGCAGCTTGCAATTGGGCCGCTACCAGCAGCAGCCGGAAGACTTGGCCGAACAGCTGCCGCGCATTGAGCGTATTCAAGTGTGGTTGCGTCTGGCCCGTCAGGTATTGGTTGAAGTGCCGGAAGTCGATCGCCTCTACGGCGAACTGAACAAACTACGCGACCTCGCCCACCGCCCGATCGAAGACGACTGCCTGGACGCCCGCAGCCAGCAAGCACAAACCGCGCTGACCACCAAAGCCTGGAAAACCCTGCTGAAGCTGTAACGCGGCCGCAAGCCAATCCCCTCTCTCGCTAGCGGGAGAGGGTGCCCGAAGGGCGGGAGAGGGGTCGTTGCTGCCGTTATCAATCTGCGCTGGCCCCTGCCCTCACCCCCGCCCCTCTCCCGCAAGCGGGAGAGGGGTGCAGAGCATTTGAGTTTGTTTGTCTGTGCACTCGGTTTGGCGCCGAACAACGCAATCGGGCATGCTTGCGGCTATTCTTGATCCACCCAGGCCGCCAGCCTCGGTGTTAATTTCGTTACGCCGCACCGCATCAAACAGGGAGTTCGCATGTCCGCTTTCGCAAGCCAGGCCCAAGATCGCACGCTGGATCTCAATGACCTGCTGCGTGAGCTGGTGGCCCAAGGCCGAGTAGCGCAGGACACTGCCGAACAACTGATGGCGATACGCCGCAGTTCGAGCAACACCCAACTGCACCCCCTGGAGTTTATTGCCGGCCAGCAGGTAGACGACCTGACCCGCCCGGGTAAAAAACTCGACTTGGAAACCCTGACCATCTGGCTGGCCAATCTGGCCGGGCAGCCGTACTTGCGTATCGACCCGCTGAAAATCAACGTGGCGGCGGTCACGCCGTTGATGTCCTACGCCTTTGCCCAACGGCACAAAATTCTCGCCGTGGCGGCGGATAACGAAGCCGTGACCATCGCCAGCGCGCAGCCGTTTATCACCAGTTGGGAAGCCAACCTGACCCACGTGCTCAAGCGCCCGATCAAACGTGTGGTGGCCAACCCTGCGGATATCCAGCGTTTTACCGTGGAGTTTTTCCGCCTGGCGAAATCAGTCACTGGCGCCTCGGCGGTGGACACCAAAGCCACCAGTATTGGCAACTTCGAGCAACTGCTGAACCTCGGCGCCAGCGATCAGGAGCCGGATGCCAACGACTCGCACATCATTAATATCGTCGACTGGCTGTTCCAGTACGCCTACCAACAGCGCGCCAGTGACATCCATATTGAGCCGCGCCGCGAGCAGGGCACGGTGCGTTTTCGCATCGACGGCGTGCTGCACAACGTTTACCAATTCCCGCCACAGGTAACGATGGCGGTAGTCAGCCGCCTGAAAACCCTGGGCCGCATGAACGTGGCGGAAAAGCGCAAACCGCAAGACGGCCGGGTCAAAACCAAAACCCCGGACGGCGGCGAAGTGGAGCTACGCCTGTCGACCCTGCCCACCGCCTTTGGCGAAAAGATGGTGATGCGGATTTTCGACCCGGAAGTGCTGCTGAAAAACTTTGACCAGTTGGGCTTCTCGCCAGACGACCTCAAGCGCTGGACGGAAATGACCAGCCAACCCAACGGCATCATTCTGGTTACCGGCCCTACCGGCTCGGGCAAGACCACCACGCTCTATACCTCGCTGAAAAAGCTGGCGACCTCCGAGGTCAACCTGTGCACCATCGAAGACCCCATCGAGATGATCGAGCCGGCCTTTAACCAGATGCAGGTGCAGCACAATATCGACCTGAACTTCGCCAGCGGCGTGCGCGCCCTGATGCGCCAAGACCCGGACATCATCATGGTTGGCGAGATCCGCGACCTGGAAACCGCGGAAATGGCGATCCAGGCGGCGCTTACCGGTCACCTGGTGCTGTCCACCCTGCACACCAACGATGCGCCCAGCGCCATCACCCGTTTGCTCGAACTCGGGGTGCCGTATTACCTGCTCAAGGCCACCTTGCTTGGGGTGATGGCCCAGCGTTTGGTGCGGACCTTGTGCCCACACTGCAAAGTGCCGGTAGAAATAACCGAGGAAGACTGGCAGTCGCTGACCCGCCCGTGGAACGCCCCGCTGCCGACCGGCGCGCACAAGGCCGTTGGTTGCCTGGAATGCCGCGATACCGGCTACCGTGGCCGCGCTGGCGTGTATGAAATCATGCAACTGACCGACAGCCTCAAGCCCTTTATCAGCGCCGACACCGACCTGCTCCCCCTGCGCCGCCAAGGCTTCAAAGAGGGGATGCGCAGCCTGCGGCTTTCCGGCGCACAGAAAGTAGCGGCCGGTCTGACAACTATTGAAGAAGTATTGCGAGTGACCCCACAAAGCGAACAGAAGTAACGTCGTAGGGTGTGCTGCGCGCACCAAGCGGTTTACGCGTAACCCTGATGGTGCGCACAGCGAGCCCTACGGGGCGTCCAGTCCGAATTACTTACACAAGGAAGCGTCATGCAAATCGGTAGTGTGCTTTTTCTCTTCGTCGGCCTCGCGGTCGCCATTCTCTTTATGGGCTTCAAGGTTGTGCCGCAAGGCTACGAGTGGACGGTGGAGCGCTTCGGGCGCTACACCACGACGCTGCGCCCAGGTCTGAACATTATCGTGCCGGTGATGGACCGCATCGGTCGCAAGCTCAATGTGATGGAAAGCGTGCTGGATATTCCGCCGCAGGAAGTCATCACCTCCGATAACGCCACGGTGCAGATCGACGCTGTGTGCTTCTTTCAGGTGGTCAACACGGCCCAGGCGGCCTATGAGGTGAATAACCTCGAACATGCCATCCGCAACCTGCTGCAAACCAATATCCGCACCGTACTCGGCTCCATGGAGCTGGATGCCATGCTCGGCCAGCGCGATGTGATCAACGAGCGCTTGCTGCGCACCGTCGATGAAGCCACGGCGCCGTGGGGCATTAAAATCACCCGCATCGAAATCAAAGACATCAGCCCACCCGCCGACCTGATGGCGGCCATGTCCGGGCAGATGAAGGCCGAGCGCGTTAAGCGTGCGCAAATCCTTGAGGCCGAAGGTCTGCGCGCTGCCGCGATTCTGACCGCCGAAGGCAAAAAGCAAGCGCAGATTCTGGAGGCCGAAGGTGAACGTCAGGCAGCGTTTCTGGAGTCCGAAGCGCGCGAGCGTCAGGCCGAAGCGGAAGCGCGCGCTACCCAGGTGGTATCGCAAGCGATCGCCAGTGGCGACGTGCAAGCGATCAACTATTTTGTCGCACAGAAGTACATCGACGCCTTGGGCAAACTGGCCTCGGCCAATAACAGCAAAGTGATTTTGATGCCGCTGGAAGCCAGCCAAGTGATAGGCGCGGTGGGCGGCATTGGCGAGATCGTCAAAGCCACCTTTGACACCAATAAGAAAGCCTAAGGACGCGTGACCGATGATGGATTTTCTGCAACACCTGTCCTTCTGGGACTGGTTGGCCCTCGGCACCCTGCTGCTGATTCTGGAAGTATTCGGCGCTGGCGGTTACCTGCTGTGGACCGGCATGGCCGCCGCAGCAGTCGGGGTGATCAGCTACCTGTTCCCCACCCTGCCCTGGCCGTGGCAATTTCTGTTGTTTGCCGTGCTCTCGCTGCTTACTGCGGTGCTGTGGTGGCAACGCCTGCGCAGCGCCGGCAAAACCTCGCAGCAGCCGGGGTTGAACCAGCGTGGCCAGGAGTTTCTCGGGCGTACCTTTAGCTTGCATGAAGCCATTGTCGGCGGACGCGGCAAGATCAAAGCCGGCGATAGCCTGTGGTTAGTGATCGGCCCCGACCTACCCGCCGGCACGCAGGTGGAAGTGATTGGCCAGGAAGGGGTTTTGCTGAAGATCAAAGCCTGCGCCTAACCTGCGCAGCGCGATTGTCCTGCAAGAGGTTTGAACTAGCGCAGCGGCCCAGCGGTCGTAAATTCAAGCCCCGAATTTACCCTCTGGGCGCCCGTCACTGCAGGAGAAACCCCATGCACCGCAAACTCGTTATTGCGTCCTTGTTGTTGGTTGTCCCGGTTGCCTCGGTCTCGGCCGATACCTTCTGGCGCAACGTATTGTCGTCCGGCGCTACCACCGGCTCGTTCTACCTGACCTCGCGTAAAGACCACAAAGTGGTTATCGACGCTCAGGAAGATGCCAGCAGCTTCGTCGCCAGCAACGGCGCTATTCGCGGACCTTACCTAGAAGCAGCGTTGCAGAAAGTGCGTGCCGAGAACCCAGGCTTGAAAGCCTCGGACGATGAACTGGCGCAAGCCATTCTCAGCGCTGAACCAGCTACAGCCGCGCAGTAAGTTGCGCCGTGGGATTGCCTAGCGCGTCTGGTTGTTAGCGACGCGAATGTGCGAGCATCGCTGCTCACTTCTGTAGACAAGGACCGTTGTCATGGGCAATCCCATTCCCACCCTGAAAGTCGTGCTGATCCTGATGATTGCGGTAAACGCTATTTGGTTTACCGACCGCGTGCTGTCCATCGTCGGCCTGGATTTGCTGAGCTACTTGCCCAGCACCGTGTGGCAACTGCTAAGCGCGCTGGGCAGCGGCTTGTTGATCATCTTTAACGTGCTGCTGTTGGGGTTGCTGCCGAAGTTTCAGCTCAAGCCTGAGTAACCCAATCGCAGCCTATGACCAATCCCCTCGCCCGCTTGCGGGAGAGGGTGCCCGAAGGGCGGGTGAGGGGCTTTGGCTTTGATTCTTCGTTGGACCCAGCCCTCACCCCCGGCCCCTCTCCCCCGCCCGAGCGACCGCAAGCAGGCGAGGGGTGCAGAGCCTTTGACTTAGTTAGGCATCCGCATCCGCTACAGCCTGATAAGCGCCAGCATCCAGCAGCTTGTCCAGCTCACTCACATCGCTTGGCTGCAGCTTGTAAAACCAGCTGCCATACGGATCGCCGTTAACGCTTTCCGGCGAGTCGGACAAGGCGTCATTGACGGCGGTAACCACACCGCTGACCGGCGAGTAAATGTCGGAAGCAGCTTTTACCGATTCCACTACGCCCGCTTCCTGGCCTGCGGCTAATTGCTTGCCGACTTCCGGCAATTCAACAAACACCACGTCGCCCAGGGCTTCCTGCGCGTGGTCGGAAATGCCCACGGTCACGCTGCCATCAGCTTCCAGGCGCGCCCATTCGTGGCTGGCGGCGTAACGCAGTTCGCTAGGGATAGTCCTCGGAGTCGGGGAGGCGGAATGTCCGCCTGGAAAAGTTAGCAGGTTAGCCGATCAGATCAATGCTTTGCCGTGGCGGACGAAGTTAGGCCGAACCACGCGCACGGGATACCACTTGCCGCGGATTTCCACCTCGGCTCTTTCGCCAGTGGCGGCAGGAACCCGGGCCAAGGCGATGGATTTACCTAGGGTAGGCGAAAAGCTGCCGCTGGTAATTTCGCCTTCGCCAATACCTTCAACGCGCACCACTTGATGGGCGCGCAATACACCGCGCTCCTCCAGCACCAAACCCACCAGCTTGGCTTGCGCGCCGGCGCTGCGTTGCGCTTCCAAGGCTTGGCGGCCGACAAAGGCACGCTCGGTCGGTTCCCAGGCGACGGTCCAGGCCATATTGGCGGCCAGCGGTGAAACGCTTTCGTCCATATCCTGGCCGTACAGGTTCATACCCGCTTCCAGGCGCAGGGTGTCGCGCGCGCCAAGACCGATGGGGGCAATACCGGCGCCCACCAGCTCATTGAAAAAGCTTGAGGCTTGTTCGCGCGGCAAGACAATTTCCAGGCCGTCTTCACCGGTGTAACCGGTGCGGGCGATAAACCAGTCGCCGTCGGCAAAGCCTTGGAAGGGTTTCAAATCGTGGATCAGCGTGGCGCGGCTGGAGGACACCAGTTCAGCGACCTTGGCGCGCGCATGCGGGCCTTGAATGGCGAGCATGGCCAGTTCGCTGCGCTCATTGAGCTGCGCGTCGAAGCCGCTGGTTTGTGCCTGCATCCAGGCCAGGTCTTTGTCGCGGGTGGCGGCATTGACGACCACGCGGTAACCCTCAGCGGTGAGGTAGACGATCAGGTCGTCAATCACCCCGCCCTCGGCATTGAGCATGCAGCTGTACAGCGCTTTGCCGAGGTCTTGCAGGCGCTCGATATCGTTGGCCAGCAAGTGTTGCAGATAGGCCTTGGCCTGCGCGCCGCTGACGTCGACGACGGTCATGTGCGACACGTCGAATACCCCGCAATCGCGTCGCACCTGATGGTGCTCTTCAACTTGCGAGCCGTAATGCAGTGGCATGTCCCAACCGCCGAAATCGACCATCTTGGCACCCAATGCAAGGTGCTGATCATAGAGGGGCGTGCGCTGTCCCATGCGGGCTTGGCAGAGGTGCGGGCGGTCAGTGAGGCTCCGCGAAGCCTAGAAAAACCAGGCCTTGCAGGATATTTCAACTAGCCGGTCAGGATGACGTCCCACACCGAATGGCGCGCATTGTAGCCGCAAGACTAGCGCCTGCACACACGCCTGACCCTCTGTGCAGTTACTGCCCGTAACGGCGTGCCGAACGGCGGATCAGGCCGATTACCGGTAGCAGGCCGACCAGCACCAGGGTCAACGCTGGTAGCGCGGCGCGCGCCCACTCGCCTTCGCTGGTCATCTCGAAAATGCGCACGGCCAAGGTGTCCCAACCAAAGGGCCGCATCAGCAAGGTGGCGGGCATTTCCTTAAGCACGTCGACAAACACCAGCAACGCCGCACTTAAAGCGCCTGGCACCAACAGCGGAAGATAGACGCGAAAGAACAGGCCATAGCCGGCTACACCAAGGCTGCGCGACGCTTCCGGCAGGGACGGGCGAATACGCGCCAGCGCGCCTTCCAGCGGGCCGTAGGCAACGGTAATAAAGCGGATCAGGTAAGCCAACACCAGCGCTAGCAAACCGCCGAGTAACAGCGGCTTGCCAGCGCCGCCGAGCCCCTGGGAAATTGGCACCACCCAGGCGCGGTCGAGGTAGCTGAATACCAGCATGATCGACACCGCCAGCACAGAGCCTGGCAGCGCATAACCGAGGTTGGCCAGGCTGATGGCGCTACGGATCGGTCGGGTCGGCACCAGGCGGCGGGCAAATACCAGCAGCAAGGCGGCGGCCACGGTGACCGCCGCTGCAATTGCGCCGAGGTAAAGGGTATGCAGGATCAGGCCCACATAGCGCTCGTCGAGATCAAAGCGCCCGCGCTGCCAGCACCACACCAGCAGTTGCAGCAGTGGCACGGCAAAGGCGCAGGCAAATACCAGCCCGCACCAGCTACTAGCCGCCAGCGCTTTCCAGCCACGCAGGTGGTACAGCGCGTGGCCACGCGGGCGCTCATTGGCCGGGCGGCTGGCGCCACGGGCACGGCGTTCGCCGTAGAGCACCAGCATCACTGCGAGCAGCAGCAGACTGGCGAGCTGGGTGGCGCTGGAGAGGCTGTAGAAGCCGTACCAGGTCTTGTAGATGGCAGTGGTAAAGGTGTCGAAATTAAACACCGACACCGCGCCAAAATCCGCCAGGGTTTCCATCAACGCCAGCGCCACCCCGGCACCAATCGCCGGCCGCGCCATGGGCATGGCCACGCGCCAGAACGCCTGCCAGGGTGATTGGCCAAGAATGCGCGCCGCCTCCATCAAGCCCTTGCCTTGGGCCAGAAACGCGCTGCGCGCGAGCAGGTATACGTAGGGGTAAAACACTAGCACCAGCACCACAATCACGCCGCCGGTGGAACGCACGCGGGGTAAACGCAGACCCGTGCCAAACCATTCACGCAGCAGGCTTTGCAAGGGACCGGAAAAATCCAGCAGGCCGACAAAGACAAAGGCCAGCACATAAGCGGGAATGGCAAAGGGCAGCATCAGCGCCCAATCCAGCCAACGCCGGCCAGGGAACTCACACAGGCTGGTGAGCCAGGCCAGGCTGACGCCCAGCAGCGTGACGCCAATGCCCACGCCCAGCAGCAGAATCAGGGTATTGCCGAGCAGGCGCGGCATCTGCGTGTCCCACAGATGCGCCCATATTTCGTGGTCGATGGTCTGCCAAGAAAGCAGCAGCACAGAAAGCGGAAGCAGCACCAACGCCGAAATGGCAAAGGAGATGGCGTACCAGCGACGTTGATGGACCAAATGCACAGACCGTAGGTTGGGTTGAGCAAAGCGAAGCCCAACAATTCGTTCATAACGCGCTGCAGCCTAGGTTGGGCTTCGCTTGCGCTCACCGCCCGCACCGACCAAACCGAGGTTAATACCAGCCAGCGCGGTCCATCAGTTTGATGGCTTCGGCCTGGCGTTTGCCAGCCACTTCTACCGGGATGGTATCGGCTTTAAACGTGCCCCAGCTCGCCACTTCTTCCGACGGTTTTACCTTCCCGTTGGCCGGGTATTCCTGGTTCACCCCGGAGAAAATCGCCTGGGCCTCAGGCCCGGTCATCCATTCCACCAGCGCTTTGGCGGCTGCCGGGTGCGGCGCATGTTGGGTCAGGCCAATGCCCGACAGGTTCACATGCACGCCACGGTCATTCTGGTTAGGCCAGAACAGCTTTACCGCCAGACTCGGGTCTTGTTTGTGCAAGCGCCCGTAGTAGTAGGTGTTAACGATGCCCACGTCGCACTGCCCGGCGTTGATGGCTTGCAACACGGCGATGTCATCGGAGAAGACGTCGGTGGACAGGTTATTAACCCAGCCCTTGAGAATTTCTTCAGTCTTCGCCGCACCATGGGTTTCGATCAGGGTCGCGGTCAGCGATTGGTTGTAGACCTTTTTCGCCGTGCGCAGGCACAAGCGCCCTTCCCACTCTTTACCGGCCAAGGCCTCATAGGTGGACAACTCTTCAGGTTTTACCCGGTCGCTGGCATAGGCGATGGTGCGCGCGCGCAGCGACAGGCCCGTCCAGCTATCGGTGGAAGAACGGTACTGCGCAGGAATATTGGCGTCGATTACCGGCGAATCGAAGGGCTGCAAAATGCCCATCGTCTCGGCTTGCCAGAGGTTGCCGGCATCGACAGTGAGCAGCAGATCGGCGGTGGCGTTAGCCCCTTCGGCTTTGATGCGCTGCATCAGCGGCGCTTCTTTGTCGGTGATGAACTTGACCGTTACGCCGGTCTTGGCGGTGTAGGCATCAAATACCGGCTTGATCAGCTCGTCGATGCGCGAGGAATACACCACCACTTCATCGGCGGCCTGCGCAGTGGTTGCGCCCATCAGCACAAACAGAGAAAGAAATGAGCGGCGAATCGACACGGGCACGTCCTCGTAAAAGCTAGAAGGCCGCAAATGATAGTGAACCTCAGTTGGCGACCGGAGATCGAGGTGTGTCGGAATGTTGCACAAGCGCGAGAGCACCGCGCGTAGGGTGTGCTGTGCGCACCATTGCGATATCGGGCTAATCGCTTGGTGCGCACAGCACACCCTACAGGCTCCGATGGTTAGGCTTTAGCTAACGCCGGCAGATCGCCGGAAAGGCCCAACGCCTGGCGTACAAACAGCGCCTTGCCCTCAGCCAGGCCGTCGACCAGATTCAGGCCGCTATTGCGCAACCAACGCACCGGCAGCGGATCGGCCTGGAACAGCCGCTGAAACCCTTCCATCGCCGCCATCATCCCCAGGTTGTGCGGCATACGGCGGCGTTCGAAACGGCTGAGTACACGCTCATCGGCAATGTTTTCGCCACGCTCGACGGCATGCAGCAGCACTTCGGCAAGCACCGCGGCATCGAGAAAACCGAGGTTCACGCCCTGCCCGGCCAACGGGTGAATGGTGTGCGCGGCGTCGCCGATCAGGGCCAGGCCGGGTTCGATATAACGCTTGGCATGGCGCTGACGCAGGGGAATGCACAGGCGCGGATCGGCTTCCAGTACTTCGCCCAAGCGCCACTCAAAGGCCTTGCCCAGCTCTCGGCAAAATTCGCTGTCATCCAAGGCCATCAGCCGTTCGGCTTGCCCGGGGGTGGTCGACCAGACAATCGAGCACCAGTCCTGGCCATCGCCCTCACGCGCCAGCGGCAAAAATGCCAGCGGGCCATCATCAGTAAAGCGCTGCCAGGCGGTACGTTGGTGTGGCTTGCTGCAACGCACGCTGGTAACGATGGCGTGGTGCAGGTAGTCCCACTCGCGGGTGGCGCAACCGGCCAGGCGGCGTACGGCGGAGTTGGCGCCGTCGGCGGCGATGACCAGCGGGGTGCGCACGTCGCGGCCATCGGCCAGGGTCAGCAGCCAGTCGTCGCCGGAATGGCGCAGCTGTTCCAGACGGGCGTTGGCCAACAGGCCGAGGTCACTGCTGTGCAGTTGCTCCAGCAAGGCGTCCTGCACCACGCGGTTTTCGACGATATGGCCGAGCACCTCGGCATGCACGCTGGCGGCCGAAAAATGGATGTGCCCGGTGCCGGAGCCATCCCAGACCTGCATCTCGCCATAGGGGCTGGTGCGCCGCGCTTCGATTCCCGTCCAGGCGCCGACGCGTTGAAGAATACGTTGGCTGGCCATGGACAAGGCGCTTACCCGCGGCTCAAAGGCTGCCGCCGGCTCAAAAGGCTTAACACTTAGTGGGCTGCCATCAATCAGCAGAATTTCCAGGCCGCTGTCTTTCAGGGCCAACGCCAAGGCGCTGCCCACCATGCCAGCGCCAACAATCACCAGATCCGCGCGCATTCTGTCTTCCTTATGCTGCCTGCCGCGCTTGCGGCTTGAGGCGGACGTAGAGGGTTTTGCGCACCTTGGCCACCAGAGTGCCCTCGGCGTCGTAGATAGCCACGTTTAACTCGGGCAGGTATTTGTCGCCATTGGCGGTATGCGCGCGGATATCCGCCAGCAGCGCATCGTCCACGTGGAACTCGGCGTACACCGTGCCTTTGCCGGGGCTGATGAAGTCGATATTGGCGGCCTTGTCCCAGACGATGTAGTCGCGGCCGAGCAGGTTCATCAGCATCAACATGTAAAAAGGGTCGGTCATGCTGTAGAGCGAGCCGCCGAACTGGGTGCGCACGTAGTTACGGTTAAACCAGTGCAAACCCATTTTTACCCGCACCTGGCGGAAGTCGTCGGCGATCTGTTTAACCCGGATACCGGCGCCCACGTAGGGCGGATACAGGTTCATGGCCAGGCGTAAAAAACGCGCGCGACGGGCCAGCTTCGCGGCGCTCACTTGCGCACTCATTGTTCGCGGGTACCGATGCCCATGGCCTGGCGGGCAAACCAGCGCTTGGCCGGCGGCAGCATATCCAGCCCCAGCAGGCCCAGATTGCGCCCGGTGGCCAGCAGCGGCTCGGCGTTGCTGAACAGGCGCGTGACACGGTCGGAGAAGCCGACGGTCAGGCTCTGGTCCAGCTGTTGGCGAGCGTAATACTGCTGCAGGGTGGCGAAGTCGCCGGGCACGTCTGGCCCAGCCAGCAGCGTTTGCGCCAAGGCTTGCACATCACGCAAGGCCAGGTTGTAACCCTGACCGGCAATCGGGTGCAGGCTGTGGGCGGCATTGCCGAGTACCACCAGATGCGGGCGCACTTGCTCCTGCGCTTCGATCAGTGACAACGGGTAAACGTGCCGCGCGCCGACCTGACGCAACGCGCCCAGGCGGTAACCGAAAACGTGCTGCAGCTCGGCAAGAAAAGTGCGGTCGTCCAGCGCCAGCAGGCGTTGGGCGTCGTCACCGGGGCGGGTCCAGACCAGCGCACTGCGGTTGTCCGACAGCGGCAACAAGGCCATCGGTCCCTCGTCGGTAAAGCGCTCGAAAGCCAGGCCGCCATGGGGTTGGCTGATGCTGATATTGGCGATCAAGGCGCTTTGTTGGTACGCCGTGGTTTTCACCGTAATACCCAGCTGTTCGCGCAAACCGGACCGGCCGCCATCGGCCAGCACAGCCAAGTCGCAATCGAGCAGGCTTTCATCGTTGAGCGTCAGGCGATAACCGCCACGGCCGGGAGCCACGTCGATGGACTGCATCTTTACCACTTCCGCCGGGCAACGCCAGGTCACCACCTCGGGATCCAGCGCTTGCCACAGGCAATGGCCCAGCCAAGCGTTCTCAGCGACATAGCCCAGAGCCGGTACGCCCTCTTCTTCTGCACTCAGGCGCGCGGCGGCGAAACGGCCACGGTCGGAGACATGAATATGGGCAATGGCCTCGGCACGCTCAGCCACCTTTGGCCAAATGCCCAGGCGTTGATAGATCTGCTGGGTGCCGTAGGACAGCGCGGTGGAGCGGGCGTCATAGCTGGGCTGATAGCTGTCGCCAGGGGCGAATGGCTCAACCAGCACTATCGACCAGCCGCGCGCCTTGGCCCCGGCTTGCAGGGCCAGGGCCAGGCTGGCGCCGACCAGGCCGCCGCCGATGATGGCGAGTTTGGCTTGGCTCACGTTCAGGCAGCCTGCACGCGGGCTTCAGCCATCAGCGCTTCAATTTCGGCCACGGTTTTCGGTGCATCTTTGGTGATGATTTCGCAGCCGGTTTTGGTCACTACCACGTCGTCTTCAATGCGCACGCCAATGCCGCGCCATTTCTTCGCGACGTTTTGGTTATCCACCGCGATGTAGATGCCGGGCTCGACGGTCAACGCCATGCCGACTTCCAGCACCCGCCATTCGCCGCCGACTTTGTAATCGCCAACGTCATGCACATCCATGCCCAGCCAGTGGCCGGCGCGGTGCATATAAAACGGTTTGTAGGCTTCGCTGGCGATCAGCTCGCTAACGTCACCTTCGAGCAAACCGAGCTCAACCAAGCCGGCAGTGATCACCTGCACCGTGGCTTCGTGGGCTTCGTTCCAGTGTTTGTCCGGGCCAATGGCAGCGAAAGCGGCTTCCTGGGATTTCAGCACCAGCTCGTAGATGGCTTTCTGCTCGGGAGAAAACTTGCCGCTAACCGGAAAGGTACGAGTGATGTCGCTGGCGTAGCAGTCGATTTCGCAACCGGCGTCGATCAACACCAAGTCGCCGTCTTTCAGCGGTGCATCGTTTTCGCGGTAATGCAGGATGCAGGCGTTGCGGCCAGCAGCAACGATGGAGCCATAGGCCGCCATCTTGGCGCCGCCTTTACGGAACTCGTAATCCAGTTCGGCTTCCAGGTGATACTCACTCAAGCCCGCGCGGCTGGCCTGCATGGCGCGGACATGGGCGCGTGAGGAAATCTGCGCCGCTTCGCGCATCACCTTCACTTCGTTGGCCGACTTGTACAGACGCATGTCGTGCAGCAAATGCGTGAGGGCGACAAACTCGTTTGGCGGCTGCGCGCCTTGGCGTGCTTTGGAGCGGATCACGTTGATCCACTCCATCAAGTGGCGATCGAATTCCTGATTGGTGCCCATGGCGTAGTACACCCGGTCACGGCCCTCGATCAGGCCCGGCAGGATTTCGTCGATATCGCCGATGGGGAACGCATCGTCAGCACCGAAGTCTCTGATGGCGCCATCTTGCCCGGCACGCAGACCGTCCCACAGCTCGCGCTCCGGGTCACGCTCGCGGCAGAACAACACGTACTCGCCATGCTCGCGCCCGGGGATCAGCGCGATCACCGCCTCAGGCTCAGGAAAGCCGCTGAGGTACTGGAAATCGCTGTCCTGGCGGTAGATATGCTCGACGTCGCGGTTGCGGATATACACCGGCGCCGCCGGCAGAATGGCAATGCTGTTGGGCTCCATCTGCGCCATCAGCGCCTTGCGCCGACGAGCGTATTCCGACTTGGGGATGCTGATCATGGGCGGACTCGTTTGTTCAAAAAGGGTGGGCCGGGTATCAGTGCAGCGACGGCTTGGGGGCGGCAGGAGCGGCGGGCTTCACGCACTCGGTAAACAGCAGCAGCGGCGCCACGCGCAGGTACTCCATTACTTCCATATAGTCGTTTTCGCCGTCTTCGGATTCTTCCAGGGCTTCTTGCACCTGGGCAATCGCGGCGAGGTCTTGCAGCACTTCCATGGCTTCGGCGCTAAGGGCGGCGTCGCGGGCGGTCAGGCCGAAACCGGCGAGAAAGCCTTGGCACCATTGGCCCATGGCGATGGCGCGCTCGGCGAGCGGGGCGTCGTCGTTGGGCAACAACAGAACAACAGTAATCTCGTCGCCAGTCAGCTCGGCCTTGACCATCTGCTGAAGACCGATCAGTGCCTGCTTGATGTTCTCTTCAGGCTCGGCAGAAAACAGGTCGGAGGCATCCATCAGCCAGGGCCCGGGTTCAAAGCCGGCACCGGCGCAACTACGGCCCAGCAACAGGCCATGCAACTCAGCGGGCGAAATGGGTTGACCGCTGCTGGCGAGCAGGGTGGCGAAAGCGCTATACGGGGAATTTTGTGTGGGCATTGGCAACTAGGCGCCAGAGGGCGCAATGACTAGAATGGAGGCCTTGTATCCTAGCACCGGCAAGCGCGCCAAGACCATTGGCGGACGTCAACAGGTTTACACCCTCGCCTGTGCCTTCCTATATAGTTTCGCCACTTTAATTCTCTAGCGAGAGCCCATGGAAGACGCCGATCTGCACGCGCTCACCGTCAAGCTGGAACTACTTATTC
>LNAP01003275.1_pt1 | contig 15533 bp, 14 predicted proteins | sample 602601 | NCBI WGS metagenome assembly LNAP01 (sample SAMN02440304, study PRJNA202911) | soil metagenome | biome: Subtropical and temperate rainforests or woodlands; isolation source: soil samples (1 kg each in a 20% v/v slurry with milli Q water) were... ...
GATGAGCCTACCTGGTGATGCGGAAGGACCGGCAAGCGGAGCGCGCAGGCCGCAGGCCGGAGACGTGAGGATCGAAGCCCGAAGGGCCAAGACCCGGCGCGCTTTTGGCCGGGGCTTGGTTCACGAGAGCCGCCCCCCAAAGGGGGCACGCATGAGACCAGTCGTCCATTCCATCACGTCATGCTGGCTGTTGTGCATCAGCTGAATTACTGTACATGCAAACAGTATTTCGGTGATTTATGAAAGTCGTATCCATCCAACCACTTTTAGGATCTGGTATTCCGCTGCAGATGTTGTCCTGCAGCGCTGCCGGTGGGTTTCCAAGCCCTGCAGCTGACTACTACGAACCCCCCATTTCACTCGATGAGCTGCTGAACATCCGAGCGCCACACATTTGGATTGTCAAAGTCGAAGGCGACAGCATGCGCGAGGCGGGGATTTTTACCGGCACTCGCCTCATCATCGATCGTACCGTCACTCCATGTCCTGGTCATATCGTGATGGCCTACGTTGATAATCAACCGCTGGTGAAACGCTTGGGCAAGTCACCTGCAGGTTGGCTACTCGAATCAGCGAACCCCGCTTACAAGCCCGTTACTCCTGACGAATACAGCACTGTGGAAGTATTCGGCGTTGTGACCTGGAGTTTGTCGCCTCATGAGCTTTGAAAAGCGCCGTCCCGTCTTCGGCCTGGTCGACGCCAACAGTTCTGGACCCTAACTAACCGTTAGTATTGATTCTAGCCATATAATTCAATGCTTTAACCGTGGTAACTATTTTTGAGTTTTTCGAGCGTGTCCTACTGCTCACCCTAAGTGTAAAAGGTTGCAATCGAAAACGATCGTGCTAGCAATCGACGCGATTTCCAGCGCAGCCGGTCGTGCTTCTGCGATAGCAGTTTCCTCCTCTTCCGCGACATAGAGAACGACTTCGCCGCGTTTGTTGACGCGTCCTGACGCGGATGCTCTTTCACCTCGGCGCAGTAGTCTTCCCATTGCTCTGTCCTCGTCGTTTGGCCCCATTCGTCCGAGTACCGAACGTAGAGGCCATGAGCGTTGACTAGGTTTTCACCACTGTTGTCGTCCCATCCGCTGTGCATGATGTCTTCTAGAAAGCGCGCAGCCGTATTGGAAGCGACCAGGTCGTCACCGAAGACGTCGTAATCGATGCGGGATTGCACGAGGGTTGTGTCATTTTCAGAAGGCAACAGCACTGATGGTCAGTAGCGGACTCCACAGCAACCGGCCATCCGCCATCACTTTAAGCCATCAATCCTGATACGATCCCATGAGCAGCCTTTTTAGGTAATAGGCAGAAGCATTCATCTGCCACAATCACCCCGCCGTTTCGGCTAGGGCATGTATTAAACAGCAGATAAATCAGAACTCTTGAGGCAATGAATTGAACATTTCACAGGTAGAAGAAAAAATCAAAGCCCTCGGGGACACTATCGACAAGGTTGAATTTATCTTCGATCTTTTGGAATGCTACGGAAAACCTAAAGCCTCGATCACACGACTCAAGATGGCCGGAAGAGGCAGCTACAATCTCGCTAAAAAAGAAGGTGAAGTACTATGGAAAAAACAGGTTTATTATAAGTCTACAGTTAGCGATAAACTGCTTTCAACTATTGACGAAATGAAACATTCGGAATCAGCAAAAAAACACCAACCGCGCTTTATAATTGCTGTAAACGATACTCAGCTAGTCGCCATAGATACTAGAACAACAGATACTCTAGATATACAGATAACCCAGCTTAAAAATAAATTCGATTTCTTTTTACCATGGGCAAATATGGAAAAGGCTCAATTTCAGCCTGAAAGCCCAGCGGATGTCAAAGCAGCCGAAAAAATGGCAAAGTTGTTCGATCTGCTTCGCTTGAATAATGCAGCCAACGACTCTAACCAAATCCATGCACAAAACGTATTTCTATCAAGGATACTGTTCTGCTACTTTGCAGAAGATACAGGAATATTTGAGCCGAGGCTGTTCACTGGACACGTTGCCTCACACACTGCCGAAGACGGTTCAGATCTTGCCGACTATCTGAGCCAAGTGTTCGACGTAATGAACCTAGAGGTTAGGGCCAATGTAGCTAACTACTTAGAAGATTTTCCGTATGTGAACGGCGGTCTATTTGCAGATAAGCTACCTGTACCGACATTTGATCGAAAATCCCGAGCAATGCTCATCGAGTGTGGCTCTGATCTAAACTGGTCTGAAATCAATCCAGATATATTTGGCTCGATGATTCAGGCCGTAGTTGACCCCAGCCAACGGGGCAACATGGGTATGCATTACACGTCTGTACCCAACATCATGAAAGTCATAGAACCGCTATTTTTGAATGAATTAAAGGCAGAGTTCGCAAAGCATCATAGTAGCCGAGCAAAACTTGAGCAGTTATTGCTTCGTCTGGAACATATAAATATTTTTGATCCGGCATGTGGATCGGGAAATTTCCTAATCATTGCGTATAAAGAGCTACGCGAGTTAGAAATGGAAATTTTCAAGCGTTTGCAGGAAATAACTAAGGACGGTTTAATTCCGCTTCCCCGGATCAAGCTTTCGCAGTTCTATGGCATAGAACTGGATGACTTTGCGCATGAAGTAGCCATTTTGTCTCTATGGCTAGCAGAGCATCAAATGAACCTAAAGTTCAAAGAAATATTTGGGCGTTGCAATCCAGCGCTTCCTCTGAATAACAGCGGCAATATTATTAGAGGTAACGCGCTGCAAAAAGATTGGAAAAAAGTTTGTCCTTTATCTGATAACACCCAGGTATTTATACTTGGAAATCCACCTTACTTGGGGTCTAGTCTTCAATCTGACCAACAGAAGGAAGATATTGCACATGTGTTTTTCGGAATCGACGGCTACAAAAGTATTGACTTAATCGCAAGCTGGTTTTACAAAGCAGCTCGTTATATTGCGGGAACAGGCTCACGCGCTGCATTCGTATCTACCAACTCTATTTGCCAGGGTGAGCAAGTAGGGCTTTTATGGCCTAATATTTTCGAGAATAACGTCGAAATTGATTTTGTACACCAACCTTTTAAGTGGGAAAATAATGCGAAGAAGAACGCAGCTGTCTATTGTGTTATTGTTGGGCTGAGAAACTCCTCAAATAATGAAAAATATTTATTCAAGGAAGGACTATCCCAAACTGTAGAAAACATAAACCCCTACCTTGTGGCGACCAAGCGTAATATTATTTTACCAAAAAGGCAAAAGCCACTATCCAAAATCCCATCGATGACTTATGGCAGTAAACCCACGGATGGAGGCAATCTTTTACTTGAGCCTAATGAAAAGGATGAGTTTGTAAAGGAGTATCCAGAAGCGAAGAAATACCTCAAACGATTCATTGGAGCCTCTGAACATACCAATAACAAAGAACGGTGGTGCTTGTGGATTAACGATCAGGAGCTTAACGAAGCACTGACCATTAAAGGTATAAGCGAACGCATCAACAAGGTCAGAGAATTCCGACTAAACAGCACAAAAGCTGCAACGAGAGCGATAGCAGGTGTTGCGCATCGATTTGGCGAGCCTCGTTACATAGCAAGCAACTCTATCCTCGTTCCTATTCATGGCTCGGATCGCCGCCAGTACATCCCATTTGGATTTCTGGATAAGTCATTTGTGGCCTCGAATGCTACACAAGTCATTTATACGGGCGAGCTATATGTTTTCGGACTTATATCATCTCTGATTCACAACGTCTGGATCAAAGCTTCTTGCGGAAAAATCAAGGAAGATCCACGATATTCTTCTACGTTAGGCTATAACAATTTTCCAGTTCCATCCTTAACAGACCAAAATAAGCGGGATATTTCCGCTTTAGTCCTCGAAATCCTAGGCTCTAGGGAGCAATACCCTGAGTTAAGCCTCTCAGATCTTTATGATCCAGACCTGATGCCCCCTGATTTGATGGAAGCGCATTCCAGATTAGATGCAGTCGTGGAACGATGCTATAGAGCCAAAGACTTTGTGAATGACGAGGACCGCCTCGACTACCTCTTCAAGCTTTATGAAAAGATGACCGGAGCCAAAAATGCCTAATTTAGTCGAAGTTTCCTACGCTCATACTGGTCAGAGTACCAGCATTAACAAATATGGCATGCGTGAGATGCAAGAGAGCGCATTCGAAGCCAGGAACGCTCAATACCTCTTACTGAAAGCGCCTCCAGCCTCAGGAAAATCAAGGGCTTTGATGTTCATCGCCCTCGACAAGCTAATCAACCAAGGGATATCAAAAGCAATTATCGCCGTGCCAGAGAGATCCATTGGTGGGTCCTTTAGTAGTGTTGAACTGAGCAAGTTCGGCTTCTTTTCTGACTGGAAGGTAGAACCCAAAAACAATCTTTGTACCCCAGGCGGCGACCAGAGCAAGGTTCAAGCCTTTGTTAATTTTCTGAAAGGTGAAGACCAAGTTTTAGTCTGTACCCATGCAACCCTTCGCTACGCGTTTGAAGCTGTTGACGAATCAGAATTTGACAACGTACTTCTTGCGATAGACGAATTTCACCACGTATCTGCGGACGGCGAAAATCGTCTTGGCGAGCTTTTGCGCTCAGTTATGGCAAAATCTGAGGCCCATATAGTCGCAATGACCGGTTCCTACTTCCGAGGCGACAGCGTTCCCGTCCTTCTCCCTGAGGACGAGGCACAGTTTACAAAAGTAACTTACAACTATTATAAACAGCTAAACGGCTACACTTACCTGAAATCGTTGGGCATCGGTTATCATTTCTACCAAGGTAAATACACCAGCGCCATAGATGAGGTGTTGGATACAGACATAAAAACAATTCTTCACATCCCCAATGTACAGTCTGGCGAATCCACAAAAGATAAATACGATGAGGTGGATCGTATACTGGACATTATTGGTACGGTGACGCACCGCGATCCTGATACATGCGTCATTCATCTAAAGCGTCATGGTGATGGTAAAGATTTGAAAATTGCAGACTTAGTGCATGATGAACCCAAAGCTCGGGAGCGGATCGTTGAATATTTACGCAACATTGAAAAGCCGGAGGATATGGACCTTATCATAGCTCTGGGAATGGCTAAAGAAGGTTTTGACTGGAAGTTCTGCGAACATGCCTTGACAGTTGGTTATCGAGGCTCCCTTACTGAAATTATACAGATCATTGGTCGCTGCACTCGTGATAGCGATAATAAGATCCATGCACAGTTTACAAATCTTATAGCCCAACCAGACGCGACCGACGAACTAGTCAAACTTTCAGTAAATAACATGCTAAAAGCCATCACGTGCTCTCTACTTATGGAGCAGGTCTTGGCGCCTAACTTCAAATTCAAAACAAAACTTAATGATGATGATAAAAGTACTGAAAATGAGATTAAAGTCCGTGGATTGAAGGAGCCATCTTCAAAAAGGGTACGCGATATCATAGAATCTGACCTCAACGACCTTAAAGCGGCGATCCTCTCAGACGACAAAATAGTGAAGGCGTTGCCAGGCAACGTAGATCCTGAAGTCATTAATAAGGTCATGATCCCAAAAATTATCAAAATAAAATACCCTGAATTGAGTGACGAAGAAGTCGAAGAGGTTCGTCAGCAAGTAGTTGTCGACTCAGTGATAAAGAATGGTGAGATTAAAGAAGAAGGTAACAAACGCTTTGTTCGTATGGCTGATAAATTTATCAATATTGACGACCTTCACATTGATCTGATTGATCGAGTGAATCCGTTCCAGAAAGCATTTGAAATTCTTTCTAAATCTCTCACTACCAAAGTATTCAAAGTTATACAAGACACTATCGAAGCTACCCGAATCCAGATGAGTGATGATGAGGCCATTTTACTATGGCCTAAAATAAAAGATTTTTTCAAATCGCGACAGCGTGAACCCGACATCAATTCACCTGATCCGCTTGAACGGCGCATGGCCGAAGCGCTGGTTTATATCAAAGCGCAGCGTAGACAGCAGGGAGTATAAAATATGGAGAAGGAAACGCTGCTGAAAATGTTACAAGACGATGATCTTGGCTTGCTCAATATAAAGCCTACTCGTACTGCCATTTCCATTGATGAGCGCTTGCTTCAATCTTTTGTTCAAATCAACGATTTTTACAAAGAGCACAGCCGTGAGCCACAGTCGAATCCTACTGATATTTTGGAATTTCAGCTTTTCAATAGACTAAAAGGTATACGAGCCAATAAGCAAAAATGCGATTCTCTGCGCCACGCTGACGAATTTAAGTTACTAGATTATATCGAGCCTGAAAAGAAAATTTCTTCAGTCGCTGATATTTTTGATGACGATGCTTTCGGTCTCCTGGACAATGAAGCTGAAAGCATTTTTGATCTAAAACATGTTCCCTCGTCTCCTATAAAAATGCCTGATAAAATCGCACAACGGAAGCGATGCGAGGACTTCGATAAATTTGAGCAGTTATTTAAAGCGTGTCATGCTGAACTTAAATCTGGCATCCGGGAGGCCCGGCCATTCACGGGGGAGCAGCAGATAAAACCTGGGCACTTTTTCATTCTTCATGGTATTACAGTGTATGTAGCTGAGGTAGGTGAGAAAGAAGTAAAAAACGGGAAAGTAAATGCCCGATTACGCTGTATATTTGAGAACGGCACAGAGTCAAATATGCTCCTTCGCTCCCTAGCTACTGAGTTGTACAAGGATGAAACTGGGCGGCGAATTCTTGACCACCAGGAAAAGGCCTTAGAGGCTTTGGAGCTGATTCAGTCGGAAGATGTGAAGTCAGGCCATCTCTACATTCTACAGTCTCTCAGTCAGGACCCTGGAATTGCATCAATCGAGAATCTCTATAAGATTGGTTACTCTACAGTGCCGGTGAAAGAACGCATAAAAAACGCTGCTGATGAACCTACTTATTTGATGGCTAACGTCAAAATTATCTCCGTATTCGAATGCTATAATTTAAACCCTCAAAAACTTGAACTTCTACTGCATACTTTTTTTGGAAGCTCCTGTCTTAATGTCGATGTTTTTGATAAAAAAGGAAATAGATTTTCCCCTCGTGAGTGGTTTATAGCTCCGTTAAGAATTATCGAAGCCGCTGCATATATGCTGATAAACGGAGAAATTCTTAACTATCGATATGATTCGGAATCAATGGAAATTGTGGAAATACAATGATATTTATTTAACTCTCAACGACAATGGATCCCACGCAGAGCCACGGACAATGGGTCGCAAATATTCGGTTGTCCTGGAGCGAACGATCAGGGAGCTGCGGGGTGAATCCTGCATAGAGCTGGAGCAAGGACCACGTGACAAGCAAACCATTTGTTCAAGCAAGATGTTTGGTCAGCGTGTCCACACCATAGAGGGACTTGACCAAGCGCTGGCCACGTACATTCACAAGGCTGCTGAGAAGCTGCGCAAGCAGCGTTCGTTGTGTGGAGGGCTGCGTATAGGCATACAGACTTCCTTCCACGGAGACGGCCCCAAGTACGCGAACGCGGCCACGATTATTCCCGATTACCCAACTGATGATGTGCGGGTGCTGACAAGGCACGCGCTGCGTGCGCTGGGAGGCATCTACAGACCGGGCTTTGCGTACAGCAAAGCCGAGGTCATGCTGATGGATCTGAGAAAGCGCGGGGAGTACACGCAAGATCTGTTCGCACCCAGTCAACCGGCGCGCACTGATGCGCTGATGAGCGTGATGGACAAGATCAACAAGCGTTGGGGCCATGACTGCTTGCGTACAGCGGCTGTGCCGCTGTCGCCGGACTGGGGCATGCGTAGGGCTCTGCTGAGCCCTAGCTACATGACCAGTTGGGATCAGATGTGGACTGTAAAATGCTGAATCGCAGGCAAAAAAAAACCGCCTGAGAGGGGCGGTCTTTTTTGCTGGTCTGGTTGAGAGACCTGGCCAGCGGTTCCACTAGATACAGTCACTGAGGACGATAGTAGAAAGAGTTGACATGTATGTCAATCACTACGTCTCACCCTACGTCACTGTCGATCACGCTGGCATGATGCCATTCCAAAGCCGGAAAGATGCGGTATGATGCCCTCGCTTATTAGCGATTTGTATCTAGTGGAAGGGGCTGGTCGTATAGATTTCGCTGTACCACCCCTCCCGACACGGCCCTGAGAAAGCCGTGCTGGTGGATGTTTTGGGAGGGCCAACCCCCGGTCGTACTTCCACTAGATACAGTCACTCGTACCTAAAGCGCTGAGTGCCAGCACAGGCGTTGGAAGGATGGCCAGCCAACACGGAGGCCATGAAATATGAAGCGTATGCTAAGTATTTTGAGCCACGCTTGGGCAACCTTGAGGACTTTGAGCATGCTCAAGTCCGCTTGGGAGTTCATTCGTGATCATCACGACGATCTGCTGTAAGAGATAGTCTGGTGACGAACAGCCGCCCTAGCTTGCTAGGGCGGTTTTTTCGTTTTGGACCATATGGATTCTCGCGTGCGAGAAAAGGATCTCACGTCCGAACAGACGGGAATTCTGGTATCGCGTGGCCTTGCGGATCGGAGCTTGCATCCCATGCCCACCACTGCGTGCCGTAATGAGTCCGGTAGTAACTGGCCTTCACCTCTTTACGTGCCAGATATTTCGGATCGGAACGGCCATAAACCTCCATTGGATACTCAGTGCCGGCACTGGAATCCATCAGCCAGAAATCCGGGAATACCTGGTCTTCGCTTGAGTCGAACCGCAAGGGTTTGACGAATCTGCGCGATTGCTCCCGCAACCTCGCCTCGATCACAGCTTCGTAAGAGGAATCGACCGGAATCCATTCGTCACTGACCACCATCAACGCGACATTGAGCGCCTGTGCTTTGCCAGGCTCGCTGGGCTGGTCGGTCTGAACAATGGCAATGACCCGCCGTCCCTGCCGCCAAGCCGAAAGCTCACGCTTGAATCGCCGCGCAACTGTCGCCCAAATATCCTCATCCATGAACATCCGTGGCACCCCGTTGAACCCTGTAATGGTGAGATAACGAGCTGCGGTTTTTTCGCGTTCTTCGGTGTGGCCAGCAAGCGGCGCGATCACCAGCAAGCGGCGGTTGTTTTTGATTGCGCTCTTGACCTTCCGCTCATTGGCGTCGGCCTGAACCCCTTTTGATCCTGCAGCGATGACCAGCGCATCACCGATCCGCATTCTCGATGCAAGCATTCGATCTGCAGCGTCTTGCAACCTACTATGAACAAGGCCCAAGCCGCGCTTACCAGCCATGCCCGGCGACCAGGTGTTGAGCCCGGCTTCATTCCAGAGCAGGTGTAACAGGCCGAGTAGGGTCATGGCTGGTTTTGTCGCCTTGCCGCTGCCCGAGCTGCTGCCAGTCGCCTCGGGGGCTTGCCCAGTATCTGCGGGCTCTTTCTTGCGCAGTGATAGGGTGAGCTTGATCTTTAGATCATCCTCGGACGTTTCTTCAACTACGCCTTTGCTGTACGAGCCAAGGCCCGATTTATCGGGATCTGGCGAGTAGTAAACGCAATCCAAGGCGTGTTCGGCGCCGGTGCGTGGGTAACGGGAAAGGTGGAATGAATCGTTGTCCGACATATGCCGGACAGCAAGGAGGCGGCATCCAGTGCCTAGGCATTGGCAACTGACCGTCGCTTGTTTGTGCGCTTTCTGCAGTACCGCTTTCCATGCAGCTGCATAGCTGGCCTGAGTCTGAAACTGTTCGCTGTAGTGCTTGACGGAATCACCGTGAGCGATGGCCACGGCGTATCGTTGATCAGACATAAAATCCCTCCTATGTCTCGCCGTTGACCTTCGACAACGCAGTGCGTGCCAAGCGTGCTATTTCTGCCTTGGCCACGTCCGCGACAGCTTCCAGCCAACGAGGGAAAAACTCGTCGAATGTGAAGTCAATGACAGCACCATCCTGTGGGGATTTGGCGCTGCCTAAATCTATAAACTGCGCGGTGTCGCCGATTCTGCAAAGGTCGTAGGGATCGTCCTGCTGAAACCAATCCAGAAATGCGGCCGTAGGGCCGTGTTCGACCAGAACCTCATAAACGTCATGGTCAGGGCCCGTGAAAAAGTCATCGGGTCCATCGCTCTGGCAAACCTCTTCCACATGCCGGATCCGAGCCCGGACATAGCTTGAACACATTGGTTAGATCTCCGTGTGGTTGATTACGCCATATTGGCGCGCTCTGTAATTACCCACGGCCCCGGTGTATGATGGGCACGTGGATTTTTGCTCCTTCGCAAAAAACCTAGAAACCCGCAAGCATTGCCGTGCTGCGGGTTTCGTCATTTCAGGGTTCCTTCTTTTCGCTGTGTGGAATCGATGGCATGTCAGGCAGGTCGACGCCATCTAGCGAGTCCTGGGCCGGTGGTTCCATACCTGGGCCAGATGGCAATTGGATCTCGCCGTCATTCATGGTCGGCAATTGCTTGAGTTTGTCACTGCCGAGATCCGCTTGATCCTCAGACGATATAAGTACCCGAGCGTTGAAACGGGCGTACTGCAGGTTCTCGCGCTTGTCTGCCCACGCGATCCGGCTGTTCACTACATAGGCGAGTGTTCCCCCACGCTGGCCACCGACACTGATTGTCTGTATCCAGTTGTGCTTGGCCAGAACACTGATCGCCCGTTTCGTCGTCGCAATGGATGTGTCCATCATCTTGGCCAACGTCGATTGGCTGACGATCAAAGCCCCTGATTTGTCCATGTGCTGGACAATGATATGCATCAGTTGTCCGGCTCTTGGTGCTTGAGCAATGAGAGCCGCCCAAGCTTCGTGACCTGCGCGTTCGGTCTGAACCCATGTGCCGCGTTGTGTCGGTTGGACCAGTGCGCGGACTTCTCCTTCTTCATCGATCATCATGCCTCCGGCGAGCTGTTTAAGCGTGTTAGATATCGTGCAAATTTGGAAGATATCGAACATGATGGGGTTATCCTAGCTCATCTGGTGAGCGATAGGTAGTGCATCCATGCACGTTATCTCTCACGAAATGAGGGATATCGTTCATGGATGAGCGAGGGGTAGCTCATGGGGGGGTAGCTCATACAGTGAGCTAACTTCGCTCACAGATAGTGAGCGAGGGTTAGCTCATGGATAGTGAGCGATGGTGGTGCAAAGTATGTGAACTGAGGTTCGCTCAAGTCATGAGCTAGGTAATGCTCTGGAAGCCGCGTAATGCAAGGGCTTCTAAGTCGTGGTTCTTATGATCTCTAACCACTTCGGCCTCTGCTGTGGATGTGAGGCCGTCAAAGTCGCCTGCCGGCGGCGGCCAGTCGTGAATGATTGACAGACTCCGGCTACGCCTCCGCTAGTCATTCATTCCCAACCGGCTCAACTGGATACACCTTCGCCCAGTTCGTCACGAATTCGCATCACAGTCGTTGTTGAACAAGCAGCATGGCGGGCAATTGCACGGATACCTAAGCCAGCGGCCAGAAGCTCCCCAACACGCTTGCGTAACTCCAGATCTGCCGGTCTGCCCTTATAGACTCCTGCGGCCTTCGCCTTGCTAATGCCTTGTGACTGTCGTTCACGACGCTGCAGATAATCCTTCCGGGCGATTGCCGCCATCATATCGGTCATCATCGAATTGATAGCGGCCAACATCCGGTCGGTGAACTCGTCACCAGATGGCAACGTGAGTCCCTGGTAACTGGTGGGAAGGTCGACAGCTACGATTCGCAGGCCACGGCTGTCTATTGCTGATCGCAATGCTCGCCAGTCCTGGTCATTCATACGAGACAGCCTATCGATAGCTTCAACCAGAATGACGTCACCACGGCGCGCATCATTCAGAAGGCGTTGAAGCTCTGGCCGATCTGCAAGCGTGCCGCTGATGTTCTCCATGTAACTGGCAGCGATAACTTTTCCATGGCTTGCAACAAATTCTTCCAGCTGATCGCGGGCACGGCTGGCGTCCTGATCCTCGGTCGAGGCTCTGAGGTATGCGCGGACGAACAAGGGAACCCCCTCTGTATCATTTTGGGTGTATTCGTCTCAGTGTATCAGAAAGGCTGTCACTTAATGTGGATCGTTCGAGCAGTTTGAGAGCACCGCTGTGTCGTACCTGAGATATACCCAAATATGACAGAACGTACGCAATGCGACGGGTCAACCCATCACATTGATTACTCGCTTTTTGGGTCAGACGACGCGGAGGTGGAGTTGTGATTAGGTCGAGAGGGAATATCCCCTGTACCGTACGATACAGGGGCAGGCATTACACTTAGCGGTTCCATGCTTCTCTGAGCCGTGTCAAAACCGGCGCAATATTTTCAACAGCTGTTCGTTGGTCTGACGTAGCTCTGATCAGCTCCATCGCATCCACAACCGGTTTGTACTGCTGATCAGCTTTCTCCTGGCCAAACTGCTTCACCAGCTCGGTGTGGCCAATATCTGGCAATGACAGCGGTTTTGTCTGCTGTGCCTCGGTCAGAGCCTCGCGGGCTTTCTTGTGAGCGAGTTCGGCGTCAGTCAGTTTTTGATAATGCTTCTGCCGCTGGCCTTGGTCGGGTTCAAATTCCGCAGCAAGTTGAAGCTGTGCCATCAGCCACAATGATTTGTCGATACGGCCAACAGCCTCGGTCAGAGGCTCAAGAATGGCTGTCAGTTCTTTCATGGTGACTGGTTTGTCGTTGTTCATTGGTCAAGATCCTTTGTTGTGATTGAGTGCGTTTGCCAATAGCGCAATCGTTCTGCGTCTGCTTCCTTGACGAAGCGATCGATCATGTCGGTGGGTGCGCAGATCTGCGCACACTTCCATCCCTCGGGCGTCTTTAGGAGATACGCTGAGTAAATCTTGTCGCGGATGGCGAGTGCCCGTTGTTTCGTGAGCCCATGGGCATTGGCAACGGCTACAAGCCCTTTTCCCTCGACTAGCAGCTCATAGGCCACGTCGAGGTTACGGGCGTGCATCTTTGATGATGAGCGGATCCGTTCGAACTCATCGGGCGGAATTCGCAAGTCCTGGTCAGACATTCGGCCACTCATTCCGGCGCTTTCCAGTTCTCTGCTTGCGCGGCCCGAGCTTTATCCAGTTCGGCTTTCAGATAGTCGACTTCGGACTGCAGCGTCTCAACCTGGGCGGCCAACACAGTATTGGCTTCTCGCAGTTTGTCGAGTTCATCATCGAGAAGGGCAGGGCCTTGTGGTTTCTGCTTAGCTTTCGCTCCGCCGTGAACGCGCAGGGCTTTGGTTGTGCGTAGAGCTGTTCGCACTTCGGTGCGCAGGTTCATATCTGGATTGGCGTCTGCGCGCTGTAGCAGGTCAGTGGCTGCCTCATTATCTAAACGGTCAAGGCGGGCCAGGTCATTGACGGTTGAAATGTCCGCAGTGATGCCTTTCGTTACAGCGTCACGGCTAGCGCCGTCACTGGTGACGTTCTCCAAGTAAGCGATGCGCTCGGCTACCCAGTTCAAGCTCTTGTTCCATTCGTCAGCCACGGCTTGCAGCGTGCCCAGTTCTTCCTTGTCAGCCTTGAGAGCGATTGCAATGTCCAGCTGAGTAAGGTTTTCGCTGTGTACGTTCTCCGAACGCTGGATCCGCTTGGCTTGTGCGTCAGTGAGTTCACGCACGACCGCCTTGAGCAAAATACCCTTCATTTCGCATGCCAAATACCGTCGCTCTCCCGCGACCATCAGGAACTTGAATCCTGATTCCGGGTTTGGGTGTGGCCTGAGAATTGCGGGTTCGATCTGGCCGTTCTGCTGAATGTCGTCGCCCAGTTCCTCAAGTGATTCCTTGGTGAAGCCTGGGTTATTACGATTTCGGATCTGTTTGATGCATTGGATTTCACCAGTGCTTACCCCGATGATGGTTTCCCCATCGTTGAGCGCCGGTTTCTTCTGAAAGTCCGAAAGTTTCTTGGCAGTCGCGGCGGCGACCCTGCCGAACGAATTTGGCTTTGTCATGGCATATACCTCAGTTTGACCAGACCTTCTCAAGAACAGCGGCGCAGGCAGATTTCATTTCTTGGCCAGCGGCTCGCTGGCTTCCTGATTTGGCTTTCCACCAGACAGGATTTCCATTTGCGAGTGCTTTGTTGATGCAAGGGCGGTGAACGATATGTACCGGGAACATGGCATCGCCGTAGTCGTCCCGAAGGCTGGGCAGCAATTCAAGTTCTTCGCTTGAACGGCTGTTGATCTGGTTAGGGAGAAACCCGAGGAACTGCAGTTCAGGGTTGTATTGCTCACGCACAGCTTCGATTGTGGACAGAAGCTTGGGCATACGAGCGAGGGTAAAGGCGCTGATATTGAACGGGGCTACGACTGCATCAGATGCTGCAAGGGCCGCAATCATTCGGCGCTGCAGGTTAGGCGGCGTATCGATCATGCAAAGGTCAAAGTCAGCGGCGAAATGATCCAGCGCACCTTTCAGATTGGTCACGATGCTGAGGTCCATGTCGTCAACATCAAGCAAGGGAACGTCGGCTTGAATAAGCCAGATGTTCGGTGCGACCTGGCGGGGGTACAAGCCCTTGTATCCATCGGTGAACAACATGCTGGATTCGAGATAGGGTGTATCGTCGCCGTCTTCAACAGGCGGGTAGAACTGCGAGAGATCACCCTCATCGAGGTCGACAACAAGAACACGTTTACCCTGTTCGGCTGCGAGGCTCACAAGATGGACTTCAATAGTCGTTTTGCCTACGCCGCCTTTCTGGTTCGCCACGGTTGTGACTTTCATCGCCATGGGTATTCTCCGGTGAGCGTTGATTTGTGTGGGACCATCCTTGCACGGGTAAACCCCTTGGTCAACACCTAAAAAGGGTTTACTCATTGTTTTTCTCGCGTGCGAGAAAATGACCGCTTGGTAAAATCCGGGTCGGGTCAGCAGGTCTATAGAGCGGGGTTGTTTCCTTGCGCATCTGTGCCAGCTGATCAAGGGCAACGGATCAGGGCGGCTCCTTTCCGTTGCCCGACCCCTCTAGCCCGCGCATCGCAACCGTTCGTCCCCTTTCCGTAACAAAATGTATTTCCCGTTGTCATTAGCGCGTGAAGCACTGTCTTGGTGCCACTACCGCTCATTGCGAGGCTCGTTCCTCGCATCATCAGATGACGTGATATGGAAATTCGTCGACCAATCAATCACTTATAGAAGCTGAACCGTTTCCGGGCTGATGCCTGGGGCTAGACCTTTCGTCTTTTATCTACATGGATCCAAATTTATCGCAATGAAACATTGATTTCGTGAAATGAAAATCTTATTCTGTGTCACGAAACAAGCATTTCATGGATTAAAACTCCAAAGAGGGAAGAAATGAGAGGTGGGATCTAGATCAAAAACGTGTGGGACTCCAGTATCGCCCCTGTATCTAGTCAACGGTTGCCCAGGGGAAATGATGCAGAGCCTAGACAAAAGAGAGCTGGCGGTTTTCGCCGTCGCACAGCCGGATTACCGAGTCGTTCTTGAGGAACGAATCGAAAGCGACGGACGAAAGTGGGTATTAATTATTGAAAGTCCTTCGACTGGACAGGTTTACAACGTTGTAACCGCGTTAGGGAAAACCAGGTTATTCAAGAATGCCGATACTGCTATCGACTTCATAAAGGAAACCTGCCCTAACAAT
>LNAP01003276.1_pt1 | contig 15529 bp, 12 predicted proteins | sample 602601 | NCBI WGS metagenome assembly LNAP01 (sample SAMN02440304, study PRJNA202911) | soil metagenome | biome: Subtropical and temperate rainforests or woodlands; isolation source: soil samples (1 kg each in a 20% v/v slurry with milli Q water) were... ...
CGGCCCGGGGGGCTGGTCGCCCGGCATCCAGGCCTGGCCTTGCGCCCAGACCAGTTCGGCGTGCATCTTGTTTTGCGTCAGGGTGCCGGTCTTGTCCGAGCAAATGGTGGTGACCGAGCCCAGCGTTTCCACCGAGGGCAGGCGGCGCACCAGCGCGTTGACTGCCACCATGCGCCGCGCGCCCAGGGCCAGCAGCACCGACACCACAGCCGGCAGGGCCTCGGGAATGGCGGCCACGGCCAAGCTGATGGCGGTGAGCGCCATCAGCAGCGCCTGTTCGCCGCGCCAGATGCCGGCGACAAAGATCACCACACAAATGCCGATGACCACCAGCGCCAACCGTTTGCCGAAGGCGGCCAGCCGCCGCTGCAGTGGCGTGGTGCGGTCCTCGGGGTCCAGCAGTTGCGCCACCTTGCCGAGTTCGGTGTTGGCGCCCGTGGCAACCACCAGGCCGCGCGCGCGGCCATGGGTGGCGATGGTACCTTTGAAGGCCATGTTGAGGCGGTCACCCAGGGCACTGTCGGCGCTGTCGGGCAGCGCCGCGGTGTGTTTGGCCACCGTGACCGATTCACCGGTCAGTGCGGATTCGTCCACCTGCAGCTGCGCGCTGTGAATCAGGCGCAGGTCGGCCGGCACCTTGTTGCCAGCCTCCAGCAGCACGATGTCACCCGGCACCAGCTTGCTGGCAGCCACCTCCTGGGTTTGTTGGCTGCGCACCACGGTGGCCCGGGCGGCGGCGAGCTGTTTGAGTGCCGCCATGGCGCGGTCGGCGCGCCAGCTCTGCATGAAGCCGATCATGGCGTTGAGCACCACGATCACCAGAATGGCCAAGGTGTCAATCAGGTCGCCAATCAGGCCCGACACCACGGCGGCAACCAGCAGCACCAGCACCATGAAGTCGGTGAACTGGGCTGCCAGAATGGCCAGCGGGCCGCGTTGCGCAACACTGGGCAACTCGTTGGGGCCATGGAGCTCCAGGCGCCGTTCCACCTCGGCCGCGTGCAGACCATGCTCGGGATCGACCGCATGCTCGGCGACGAGCTCGTGCACCTCGCGCTGGTGCCAGCCACGCGGGTCAGGATTTTTGGTCAGAGGCTGTTCGTCAGCTTGGTTCATGCGCACCGCATCAAGTCAAGTCTGCCGCAAATGGTCTGGCACCAGGGCCTGCAGCGACTGCACCTGACGCTCCAGAAGCGCGATCTGGCGCAGTTTTTCAAGCAGAATTGCCACGGTAAACAGATCCAGATCAAAGTCCATGCGCAATTTTGCCACCGCGCGCAGCGGCACCACCCAATGCGCACTGAAGATGAAATCGGGTGCGGTATCGGGCAGCGGCTGCAGGGCGTTGTAGCCCATCAATTCATCCAGATCAGCCGGGCTCATGCCACAGTAATCGGCGAGCTCGGTCAGCGTGACGACCTCGGGGGTGTCAAGACTGAAACTTTCGATCATGGCGTATGTCATGGTGTGTCTCCTGGGTCTAGGCAGCGCGAGGCTTGAAGCTTGAGACTTGGGCCAATTCCTGGAACAGCTCGCGCTCACGCGTTGACAGCGTGGCGGGCACGTCGATGTGAACAATGGCATAGAGGTCGCTGTGTTCCGGGGCCAGACCCCGGCCGCGCAGGCGCAACTTGCGTCCTGCGCGCGTGCCCGGCGGCACGGTCAGCAAGACGGGTTTCTCCAGCGTCGGAACTTCGACTTCGGCACCCAGTGCGGCCTCCCAGGGGCTCAGGATCAGGTCAAAGTACAGGTCGTGGCGGTCCGGCCGAAACACCGCATGCGGCGCCAGCCTGATCTGCAGATAAATGTCGCCATCCGGCCCGCCGTTGCGGCCCTTGCCGCCTTGGCCGCGCAAGCGCAATTTTTGGTCCTGACTGGCGCCCGGCGGAATGGTGACCTGCAGCGTGCGCTCACCGGCGCCATCGGCCAGCGTCAAATTGACGGTGGTGCCGTGCCGTGCGTCTTCCAGCGTGATCGTGACCTCGCTCTCATAGTCATGCCCCTTGATCGGCATGGCGCGCTGCGGCCCGGTTCTTTGACCCCGGCCCATGGCTGCCAGCAGATCGGCCAGATCCAGGTCTTCAAATGCCATGCCACCCGGTGCAAAATCCTGCTGCCATTGTGGCGGCGGCCTGAAGTCGGCGCCGGCCGCGGGGTGGCCCAGTTCGTCATAGGCGGCGCGCTTGGCGCTATCCTTGAGCGTGGCATAGGCTTCGGCGGCTTCCTTGAAGCGGGCCTCGGCATCAGGTGCCTTGGACACATCCGGGTGGTGCGCGCGCGCCAGCTTGCGGTAGGCCTTTTTGATGTCATCCAGGCTGGCGCTGCGCGGTACGCCCAGAATGGCGTAGTAGTCTTTGTACTTCATGGTATGAAAAGTTTGCGCGCAAGCGCAGCGTGCCGCGTTGCGTTTGCGCAAGAAATGTTAACGCGTCTCGCCAAAAATTTGCCACGCTGACAAGAACATGGCCGCAATCAGCGGGCCCAGTATAAAACCGTTGATGCCAAAAACCGCCATGCCGCCCAGGGTGGAGATCATCACCACATAGTCGGGCAGGCGGGTGTCCTGGCCCACCAGCACCGGGCGCAGCAGGTTGTCCACCAGGCCGATCACCAGCACGCCGTAAGCGCTCAGTGCCAGGCCCTGCCAAAGCGCGCCCGTGACCAGAAAGTAGAGCGCCACGGGCAGCCACACCAGGGCAGCGCCAACGGCTGGCAACAGCGACAAGGCCGCCATCAACCCGGCCCACAGCAAGGCCCCACTGACCCCTAAAAACCAGAAGGCCAGTCCGCCCAGCGCGCCCTGGATCAGCGCCACCAGCAAATTACCCTTGACGGTGGCGCGTACCACCGTGGCAAACTTGTGCCAAAGTTTTTGCCGATGCACCGGGGCCAGCGGAATCAGGCGCCCGATCGCGCGCACCGTGGTGTCGCCATCACGGATCAAAAAGAACGCCAGGTAGAGCGCAACGCCCAGGCTGACCACAAATTCAAAGGTATTCTGGCCAAGAGTGAACACCTGGGTGGCGGCAAACTGGGAGCCTTGTGCCACCGCAGCCGTCAAGTGCCGTTGCAGCGTGGCAAAGTTGACCAGGCCAAAGCGATCCAGGATGGCGCCCAGCCAATCCGGCAGCCGGTTGAAAGCGCGGTGGAAATACAAGGCGGGATCGATGACACCCGATTGCAGGCTTTGGTACAACCAGGCAGCTTCCTGTGCCAGTAGCACCATGATCAGCGTCACCGGCAAAATCACGATCAGCAGCACAATCGTCAAGGTGCATAGCGCTGATACCGTTGGCCTGTGGCCGACCCGCGGCAGCAGCCAGCGGTGAAACGGCGTAAACAACAGCGACAGGATCAGCCCCCACATGATGGCGGCATAAAACGGCAACAGGATGCTGCCCAGCGCCAGCGACACCACCACCAGCAAAACCAGCAGCGCCCGGTTTTCACGGGGCGTGGACGGGTCATCAGGAGATACAGGGCCAGGACTGGGCATGGGAATCAGGAGCTTGGCTGAGCCGTCAGCGTTTTTTGATCAATCCAAAGAGAAAGCTGGCAATGGCCAAAACCAGAAAGACAAAGAACAGTGTCTTGGCCATACTGACAGCGCCGGCGGCAATGCCGCCAAAGCCAAACAGGGCGGCAATCAGGGCGATGACAAAAAATACAACAGCATAGTGCAGCATGGGAGTTTCCTGGTGGGCAAGCGCTGGGGTTTGGGAGGCCTCAATTTAAGTGAAAGCTGGGTGTTGGTCTGTTCGCTGACGTACACAGCCGGTGCTCATACTACCCCGTCAAACATCATCACGCTGACCGCGTCGCCAACGCCCACGTTGCCCTGCGCATGGTGCAGCACGATGAGTCCGTTGGCGCGCACCATGGAACTGAGCACACCTGAGCCCTGGTTGCCGGTGGTGGCCACTTGCAGGTTGCCGTCGCTTGCGGTGCTGACGATGCCGCGCTGGTATTCGGTGCGGCCGGGTTTTTTGCGGATGGCCTCGGTGCTGATGGCTTTGAGCAGCGGTGGCGCGCTCCGTGTGCAACCCATCATGCGCAGCAGGGCAGGGCGCACAAAGGCCAGAAAGGTCACCATCACGGCGACCGGGTTGCCGGGCAGGCCAAACAGCACGGCCTTGCCTGTGCCATGGGGACGGCCCCCGGCGCTGCCTGCGTTTTTGGCGTAGGGACTCGAGGCCAGTTTTTCCCGGATGATGTGACCCACGGCCATGGGCCGTCCGGGGCGCATGGCGATCTTCCAGAAGGCCACATCACCGAGCTTTTTCATCATGGTCTTGGTGTAGTCGGCCTCACCCACGCTCACGCCGCCGCTGGTGATGATGGCGTCGGCCTGCAGGGCGGCCTGCACAAAAGCCGCCTCCAGGGCCTCGGGCTGGTCGCGCACCACGCCCATGTCGATGACCTCGCAGCCCAGGCGCGTCAGCAGGCCAAACACGGTGTAGCGGTTGCTGTCATACACGGCACCCTCGCGCGGCGGTTCGCCCAGGCTCAGGATTTCGTCGCCGGTCGAAAAATAAGCCACCTTGAGGCGGCGCAGCACCGGCACCGTGCTGATACCCAGGCTGGCCACCAGCCCCAGCGCCGCCGGGCTCAGCATCTCACCTTTTTGCAGCGCCGGTTGGCCCTGCATCAGGTCTTCGCCGAGGCGGCGGCGGTTGTCGCCGGCTTGCAGCACCTTGGCCGGAATGGTGAGCTGGTCGCCGTTGAGTCTGGTGAATTCTTGCGGTACCACCGTGTCCAGGCCCGCGGGCATGATGGCGCCGGTCATGATCTTGACGCATTCGCCGGGCTGCACCGTGCCGCTCCAGGCTTTGCCCGCCAGCGCGGTGCCGATGATTTTCAGGGTGAGCGCAGTGTCGGCCGTCAGTTGGGCGCCGTCAAAGGCATAGCCGTCCATGGCCGAATTGTCGTGCGGCGGCACGCTGATGGGGCTGATGATGTCGGTCGCCAGCACGCGCCCGAGTGCGTTGAAGATGTCCGAAGTTTCAATGTCGGTCACGGGCTCGACCAGTTGGGTCAAAAAGCTGTTGACCCCGTCGGCGCTCAGCGCCTGCGGGTCGTAACCCGCGAGTTCACTGGCTATTTGGTCCAGCGTTTTCATGTGGCGCGGCTTTCCAGTTGTTGCAGTTCGGCCAGGGTGTTGGCGTTGAAAAAGGCTTGCGGGTCGTCGCCGGGCGCATCGAAAGCCACCACGGCGGTGGGGTGCAGGGCGGTCCAGGCGTCAATTTTACGGCCGCCGTCCTGGGTAAAGCGCAGCAGGCTTTCCAGCAGCCCGGTGCGCAGCAGGCAAAACACCGGCTGGGTACGCACCTGCCCGTGACCGTCCTTGCCAGCTTCTGGCGCGGCAGCCATGGCGATGTCGGCATTCCCGGTTTCGAGTGCCGCCGCCAGGCGCTGGGCCAAATCCAGCGGCAACAGCGGGGTGTCGCAGGGCACGGTCAGCAGGTAAGGGGTTTCACAGCGCTCCAGCCCGGTCAGGAAACCAGCCAAGGGCCCGGCATCGTCGGCCAGCACGTCGGGCCAGACCGGCACGCCAAACGACTCGTAAGCGGCCAGGTTGCGGTTGGCGTTGACCATGATCTGACCCACGCCGCCGCCCATCTGCAGGCGGTTGAGGGTGTGCAGCGCCAGCGGCATGCCCATGAAGTTCTGCAGGCCCTTGTCGACCCCGCCCATGCGCGAGCCGCGCCCACCCGCCAGGATCAGGGCCGTAATGTCTGTTGGATTAATCATTATGTTTTTTTCAGGATGTTTTGCCGCCGGGCCGCCCCAAGGCAAAACGCGGCCCCCTCGGGGGGCAGCGCAGTACGCGAAGCGACAAGCGTGGGGGCCATTCCTCAGCCCCCGATGTAGCTCATTTCCACCCGTTTCACCGGGGTGCCCGAATCAAAGGGCAGGTGGCTGCGCTGTTCGGAGTAGTTGTCATTCCGGGACTGCCAGATGTGGCCGATGGCGCTGGCCAGATCGGCATCCGAGGCCTGGCCGCGGACCAGGCTGCGCAGGTCGTAGCCTTTTGAGGCAAACAGGCACAGGTACAACTGGCCCTCGGTCGACAGCCGGGCGCGGTTGCATTCACCGCAAAAGGCCTGGGTGACGCTGCTGATCACGCCAATTTCGCCCGCCGCCGGGTCGTGCCGGCCTTGCGCATCGGCATAGCCCCAGCGCGAGGCGGTTTCGCCCGGACTGGAGGGCTCCAGCGGCACCAGCGGCAGTTCAGACTGGATCAGCTGGATGACCTCGGCGGAGGGCATGACCTCGTTCATGCGCCAGCCATTGGTGGCGCCCACGTCCATGTACTCGATGAAGCGCAGCACCAGGCCGCTGCCCTTGAAATAGCGCGCCATCGGCAATATTTCCTGCTCGTTGGTGCCGCGTTTGACCACCATGTTGATCTTGATCGGCCCCAGGCCGGCCGCACGTGCCGCCGCGATGCCTTCGAGCACGTCGGCCACCGGAAAATCGACGTCGTTCATGCTGCGAAAGACCGCGTCGTCGAGCCCGTCCAGGCTGACCGTGACGCGCTGCAGGCCAGCGTCCTTGAGGGCACGGGCCTTGCGCGCCAACAGCGAGCCGTTGGTGGTCAGCGTCAGGTCGAGCGGCTGGCCATCCGGGGTGCGCAATTTAGAGAGCTGCTCAATCAGCTGTTCGAGGTTTTTGCGCAGCAGCGGTTCACCGCCGGTCAGGCGGATTTTTTGCACGCCATGCGCCACAAACACCCGCGCCAGGCGGGTGACTTCCTCGAAGCTCAGCAGGTCGGCGTGTTTGAGATAGGGGTAGTCGGTGCCAAAAATCTCTTTGGGCATGCAATAGTTGCAGCGAAAGTTGCAGCGGTCGGTGACGCTGATGCGCAGGTCACGCAAAGACCGGCCGCGGGTGTCGGCCAACAAGCCACCTGTCAGCAGACGCGTGCCTGAGCTGAACGCGGCTGCGGGCACAGCCAAGCCATGAGGCCGCACATCCATCAGGGGGATGACGCGGTGGGTGTCTCGATCAGTCATTGTGTTCATGCAGGCTGGTGCCTTGAGTGGTGGCGAATTTTGGCATGAATCGGACTGCGCAAACCCGCCCCGGCGTAGCGGTCATAGGCTTTCGGATCGCGATTGACGCTTCCAGACCAGGTGTCGTCATCGGATTTGGTTGACTATGGGGCAGGTCAAGCCCCGTAGCTGTCAGTTGGGTTGCTGAAATACCCCATCCAAACCAGCCATTTAAACGTACGCTCGTGCGCAGAGCCAGTGTGGAGCCGTATCCATGACAACTGGTACGGCTCCTTCTGGGTGCTTAGCGCAGTCTCAGGGCTTGAAGGTATCGCCCAATACAATGTTTTCGCGACGAGGGTCAGCGCCGCCTTCAAGCACGCTGCTGCCATTGTTGCTTACCTTGACAATCGTGCTGATGCCGCTGCTCTGGGCATTGACGTTGACGGTATGACCCAACGCGCGCAGCCCCGTGACCAGCAAGTCGTTACCACCGGCCAGTCCACCGGCAGGTGTGCTGCTGTCCACATTCGGGTGCTCGCCGCCGACATTGGTGGTCGCACTGTTGGCCGCACCAAAGTCCACCAATGAAGTGGCTTGCTGAGCATTCAGCCCCCAGTCAAGCACGCCCACCAGCGTCTTGACGACATACTGAATGATTGTGGCACCACCGGGTGAGCCAGTGCCCATCAGGAAGTCGCCCATCGAACCATCGGCGTTCATTTTGAACACCAGCGTGGGCGCCATCGAACTGCGCGGACGCTTGTTTGCCGCCACACTGTTGGCGATGAAACCGCTGGCATCACTGCTGAGCACCGAGAAGTCCGTCAACTGGTTGTTGAGCAAAAAGCCGTTGGTCATCCGAAACGAGCCCATGCCACTCTCGATGGTGGTTGTCATCACCACCACGTTGCCCTGCTTGTCAACAATCGTCATGTGGGTGGTGCCCTTACCCTCGGCAATGCTGCTGGCCAGTGGTGCCGGGCTGGCGAAGACACCGGCGCTGGCCGTGCCCATGCTCTTGCTGAAATCAATTAGGTTGGCCCGGCTGCGCAAATAAGTCTTGTCAAGCAACGCATCGCTTGAGCCGCCAGGCAAGGCGACAAAGTCGGTGTCGGCAATATACTTGTTGCGGTCGGCGTAGGCCATGCGTTCAGCTTCACTGACCAGATGCACCCCCATCACGCTGGGTTTTCCACCGTTGATGTCGAGGCTGGTGGGTTTGTAGCCGGTCATATAGAAGTTTTCCAGAATGCCCAGTGTGGATGCAACGGTGATGCCGCCCGACGAGGGCGCGCCCATGCCACACACCCAGTAGCTGCGGTAGGTGGTGCACACCGGGTCGCGCTTCTTTGCCTGGTAATTGGTCAGGTCACTGAGCTCGGTCAAGCCAGGGGTAATGGCAAAACTGGGGCTGCCGCCACTTGTCATCTTTATCTTGTTAACGATGTTCTGAGCAATCGGGCCGTTGTACAGCGCGTCAGCGCCGCTGCTGGCCAGGGTGTTCAAGGTGGCGGCGTAGGCCGGGTTCTTGATCACGCTTCCCAGCGCCTTGGCGGTGCCATCAACGTTGAGAAAATAGGCAGCAGCTTCAGGGTCAGTCTTGAGCAGGGTTTTGGAGCCTTCAATAGCGGCGGCCATGCGTCCGCTGATTGGAAATCCATCATTGGCCAGAGCGGCGGCAGAGGTAAATAGATCCTTCCACGGCAGACTTCCATGGTCTTTGTAGGCCACATCAAGCATGCGCACTGCGCCCGGCGTGCCGATGGAGCGGCCGCTTTGACGCAGCAGGTTAAAGGACGCGCCAGACTCGGGCGCACTTACCACCGGCAAGGGTGGGGCCGTATCGGTGGCGCTGATGGTGCGCAGATAGTCCGGTGTAGCCGCCGCCGGGGCGGTTTCACGGCCATCATAGGACTCGACCTTTTTTGTCTTTGCGTCGTAATGCAGCATGAAGGCACCACCGCCGAGCCCGGAGGACTGAGGCTCAACCAGCCCCAGCACCATCTGCACGGCCACTGCGGCGTCGATCGCCGAGCCGCCTTTTTTCAGCACCTCGCAACCGGCTTTTGAAGCATACGGATTGGCGGACACCACCATGTAGGTTTTGGCTGACACCAGATTTTTGGCGCGATATCCCGAGGCCAGCTCCGGCGCACTGGGGTCGCCTGGCAGACCCGACCCAACCACCACGCTGCCGGTGTCGTTGACCTGGGCGCATTGGGTGTCTGCAACGGTTGCGGCTATCGCGGTATCACTTGAGCCGCCGCAGGCGCCAAGCAGCAGCGTGCTGCAGGCCAACGGTAGCAGTGCAAAACGGGAAAGCTGTTTTGCAGTAAAAGGTCCGCTATCGGTTTGGTTATTGTTCATGGGATGGTGAGCGTTATCTACCAAAGGGTAGAAGGTTGACTTTGAATAGGCGCAGTGATCATCGTGACAATCACAGTGCGTGTCAATTAGTTGTCGCCTAATTTGCGCAGCCAGAGGCTGAATAAGCTTTTGTGCAAGGTGCTGCGCAATGACGGAGTCACCTTCGGGGTTGAGGGTGACCGCACCGACGGGGCTCCAGTCACGCGTATGGCGTGCCCAGCGTGCCGGATGGCGATCCTTGGCCTGGGTGACAGCGCATGACGAGCAGCCAGAATGGTCTGGTCTTCACCGGTATGACGCTGCTGCGGCGACACGTAGCGGATGCCACTGTGCTTGTGCTTCAGTTGGTACCTTGCCTATCCGGTTGATTGCCAATCAAGCCGTAGGGTGAGTCCACTCGCCGTTATAGAGCACTCGCCGTTATAGAGCGTCGCATAGGTGGGTGAGGAGGCATGCGCCGCGAGGCCCAGTGCAGAGTTGAACGCGGTCATAGGGTAGAAGCGCCGGTTGAAGCGAAACACAAATTCGTTGAGGTACGCCTGTAAATGTTGCTGACTAACTCCGTGATGCGTACCAAGCAGCCAGGTCTTCAGGTTGGAGAATGCAATGTGGATCATCGGCAGGTGGGCATCGGTTCTTTCAGGGTCGCCATCAAGCACCAGGGGTCTTCGACCGGATGCTGCGATCCGATCGAGTCCCGCTCGGGCCGCACCATACCTGCACGCAGCTTGTGGAGCATCTGAAACGCTGTCTCGTAGCGCGACAGTCCAAGCTGGCGCTGAAACTGGAGCGCGGACTGGCCGGGTGTCTGCGTCGCCACGAGGTAAGCACCCCAGAACCATACAGACAACGGCGTATGGCTGTCCTTCATGACAGTGCCTGCCATGAGCGACACATTGGCCTTGCAGACTCGGCATCTCAAGACGACCGATGTACGCTTGGCAAACCGGTAGGGCTCACCGCCATGCCCGCACTTCATGCAGGTAAACCCGTGCGGCCATCGCAAGGGCAAACTGGTGATGGTGAACTGACCGGGTCATCGAATCAAGCCACGTCGCCAGCGGTTTTGAGCCTGGTCGCGCCAGAGCCGTCGTTTCTGCAAAAATGCATTGAGCGCCACCGGCGAGAGAGGCGCGACTGATGGTTGGATATGTCTTTTCAGCCTCTAGCCCCGTCCCTTCTGCTTAAGTAGCTATTAATTTGGAAGCAAAGAGCTCTGGACTCCTTGCTGCCGAAAGGCTCAGGCGGCTCGCAGCAGTGGCCGGGTCCGCTGGCTGGCGTGCAGCCAGGCACGGCGCAACACGGTCGGCGACTTGGTTTCTTCGGGAATCAGCAGGTAGTTTTGCGCCCGCATCGCCGTTCCCAAGCCGACGCGACTGGTCACGACGGTCATCGGAATGGACAGCAGCAGCGGCAAGCCGACCGGCAGCAACCAGACCAGGGCAAGGGGGTCGATCATGGCGACGCCGCCAGCCAGCACCGCAATCACCAAGCTCATCGGGGCGAGTTGCGCCAGCGCATAACGCCATGGCACTGCCGCCGCTTCGCGCGGAGGCGATTTCCATTCGAGCTTGAGACCGGTGAGCGCCACCACCACAAACAGCGAATGCGCCAGCATGCGAACGGGCGCCTGCAGCAAGGCAATGAGGGTTTCCAGCAGGGCGCTGCGCAGCAGGCTGGCCGTGCCGCCATAAGCCTGCTGTTGGCGGTTGAGCAGCACGGCGGCGAGACCCAGAATGCGCGGCAGAAACAGCATGCACAGCGTCCAGACCCAGAGCGCTACCAATTCGCCGGGCAGCAGCATCCAGTTGAAAATCATCGGCGAGCCCGACAGCCACAGCGCCGTGCCCAGCGTCATGAAGCCCAGCCACAGGGGCGCTGACAAATACGCCATGGCGCCGGTGGCAAACATGGAGCGGTGCACCGGATGAATGCCGGGCTCGGCGATCAGGCGCGAGTTTTGCAGGTTGCCCTGGCACCAGCGGCGGTCGCGTTGCAGTTCGGCCAGCAGATCGGGCGGCTGCTGCTCGTAGCTGCCCACCAGGTCGGCCACCAGCCAGACGTGGTAACCGGCGCGGCGCATCAGTGCGGCTTCCACAAAGTCATGCGACATGATGCTGCCCGACATGCCACCGCTGCCCGCAATGCGCGCCAGCGCGCAATGTTCCATGAAGGGTTCCACACGGATGATGGCGTTGTGGCCCCAGTAGTGCGACTCGCCCATTTGCCAGAACTGCATGCCCAGCGTGAACAGGCGACCGGTCACGCGCGAGGCAAACTGCTGCGCCCGGGCGTGCAGGGTGACATGGCCGATGGCCTGGGTGGCGGTCTGGATGATGCCGGCGGTGGGGTTGGCTTCCATCAGCTTGACCATGGAGACCAGGCAGTCGCCGCTCATCACGCTGTCGGCGTCCAGCACCACCATGTAGCGGTAGTCCTTGCCCCAGCGGCGGCAGAAATCGGCCACATTGCCGGCCTTGCGATCGGTGCGGCGTTTGCGCAGACGGTAATAGACCTCGATTTGCGGCTGGTCGGGCTGGCTGGCGAGTTGGGTCCGCAACTCTTCCCAGGCGGCGCGTTCGGCTTTCTGAATCGCGACGTCGTTGCTGTCAGACAGCACAAACACGTCAAAGGCCTGGACATGCTTTGTCAGCGCCACCGATTCACAGGTGGCGCGCAGGCCGGCAAACACCGTGCGCACATCTTCATTGCAGATCGGCATGATGATGGCGGTACGCGTGGCGGCATCGAGCGTATGGTGCTGAACCTTCCTGGCCGACAAACTGTGGCTGTCGCCCCGCAGCATCACGTAAAAGCCCATCATTGCGGTCATGAAGCCCGTCACCACCCAAGCCGACAGCAAGGCAAACAGTGTGGCCTGACCGTACTGCAAAAAGGCGTTGTCGTAGTCGGGCTGTATGTCCGTGAAGAGACTGGTGGCCAGTACCGTACTGATCACCGTCAGCAGCAAGAACACGGCGCGCCGGCGTCTGGCGGCTTGCTGCCACGGTGCAGGCTTGTCCGCGATCAAAGCGGCTGGAAGCTCCTGGGCCTGAACCCGCCCGGTCAGCTTGAGCACGGGGAGCAGGGCCGCACTGGCGAGACTGTTCCAGAAACCTCGCCACTGGCGCGGCACCATGGAGCCGCGATTGATCGGCGGTGCCGTGACGGCATTGGGGTGACGTTCTTCGCGCAAGACGCTGCGCCCGCCGATGGGCATCAAGGTGTGATCAGGTTGGTCCATGTTTCGCTCAGTGTTTGCTTGTTGTGTTGGAGGAAGGCGCGCAGCTCGACGGGCTGGGCCGGATTGAGTCGCTGCACGCGCAAGGTCATGCGCCAGGCGCCGGTGGCCGGGTTTTTGTAAGCCAGGCTTTCCGTCACGCGGCCATTGGCATTGGCGGTCGCGATGGCCTTGACCGGCGCGTCTTCGGGCAAGGCGTCCAGGGCCGGGCCGGCAAAATCAATCACAAACTGAATTTGCTGACCCAGGGCCTCTGCTGCCAGCTTGGTGTAGCCCGTGCCGCGACGCGATTGCGTGACCCAGCCGTTGGGCGGCAATTGCTGGTTTTTGCCCTGCCAGTGAATGGTGTAGGCGAAATCCATCGATTGACCGGGCGCCGGCATTTTGGCCGGCACCCAATAGGCGGCCACGTTGTCGTGGGTTTCGTCGGGCGTTGCAAATTGCAGCAGCTCGACCCGGCCGGCGCCCCAGTCGCCCAAGGGCGTGACCCAGGCGCTGGGCCGGAGTTCATAGCGGGCCTCGGTGTCCTCATAACTGTTGAAGGCGCGGTCGCGCTGCATCAGGCCAAAACCCTTCAAGCTCTTCATGCTGAACGAGGTCGTGACGGGGGCGGCCGGGTTTTGCAGCGGTCGCCACAGCCATTCACCTTCGCCGGTGGCAATCATCAAGCCGTCGGAGTCATGCACCTCCGGGCGAAAGTCGCCGGGGCGGGGCTGGTTCTCGCCAAAGAGGAACATGCTGGTCAGCGGCGCCAGCCCCAGCGTCGCCACGGGCGTGTCGGTCGGGCGCATGAAGATGCGGGCATGCACCTCCGTCACGGTCTGTTCGCCTGGCGTGATGTCAAAACGGTAGGAGCCCGTCATGCGCGGCGAATCCATCAGCGCATAAACCACCAGCTTCTTCGCATCGCCGGTCGGTTTTTCAAGCCAGAATTCAGTGAAGCGCGGGAACTCTTCCTTGACGCTGCCCGCCGTGTCAACCGCCAGGCCGCGTGCGGACAGGCCGTAGCGCTGGCCGCTGCCCAGCGCCCGGAAGTAACTGGCACCGGAAAAAACGACAAGCTCGTCCTTGTACGTCGCCGAGTTCAGGTTGTTGAAGGCGCGCAGGCCACCGAAGCCGAGATTGCCCCAGCTCTGCGGTGACAGCTTGTTTTTTCCGAAGTTGAAGTCGGCCGGGTTGTAGGGGATCGGCTTGATACCCTGCGGGGTGATCTCATGGACGCGAACCGAGTCGCCGCTTTTCCCGACGTGGAAAAAATTGACTTCATACGGCAGCTTGTCCGCCCGCCACAAGGTGCTGTCCGCCTTGAAGCGGATGTCACGGTAACCGTCGTAATCAAGACGGGCGAGTTCCGCCGGCACCGCGTGGCTTGCCGGTTTGAAGGGCGCCTGGGCTTGCTTGCGGGCGAGCCCGGCGACATCGTCGAGCGTCCACGCCTGCGCCTGACCGGCAACCAGGGCCAGCAGGCTGGCAACGATCAGGGCAACCAAGCGGGCCGCAAAGGTATGTCCGCGACGGTAAAAATAAGGGAGGCAAATGGTCTGCATGCCAACACTAACGCAAACCCTATGCCAGCCCTGAAAAACATATTTAAATCAACAACTTGACGCTTGTCCTGAATTAACAAGCCGAAAAGTGACCGCAAAGCCGGTGCAAACCGGTGTTTTTGTCGCCGACGAGCGACAACATCCCGCTTGTAAAGTTGAAATCCCTTTTAAATCAAGCGCTTAGGTCTGTCGCCTGCGAGCGACTCAGCTTGCGGCAGGGGGCGAGGCCGGCCCGCTGTTGTCGGCCTTGAACAGCCCCGGCGTCAGGCCGTGCTTTTGCATCAGGCGGTAAAACTCGGTCCGGTTGCGGTCGGCCAGACGGGCGGCATCGGCCACATTGCCGTCGGTGAGCTTGAGCAGGCCCACCAGGTAGTCGCGCTCGAAGCGTTGCCGGGCCTCGGCCAGGGTCAGCACCTCCATGCTGGGTGAGCGCAGGGCACGCTGAACCAGGGCCAGCGGCACCAGCGGCGAGGTCGACAGGGCGCAGACCTGCTCCACGACGTTGTAGAGCTGGCGCACATTGCCCGGCCAGGCGGCCGTGGTCAGGGCAATCAGGGCCTCGGGCGCAAATCCGCTCAGGCGTTTCTTGTATTTGTCGGCCAATTTGACCAAGAAATAGTTGGCCAGCAGCGCGATGTCCTCGCGCCGCTCGGACAGCGGCGGCAAGCTCAAGGTGACAACATTGAGCCGGTAGTACAGGTCGGCACGGAATTGGCCCTCGGCCATCGCCAGGTCGAGGTCGCGGTGCGTGGCCGAGATGATGCGCACATCCACGGGAATGGACTGGCTTGAACCCAAGGGCCGCACCATGCGCTCCTGCAGCACCCGCAGCAGCTTGACCTGCAGCGCCGACGGCATGTCGCCGATCTCGTCGAGCAGCAGGGTGCCACCGTCGGCCGCCTGAAACAGCCCGATGTGATTCGCCACGGCGCCGGTGAAGGCGCCCTTGACGTGGCCAAACAGTTCCGACTCCAGCAAGGGCTCCGGAATGGCGCCGCAGTTCACCGCGATGAACGGTTTGCTGGCCCGCGAGCCGGCCTGGTGAATCGCCCGGGCCAACAGTTCCTTGCCGGTGCCGCTTTCGCCGCGCAGCAGCACGCTGGCGTCCGATTGCGCCACCATGTGCGCTTCCGCCAGCACTTCGGCCATGCGGCTGGAGCGGCTGATGATCTGGTTTTGCCACGCCTGCGGGCTGCCGGGCTTGACCGAATGGGCCGGGGCGCTGAGCGACAACGCCTGCGCAATCTTGTCGAGCAGGCTCTTGCCATCGAAGGGCTTGGTCAGGTAGGAGAAGACACCGCGCTCGGTGGCCTGGACCGCATCGGGAATCGTGCCATGGGCGGTCAGCAAAATAACCGGCAACGAGGGGTGTTGCG
>LNAP01003277.1_pt1 | contig 15529 bp, 12 predicted proteins | sample 602601 | NCBI WGS metagenome assembly LNAP01 (sample SAMN02440304, study PRJNA202911) | soil metagenome | biome: Subtropical and temperate rainforests or woodlands; isolation source: soil samples (1 kg each in a 20% v/v slurry with milli Q water) were... ...
GATCTCGACCCTGTTCTACATCATCGGCGCCCAGTACCTGCTGGCCAAGCTGCTGCACCTTCCCGGCCAGACCGCAGGTGGCAGTACCCTGGCCACGCAATTGGAAAAGTATCGTCACTCCCCCGATGGGCTGACTCTCTCCGGCGGCGAGAAGATCCGCCAGATGATTTCCGCCAGCGTGCGCACCTACCAGGGCGGTCCGCAAACCCTGGCCGCGCGGCAAAATATCGTGCGCGATTACCTCAACAGCGTGCCGTTGTCGGCAGTGCCGGGGCATGGCGAAGTGCATGGCATGGCCGAGGGCCTGAGGGTGTGGTACGGCGCGGACTTCAACCAGACCAACGCCCTGCTCGCCGGCAGCGACCCACAATCCCTGGCGCAAAAAGGCCTGGCCCTGCGTGAAGTGCTGTCGCTGATGATTGCCCAGCGCCGCCCGTCCCATTACCTGACCAAGGGCCGCGATGAACTGGCGCAGCTCACCGACAGCCATATCCGCCTGCTGGCCCAGAACGGCGTGATCGAACCGGCACTGTCCACGGCGGCCCTGGCCAGTCAGGTCAACTATCGGGACTGGCAGCAGCAACCCACCCTCCGGCCAATCGAAACCAACAAGGGCATCAGCGTCGCCCGCAGCCGCCTGGCCGCCCTGCTCAATCGTTCGCTGTACGACCTGGACCGCCTCGACCTGGCCGCCACCAGTACCCTGCAAAGCGATCTGCAAACCCAGGCCACCGAGTACCTCAAGCGCCTGGCAGACCCGAGCGTTGCCGGCCAACTCGGCCTGCTCGGCCCGCGCCTGCTGACCGCGGCCGGCACCGCTCAGGTGCGCTACAGCTTCAACCTCTACGAAATGACACCCGACGGCGCCCGGGTGCGGGTGCAAACCGACAACACCGACCAACCCTTCGATATCAACGAGAGCAGCAAGTTGGAACTGGGCTCCACCGCCAAGCTGCGGGTGCTCACCACCTACCTGCAAATCATCGGCGAACTGCACGAGCGCTATGCCGGGCAGACGCCCGCCGCGCTGAAAAAAGTCGTGCTCGACGAGCAGGACCGCCTGTCCCGCTGGGCCGTGGATTACCTGGTGCAAAACAGCGACCGGAGCCTGGCGAACATGCTCGACGCGGCCCTCGACCGGCAGTACTCCGCCAGCCCCGGCGAACGTTTTTTTACCGGCGGCGGCCTGCATCGCTTCAATAACTTTCGCAACGAAGACAATGGCCGCAACCCGACCCTGCGTGATGCCCTGCGCGAATCCATCAACCTGCCGTTTATCCGGCTGATGCGTGACCTGGTGCGCTACAGCACCTACCAGGCACCGGGCAACAGCGCCCAGTTGCTCAAGGACGACAGCGACCCGCGCCGCCAGGAATACCTGGCCCAGTTCGCCGACCGCGAGGGCAAGACCTTTTTGCTGCGGTTCTGGAAAAAATACCGCAACAAGGACACCCAGGCCCGGCTAGCGACTTTTCTCGACAGCATTCACCCCACCGCCATTCGCCTGGCCGCCGTGCACCGGTACCTGTTGCCCCAGGCCAGCCAGCAGAGCTTCAACAGCTTTGTGCGCTCCCATCTGACCGGGACCAAGGCCGCGGAAAAACTTACCGATGCACGCCTGGAAAAGCTCTATCAAGACTACGGCCCCGGCGCCTATGACCTGCCGGACCAGGGTTACATCGCCAAGGTCCACCCACTGGACTTGTGGCTGCTTGGCTACCTGCTGAACAGCCCCGACGCCACCTTCGCCCAGGCCGTCGCCGCCAGCCAGTACGAGCGCCAGGAAGTCTATGGCTGGCTGTTCAAGAGCCGCCACAAAAGCGCCCGGGACACCCGTATCCGCACCATGCTGGAGATTGAGGCGTTCCTCGATATTCATCAGCGCTGGCAGGCGGTTGGCTATCCCTTCGACCACCTGGTGCCGTCCCTGGCCACCGCCATCGGCAGCTCCGGTGACCGCCCGGCAGCCTTGGCGGAACTGGTAGGGACGATCCTTAACGATGGGGTACGTGAACCGACGCTGCGGATCGACAGCCTGCACTTCGCCCCGGGCACGCCCTATGAAACCCGACTGGTGAACCACCCCGATAAAGGCAAGCGGGTGATGCCCAGCGAAGTCGCCACAGCCCTACGGAGTGCGTTGTCCCAGGTGGTAGACGCAGGCACCGCAAAAAGGCTGTCGGGCAGCTTCAAGTTGGCCGACGGCACGCCACTGGCCATGGGCGGCAAGACCGGCACCGGGGATAATCGCATCGAAGCCATTGGCGCCGGCGGGCGCGTCCTCAGTTCCAAGGCAATCAACCGCACGGCGACGTTTGTGTTCTATATCGGCGATCGGCATTTCGGTACCTTGACCGCCTTTGTCCCCGGCAGCGGTGCGCAGAACTTCACGTTTACCTCGGCGCTGCCGGTCCAGGTGCTCAAGGGCATGGCGCCGGTGCTGACGCCCTATCTGCAGCCCGCTGGCCACACCTTGTGCAGCGCGCCCTAGCCGTTGATCTCGACGACTCTCTCGGAGCTGCCTTCCACCAGGAAAAACCGGTAGGTCCGCCCGGCCTGTTTTTCAAAGCTGAATACCCGCCCCGGGAAGATATGGTTCTTGGTCACGGGGGCGCAGTCCGTACGATCCGCTACCGAACAGTCCTTGAACTCATCCACCACCACGACGGTGTTGCCGGCGTTGCGCAGGGTGTAGGTGCGGCCACCGTTTTCGGTGCGGGTATCGAAACGGCTGTGCTCGGGCCGCACAAAGAACACCGTGCCGTACCCCGACATCACCCGCACACCTGCCGTCAATGACGCCTCATACGCCGCGCGGTCCTCGTCGTTGACGCCAAAGTCATCGTCCTTTTCCGGCGCCACGGGCAAGTAGCGCACCCGGAAGTAACGCTCCCGGTCCCGCTCCCCCATAAACAGGAAGCGCGTGCTTTGCATCGCATTGGCGGGCACGATCAAGCGTGCCGGGCTGGCCATCAGGCCATCGCGCACCATGCCGTCGCCTTGGCTTTGGAGCGGTACTTCGTCGTAGCTGCCATCGGGTTTGTAGAGCATTTCGGTGACATTGATCTTGACGAACGCGGTGCTGGTGCCGCCATTGAACACGCGCTTGAGATAAGTGTTTTTGTCGCCATTCAAGTAATCGTAAAAATCCCCGACATTGATGGCCGGCCCGGCATAGGCATTGAAGGACCACAGCCACGCGCCCAGTACTGCATAAACGTATTTCATAACCACCTCTTACGGTCGCAACGCGTCGAATATCAGGTTAACGCTGCCAAAATAGTCGCCCGGCACGTAGCCGTCCTCCGGCTCGACGGCAGCAATGTCCAACAGCACTCGCTTGCCGACCCGCGCTTGATCGGCGGGCACCACCAGGGTGTCCGTCAGGTCCAGCGCCTGGCCGTTGAAGGACACGTTCAACAGGATCAGGCGCCGGCCGTTGGACAGCACCGGCAGATCGCCCAGGCGCGCGACAATCCCGCCGGCGCTGTTTTTCACGTCGAAGTGTTCGCGCAACGGCTTGAGCGTGCGGGTCACCAGGTTCCACGCCATCTCTTGCTCACGCTCCAAAAACACCGGGTTGATCGGCAGCACATAAAAGTCGGCGGTGGGAATGGTGACGGAGACCTCGAACACCTGCTCTTCACGGATCGCGTGGGCCTGGGTACTGAGCAACGTGACAACCACCAGCAACAGTGCTGCCAACACGACTTTGCAGCCTCTGCATGGGCGGTGCCCGTGCCTATGTGCTCTTTCAATGACCATTAGCCTTTGACCTCATATGGTTTTTTCTCGCTGCCCTCGACCAGAGTGAAGCGATACGTACGCCCTGCCTGCTTGGGGAAGCTGAAGGCACGGCCCGGCAGGATGTGGTTCTTGGTGACGGGCAAACATTCCTGGGCACCGTCGCTGGCGCAGTCTTTGAACTGGTCGACCACCACCACGCTGTTGCCATCGTTATGCATCCCATACTCAGTAGGCTGATCGTCGATACGGGTGGCAAAGCGCGTGACCTTGGGCCGCACGAAAAACACTGTGCCGAACCCCGCCAGTACCGTGACGCCGGCCGAGAGGTTGGTTTTATAGGCCTCACGCTCGTCGCTGGAGACGGCAAAATCGTCCTCCGGCTCCGGCATCACCGGCACAAAACGCAGGCGGAAATAACGCTCTTTGTCACGCTCGCCCAGATACAGCAAACGTGTGCCTTGCATGCCATTGGCAGGGACGATCAGGCGTGCCGGGGTGGCCATCAAGCCGTCGCGGGCGGTGTTCTCGAGGTTACTCTTGAGCTCCACTTCCTCGGAGGTGCCGTCGGCGTTGTAGAGGATCTCCATCACCGAGACTTTGATAAATGCCGTGCTGTCACCGCCGTTGAAAACCCGTTTGAGGTAGGTACTTTTATCGCCGTCCAGGTAGTCATAGAACACCCCGACATTGATGTTGGGAGCGGCCGGTGCGGAGATCGGCAACCAGCACAGCGCACACAGCGCCAACAGATGTTTCATCTTCATCAGTCTCATTTAAAGTTCCGAGTCCCAGACCACCGTGACCTGGCCCGAGTAAGTGCTGCCACCGCGCTCAAGCATCTGGTCGGCGTGGTCTTTCTTGACCTCGAAGTGCAACGTGCCGGGCCGCCTGTTGACGTAGAAGCCCGGATTGAACTGCTCGGTACCGGCGCCGCTGAGCAGCAGCGGCTGGCGAATCACGGCGCTGCCGTCGGCCCGGTTCAGGCCATGGGGCAGGCTCACGCTGACGTCCAGCGGCACCTCGTGGCCGTCGGTGGTGTTCTTCAAGGCACAGGTGTCGCCGATAGACCGCTCACAGCTCATCTGCATCTTGAAGCGCGACGAGGCAGAAATGCTGAAGGTCTGGTCGCGAAACAGACGCGCAGGTTTGCGGCCCTGATTCAGCCAGGCTTGCCAACCGCCTTGGGGCACCAGCTCGATACGGTTGCCGTTGGGGGGAACTTCGACTTTGAGGTCATGTTGCACCGCCAGGGTGAAATTCAGGGTCAGCGTAGGGCTGCTGGGCATCATCACGTCGCCCAAATCGAAGTCCTTGCCGGGCCCTACGGTGTATTGATGACTACCGATGTACTCCCCTGAAGACATGCCCAACGGGTTGGGCGTGATGAGTTCATAGGCAAACTCCAGGCTGTTTAAGCGCATGGTGGGAATGTCGAACCTGGCCTGTCTGGCACATAGAGAGCCGACGGGTGTTCGCCAGAAAAACCCATAGGTTATCGTCCCATAAAGGCTCACTCCGGTGCCCAGGCAGGTGCGCGGCGGGTACACCCAACTGGAGCCGGTCCACATTCTCTGATGAGCCTGCAAAGGGGTCACACCCCCTCCGACCAGGCTAATCAGGTTGGGAATGGAATATGTCGAACCGACCCCCATGATCCGTACCTTTAACGTCTCGGTCTCCTGAGTCTGCCGATGCACCACGGTCAGATCCTGCCACTCCGTTGGGACCTTAAACATTGCGCCTTGCCGTTGATCCGTATGAAACGCAGAGATCTGCGTCACGGTCTCAGCCGAAATAGCAGCCCTGAGGCTGAATATGTTCAAGGAGTTACATTGGGCAGGGAATGACACACAGTAACCAACACTGGGCGTTTTGTTCTCGAACTTATTCAAGTGCGGCTGTGCAGGGTCCGGCCGAAACTCAGCATGAATGCTCATCTCCACTGCGATTGCAGGCATTGCCAGCGACGCCAGTAACACGCTGGCCGCCACCTGCGAGCCACGCCCTAGCCACTTCGCTACATTCATGCCGCTACCACTGACGGCCTCTATCTGACGGCAGCTCATATTTGTGAATCCCAGACCACTGAGACCTGGCCCGTGTAGGTGCTACCGCCTCGACTGAGCATCTGCTCGGCGTAATCTTTCTTGACCTCGAAGTGCAACGTGCCGGGCCGCCTGTTGACGTAGAAGCCCGGATTGAACTGCTCGGTGCCGGCGCCGCTGAGCAGCAGCGGCTGGCGATTCACCGCGCTGCCGTCTTCACGGTTCAGGCCATGGGGCAGGCTGACGCTGACGTCCAGCGGCACTTCATGACCGTCCGTGGTGTTTTTCAAGGCGCAGGTGTCCCCTACGACCTGATCGCAGGCCATCTGCATCTTGAAGCGCGACGAGGCGGAAATATTGAACGTCTGGTCACGGAACAACCGTGCCGGCTTGCGCCCCTGGTTCACCCAGCCTTGCCAGCCGCCCTGGGGCACCAGTTCGACACGGTTACCGCCCGGGGGGACGTCCACCTGGAGCTGGTGTTGCACTTCCAGGGCGAAATTGAAGGTCAGTTGGTTGTCAGTGGGAATCAGTACATCACCGAAGTCATAGTCTCCCCGTGGCCCCAGGGTATAGGTGAGGCTGCCGGTGTACTCGCCGCTGGACATGCCCAGCGGGTTAGGCGTACGGATTTCATAGGCGTATTCCATTTGGTAGATACGAAAGTAGGAGATGTCCTGAGTCGGCTGGCGACTACACACACCCGCCCCTTCCGGCACGATCCAAAAATAGGTAGCCGTCTGAGCAGTAGCCTTGAGGTGTCCAGTACTGACACATGGGCTAGGGGCCCTGGCCCATTGATTCCCCCAACCAGAACCTGGAAGCGCCCATGCAGAAACACCGGGCGGGCGAGGCATAGTCCACAGCCCCCCGAAACCCGCAATACGCATCTGTACCGTTTCCACTTCCCCAGTCCTGGTATGGGTCACCTGCGCATCACGCCAGTTCGACGGCACCTGGACCATAAAGCCCTGCCGCTCATCCTGGTGGTTGGCCAGGATGGGGGCGTTACTCAAGGCGTCGAAGGCGGGAATCCGAAGGCTGAACAGGTTCAATGCCTTGCATTGATTTGGAATGTGGGACTCACAGATCGAGCTGATAGGAGTGGTATTGCGAAACGTGTTCACAAAGGGATTGCTGGGGTCCGGCGTAAACACGGCCGTGATGTCCTGGGTCAGCGCCACCGCCGTCGAACTGAACAACAACGTAGCGCCTACGCCTCCCAACTGGCAGATCAAAGTTCTGATGCGTTTCATGGTGGTCGGTAATCTCGTCATGCCACTCAACCTGCGGTCTGCTGGGTAAAGGTGGAGTCGGCCAGGGTGTCCGGCGTGCAGCGCAAATCCCCAATCATCAGCACGTCGCTTTCACTGTGCGCATTGGCGGTATCCAGGCGGAACTGGCACAGCAGCTGGTTGTGACGCCGCACTTCGAGGGTCGGCGAGCTGGCGTTCATTTCCAGGGAGAAGAACCCATCGACCTCGCTCACCCCACGGCTGGCGTGGTTGAGAATGTGGTGGCCCTTGAGCGGTTTGCCCTGGGGGTCCACCAGGCGCCCGAGCACGGTGACGGTGCGCATCACGCTGATCTTGCGATAGTCCACGCCGCCCTTGTTCAGGTGGTAGGCCGTGCGCGGCGGCTGGATGTTGGCCGCAGGTGCGTGGTTGCCGTCGAAGTCGAAGCTGACCGAGCTGCCCTTGTAGGCGGCGATTGGGATGAAGTTGCGCCCAGGTCGCAAGATGGTGCTGCCGCCACTCAAGTCATCGGCCCGCAGGACGATGTCGTCCACATCGCTTTCAACGTCGACAATCATCCCCGAACCGCTGCCGGCATACTGGCTGGTGAGCACCATCCGCTGCCCGCCGACGGCAAAGGTGCTGTCCAGGTTGAGGCCACCGGTCAGGTCGTTATTGAACGATGAGCGCTGCACAAAACCATCGCCATTGACCGCATCGGTCTGGAAGCTGGCCATGCCGGACAGCCCGACGCCGTAGGTGTCAACCAGGGCGGTGGCCGAAACACTTTGCAGAACATGATCCTGCAGGTCGCGGCGATAGCTCAGCGAGCCGTTGTTGTCGCGGCCACCGTCACGGGAGGTGCGTGTACCGATGCTGGCCGACCATTGTTCGCCCGGGCTGCCAAGGGCCAGGCTGACGCTCAGGTCGACCCCGCGATTGCGCTTGTCGCCGGTGCTGGAGCTGGCAGGACGGTCGAACAGCGACAGTCGCCAGTTGGCGTCGTTGCCAAACAGGTGAGCCCGTTCGGTCCAGCCCAGGTCCAGCCCCAGACCTTGAACGTTGCCTTCGCTGTAAGCCAACCGGGCGTTGATGGAACGCAGGTTACTCAGGCGATGGTTCACGGACAGCGACGACTGGCTGGTCTGGCCGACAAAGATATCGCGCTGGCGAATGCGGGTGCCGTCGGGCAGGGTTTCGTAGGTGTTACGGTTGTCCAGCCAACTGCGGGTGTGGTTGAACACCACACTGCCCAGCCCATAGTTGTAGAGGCTGTTGAAGTCGACGCCAGTGCCGTAGTTATCGGTCTGGTAGATGTTGGCGTAGAGACTGGCGTTATTGGCCAGGGACCAGTCGACGGACGTGCCGTACTGCATGTTGTCCTTGACCTGGCGCCCGGACAACCCCAGTACCACTCGCGGGTGAGCCAGATAGTTGAGGGAGGCACCGGCGGTCAGGTCGCCACTGGATTGCTCGTCCCAGTTGCTGAGCAGTTTGCTTTCTTGCCCGGCAAAAACGTTGTAGCGCCAGCGGTTGTCGAGATTGCGCCAGTTATTGGGCTTGTACACCAACTCCTGGGTGGTGCTGGTGATCTGGCCGTCTTCCACCAGGCGCACTTCCACCTCGTAGATGCCGCCGGGCAAGGGCCGTGTGTCCAGGCTCTGCAAGCCTGTGGTAACGGCCTGGGTGTTGATCAACAGCCCGTTGCGGTAAATCTCGACCGAGGCCTGGCGATTGGCCGTGACGTAAATGGGGTAGATGCTCGGCTTGGGATTGCTGATCATCAGGCTGTCGGAGCTGCCGTACATCACGCCCACGGCGGTGTCGGGGCTCGCGCCGAACGTACGCAGTTGCCGGGTCAGGCCTTCGGCGTTAGGCGTGAAATAGCCCAGGCGCAGGAACTCACCGTGCAGTTCACGCTGGGAGTACAACGAGTACACGGCGTGGTTGAGGGCATCGTCATCCGGGCCGCCCAAGCGCGAGAACTGCATGTTCAGCACCTGGTTCCAATTGCCCAGGCTGCCGCTGGCGTCCAGCCCCAGGCGTCCGCCCAGGTCCTGGCCCTGGCCGCCACTGATATTCAACTGGTTACGCACGATCAGGCCCGTGCTGCCGCCCGTGGGCAGGGAGTAGTACTTCGATTCTTGCCCTTCACGCTCGGCATTCTCGGTGAGCAATGTGAGCAGGGACTTTTCCAGGTTGTAGTGCACCGCCAGCAACTGATCCGGGCAGCCACTTTCGCAGGCCCCCAACGGCACACCCTGCTTGAGGTAGTCGCCCCAGCGGCCGCGCTCGACATCCTTGATCACACTGCCTTCATGGTCAGTGAAATTCAGCAGGGTCAGGCGGTCGTCGCGGGTGAGGACAATCATCGCCTCAGAGACGAACTCCTCATCCAGTTCGACCCGTACCGCCAACGGCACATCAAAAAAATGCTCTTCGAAGTCCGCCGGTAAACCCTTGGCCTGGGACAGCAAACTTCTTGGGGTTGTGCCAGTTGCCGCGTCAGCTGCAAACGCCCCCGTACAAAACAACAAGGCGAGCGCTGCCGCGATGAAAATCATCGGGAACATGAACGGATACTCTGATTACGCACAGGGAATACTTGAATACCGATCAACCGACAGCGACTGCCTGTCGATCGGTAGGGCTAAGCAATAAGCCGATGCTTACTGATCAACAGGTCGCCTTTACGGCGTAACGCGTGGCTCGTGATCGAACACCACGGTGTAGTTGGTGGTGAACAGGCCTGCGTCGGTGTCGGCTGGCTTGGCGGCCACAACCACCATGTCGGCCTGGGTGCCCGGGGTGGAGCTGGCGTCATCCACGACTTCCAGTGGCGAACCGGTCAGGGTCACGCCGTTGAAGGAGGTGGTCAGGGGGATGGAGGACGTGCCGTTGCTCAGGGATGCCGGGCCGCCTTCGATGTAGGCCTTGATCGAACCGTCAGTATTTTTTACCGCGTAGGTGGCACGGATCTGGCTCAATTGGCCAGTGACGGTGTTGTAGGACATGGTTTCATCCTTACCGAAATCCGGATCCACCGGCTGGGCGTGGAACTGTTTGGTAGGAATGGTTGCCTTGATGTTGATGACACTGGTGGCTTCACCGGCAGCAAACACGCTGGAAGAGCCGATAGCCAACAAGACCAGTGGCAGGACGAAAGCAGTTTTTTTCAGCATCGTTAAATACCTGTTGTCACTTTAAGTAAGTTAAAGATTCGACTCGATCGAAACTTCATGACGCGCCACAAGCCCAACTCCAAGTTGAGTCCTAAGACGCAAGTAAATGATCTGCCGATTCCAACTTCAGGTAAGCCAGCCATTTCCGTGTAGCGCGTAGTTATCAAACCCTCTATGCAGGCAGAAAAAATCCTGAAAACTCAATAAGTCACGTATTACCTGTCATCCCGGTAATACAGGCAACATTAGTTCGGCTTACCTATATAAGACATCGTTCCGTAAGAAATGGAGTACACGAATAGCTATAGCTAAGCAGAACTTACTTTAGAGCAAAAACTCCACAACTCTATTTAAACCGACCATTTATAAATCAGCCTGTGGTGCCGGTGATAGCACCCGGGGTTGGCGCCCTACCGTTCGTCAGAAGGCATTGCTCGATCCATAAGATATATCTTACGTTATATCTTAGAAACCCACAGAGAGCATGACAATGAGAGACCATCATTCCCACCGTGAACCCGGTGACGGCCGCGACGGCTTCGAGAAACGCCCAGGCCGCGAGCGCGGTGGCCGGGGGCCCCGGGTCTTTGCCCCGGGCGATCTGAAAATCCTCCTGCCGGCGCTGATCGCCGAACAGCCGTGCCATGGCTACGACCTGATCCGCCAGATCGAAGGACTGTTCGACGGCGCCTATAGCCCCAGCCCCGGGGTGATCTACCCCACCCTGACCTTCCTCGAAGAAAGCGAGTTGATCAGTGGCGACGCCGAAGGCGGGAAAAAACGCTACACAATCACCGACGCCGGACGTCTCTTCTTGAGTGAACAGAAAATTGCCCTGGACGGTGTGCGCATGCGCATCGACGTCAGCAAGCGTTCGCTGCGCGGCCACGACCGGCCACCCGAGATCCACGAGGCGGTGCACAACCTGCGCCATGCCTTGCAACTGCACCACGGGCGCTGGAGCCCGGAAGAAATCACCCGTGTTGCGGGGCTGCTCAACAGCACCGCCCAAGCCATTGTGGATGGCCCGGCCGTCCAACCTGTACAGGGGAAAAGTGAATGAACAAGCCCGTCATCCACCGCGTCACCCACGAGATCAAACGCCGCCGCCTGCAGGTATTGCGGGTGGTCGATATCACCCCGCGCATGCGCCGCATCACCCTGGGTGGCGAGCAACTGGCCGGGTTTATCAGCCTGGGCAGCGATGACCATATCAAGCTGCTGTTCCCGCAGAACGCCGCCGAACTGGCCGCGCTGCAAAGCCCGACCTTCACCATCAAGGGCGAGGGCCCACAACCGGCGATGCGCGACTACACACCACGGCGTTTCGACCTGGCCCTCGGGGAGTTGGATATCGACTTTGTGCTGCACGGCGACGGCCCGGCGTCGACCTGGGCCGAGCAGGCTGCCGTCGGCCAACACCTGTACATCGGCGGGCCACGGGGCTCGATGATCGTGCCGGATATCTTCGACAGCTACCTGCTGATCGGCGACGAAACCGCAATCCCGGCCATTGCCCGGCGCCTGGAAGAACTGCCGGCGGGGCGCAAGGTGCTGGCGGTGATTGAAATTGCCGATGAGCACGAAAAGCAGGCGCTCGATAGCGCGGCGGATGTGGAAGTGATCTGGGTGATGCGCGGGGTCGATGATCTGCTGGCCACGGTGGAGCACCTGCAGCCACCGGCCGGGGCGCTGTATGCCTGGGTGGCTACCGAGACCAAGCTGTCACGCCAGGTTCGGCGGGTGCTGCTGGATAAGCACCAGCTCAACGACGAGTTCGTCAAGGCCGTGGGCTACTGGCGAGCCCAGGGCAGCGACGAAGAATAGGGCTCACTCGGTCAAAATGTGGGAGCGGGCTTGCCCGCGATTGCGCTGTATCAGTCGGCACATTTGCTACTGACCCACTGCAATCGCGGGCAAGCCCGCTCCCACATTAGTCCTTCGTTACCTTGGGGATCTTGTCCAGCCCCACTATCGCCAACGCCACCGCCACAAACCCCAGCAATATCCCCCCCGCATTCATAAACACCTGTGGATATCCCAAGGTGTCGACATCAATAAACGGGTACTGATACTGCCCCAGCATATGCCCGCGCAGCAGCACGTACACGAAATACAGCAACGGGTAGATCGCCCAATAGCCGATGTGCCTGAGGCGCAACGTCCCCTTGGGCACACACCGCCACCAATACCCCAGGAACAGCAGCGGCATCACATCGTGGAGCAATTCGTCGGCGATAAACTGCCAGCCCTCGGGGCTCCACAAATGCCGCAGCAGCAGGCTATACGCCAGCCCCACCACGACGATACTCACCGCTATCCCGCTGCTGACCGCAGGCTGCAGGAAAAAGCGGCGCCCGGCTGAAGGGCGATTCACCAGTGCATAACTGAGCACCACCGCCGCCAGGGTGTTGGTCAGCACCGTGAAGAAGCTGAAGAAACTCACCAACCCACCCAACAGGCTGGCATCGGCCATCCAGCGTGAGTAGAGGACCAGGTACTGCTGGATCGCCAGGCCCGCCCAGCCGGCCAGCGCCGCTGACGCGATAAAGCGCTTCATGGGATCAGTCCAGCGGGCGTTTGGTGCGCATCAGCTTGACGTACAGGCCTTCGACTTTCTCCCGCGCCCACGGGGTCTTGCGCAAAAAGGTGAGGCTGGACTTGATGCTCGGGTCGTTCTTGAAGCAGCGGATATCAATGCGCTCGGCCAGGCCTTCCCATTCGTAATGCGCCACCAGTGCAGTGAGCACCTGTTCCAGGGTAACGCCGTGCAGGGGGTTGTTATTCGATGCGGTCATGCCGGGCCTTTGCCAAGTAAATAAAGAGGAAGCCGCGCACCTTAGCCGAGAGGCCAGGCAGGCGGAAGCACCGTGTTCACTATAGCCGTTGAAAAAGTTCCTCTTCTCGGACGAAAAAGAGATGTTATATTGTAACCATTCATATCAAACCTTCTCTGCTTTGCCAAGGAACCCCCGATGTCCCTCTCCCCTCTCTGGCGCCTGACGCCGCTGGCCGCCGCCCTGCTGATCGGCACCCAGGCCCACGCCCTGGAACTGCAACCCCAAATCATCACCGGCAACCCGCTGGGCAGCCAACAACTGGCCTCGCCCACCACGGTGCTGGAAGGCGATGACCTGACCCTGCAACAAAAAGGCAGCCTTGGCGAAACCCTGAACAAGCAGCCGGGGGTGTCGTCGTCGTACTTTGGCCCTGGCGCCAGCCGCCCGATCATCCGTGGCCAGGATGGCGACCGCATCCGCATCCTGCGCAACGGCGTCGGCGCGCTGGATGCCTCGTCGTTGTCTTATGACCATGCGGTGCCGCTGGACCCGGTCAATGTCGAGCGCATTGAGATCGTCCGTGGCCCGGCCGCCCTGCTCTACGGCGGCAGCGCCATCGGCGGCGTGGTCAATACCTTCGACAACCGCATCCCCACCGAAGCCATCGAAGGCATCCATGGCGCGGGCGAGTTGCGCTACGGCGGCGCCGACACCACCCGCAGCAGCGCCGGTAAGCTGGAAGCCGGCAACGGCAGCTTCGCCCTGCACCTGGATGCCAGCGCACGGCAATTCAACGACCTGAAAATCCCCGGTTACGCCCGCAGCCGCCATGCCCCGCAAAGTGAAAACGGCCCCGGCAAAAACGGCCGCCTGGGCAACAGCGATGGGCGTCAGGACAGTGGCGCAGTGGGCGGTTCCTACACTTGGGACGACGGTTACGCCGGGCTGTCCTACAGCAACTCCGACAGCAACTACGGCTCGCCCGCCGAACAGGATGTGCGCATCCGCATGCATCAAGAGCATTACGCCTTTGCGTCCGAAATCCGCAACCTGCAAGGGCCGTTTACCTCGGTCAAACTCGACGCGGGCTACACCGATTACGAACACCGGGAAATCGAAGGCGGCGAAACCGGTACCACTTTCAAGAACAAAGGCTATGAGGCGCGCATCGAAGCACGGCACCAGCCGATGGGGCCTTTCGACGGCATCGTCGGTGCCCAGGTCAGCCGTAGCGAATTTTCCGCCCTGGGCGAGGAAGCCTTCGTACCGCAGACCGAGACCAATGCCGGCGCGCTGTTTATCCTCGAAGAAATGCAGGCCACCGAGCGCCTGAAACTGAGCCTGGGCGGGCGCCTGGAACACACCACTGTCGACCCGGACGGCAAGGGCAACGAGCGCTTTGCCAATGCCAACACCTCCAGCAGCTTCACCGCTGGCAGCCTGTCATCGGGCGCGGTGTATACCCTCACGCCCATCTGGTCGCTGGCCGCGACCCTGGGCTACACCGAGCGTGCGCCGACCTTCTACGAGCTGTACGCCAACGGCGCCCACGTCGCCACCGGCACTTATGAAGTGGGCGACGCCAAGTTGTCCAAGGAAAAAGCCGTGGCCAGCGACCTGGCCCTGCGCTTTGACAATGGCACGCACAAGGGCAGTTTTGGCGTGTTCTACAGCCACTTCTCCAACTACATCGGCCTGCTGAACAGCGGTCGCACCTTGAATGACGAAGGCGAAGAAGACGCCGACGGCATCCCGGAATACACCTACTCCGGCGTACGCGCACGTTTCGTTGGCTTCGAAGCCCAGGATCACTGGAAACTTGGCGAAAGCGCCTACGGCAAATTTGCCCTGGAACTGTCGGGCGACTACACCCGCGCCACCAACCTGGAGACCGGCGAAGCCCTGCCCCGTATTGCGCCGCTGCGCCTGAACAGTGGCCTGCTGTGGGAACTGGATCGCTGGCAGGCGCGCATTGATGTCGAGCATGCTGCTGGCCAGGGTCGGGTGCCGAACAACGAAAGCGGCACCGACGGCTACACCACATTGGGCGCCAGCGCCGGCTATCGCTTCAACCTGGGTGGCAGCCAGTGGCTGGCATTTGTTGACGGCGAGAACCTGACCAACCAGACCGTGCGCTACGCCAGCTCGATCCTGCGCGATATCGCACCGGCACCGGGGCGCAGCGTGCAGGTAGGCCTGCGCACGACCTTCTGACAGACAGGGATGTTCAACCTGTGGGAGCTGTGTGTTGTCTAGCCAAACTCGTGCTGCAGACAAGCTCCCTTGTGGGAGCGGGCTTGCCCGCGATAGCGGTGGGTCAGCCAGCCTTTCCGGTGCTGACCCAACGCTATCGCAGGCAAGCCAGCTCCCACATCAAATTGTGTTGTCTAGCCAAACCCGTACTGCAAACGAGCCCCCCCTGTGGGAGCGGGCTTGCCCGCGATGGCGGTGGGTCAGCCAGCCTTTCCGGTGCTGACCCAACGCTATCGCAGGCAAGCCAGCTCCCACATCAAATTGTGTTGTCTAGCCAAACCCGTACT
>LNAP01008522.1_pt2 | contig 15527 bp, 14 predicted proteins | sample 602601 | NCBI WGS metagenome assembly LNAP01 (sample SAMN02440304, study PRJNA202911) | soil metagenome | biome: Subtropical and temperate rainforests or woodlands; isolation source: soil samples (1 kg each in a 20% v/v slurry with milli Q water) were... ...
ACATCGAAGTGTTGAGCCTGCGTAACAAAACCAATCGCCTCGAGGAGTTGTTCGTGTCCCTGGTGGAGAAAAATCTGTCGAAGGTGGCGGTATGAGTTCGGAGCTGCAACCCAACCTCGTCGCGCTCAATACCATCGTTTACCGTGAGGTCAAACGCTTCACCCGGATCTGGCCGCAGACGCTGCTGCCGCCGGCGATCACGATGGTTTTGTACTTCGTGATCTTCGGTAACCTGATTGGCCGGCAGATCGGTGACATGGGTGGTTTCACCTACATGGAATACATCGTGCCGGGGCTGATCATGATGTCGGTGATCACCAACTCCTATGGCAACGTGGTGTCGAGTTTCTTCGGCAGCAAGTTCCAGCGTTCCATCGAAGAGTTGATGGTGTCGCCGGTGTCGCCGCATACGATCCTGATCGGCTATACCCTGGGTGGCGTGCTGCGCGGGTTGATGGTCGGGCTGATCGTGACGCTGTTGTCGCTGTTCTTCACTCAGTTGCAGGTGCATCACCTGGGCGTGACCATTCTGGTGGTGGTGCTGACGGCAACGATCTTCTCTCTCCTGGGGTTCATCAATGCGGTGTTTGCGCGCAATTTTGATGATATTTCGATCATCCCGACGTTTGTGCTGACGCCGCTGACGTACCTGGGCGGGGTGTTTTACTCGATCTCGTTGTTGCCGCCGTTCTGGCAGACGGTGTCGTTGGCGAATCCGGTGCTGCATATGGTCAATGCGTTCCGCTACGGGATTCTTGGGGTTTCGGATATCCGGATCAGTGTGGCGATCACGTTCATGCTGGTGGCGACGGTGGTGCTGTATATCGGGTGTGCGCGATTGTTGGTGAGTGGGCGGGGGATGCGTACTTAAGCGTACGTATCCGTTGCTGCGGTAACGGCTGATTACGGTTTCGCCCTTACGGCGAGTCACTTGGAGAAGCGCCAAGTAACCCGCCGTAAAGGCGGAACCAATAGCAGCCATTACCGAAGAAACGGATATGTACCCCAAGCCAGTCCACCAACAAAGGCCTCCCAACGCGGAGGCCTTTTAACATTCATTGCATCCGCTTTTTCTTCCGCCGAGCCCACTGCCGACCCACCCACCACCGCCAATACATCATCACCAGGCAATAGGCGAGGGCGCCCAATACCAGCCCCACCACCACCGAACCCAGCAAAAACGGCTGCCAGAGCGTAGAGAGTTCGCCGCTGATCCATTCCCAGGTCAACTCATCCGGCAAATGACGAGCCGGCACATCCATCAGCCACGCCCCAGTCTGATAGGTACAAAAGAACACCGCTGGCATGGTAATCGGGTTAGTCAGCCACACCAGACTGACAGCAATCGGCATGTTGCCCCGCACGACGATGGCGAGGACGGCCGCCACCAGCATCTGCAATGGAATGGGCAGGAACGCCGCGAACAAACCCACCGCCATGGCCCGCGCGACCGAGTGACGGTTGAGGTGCCAGAGGTTCGGGTCATGCAGCAGAGTGCCGAGAAAGCGTAAGGATTTGTGTTCCCTGATGCTGGTCGGGTCTGGCATGTAACGTTTGAATAAGCGCCGGGGCATAGGGCTTCTCGGTCGGTTAAGGCGGCAAGTATGTCTGGATTCTATGAGCCGCCCATTCAGACTTTGTGACAATTAATAACGATGCGCGTGCCATGAGCCGGCTATGCCTAGGGTGTGGACTCTCAAGGACGGGCTTATGCGCACAGGGATGATGGCGCTGGCGTTGGGTCTGCTGGCCCTGCGTTTTTTGCCGGTGTTACCGCCGGTCTGGTTATGGCTGGTGTTGCCTGTAGTGGGATTGATGGTGCTTCCGTTCCGGACGTATCCAGTGGCTTTTTTCCTGTTCGGCTTCAGTTGGGCGGGCGCGAATGCGCAGTGGGCGCTGGATGATCGACTGTCGGCGAATCTCGATGGCGAAACCCGTTGGGTCGAAGGCTGGGTGACGGGATTACCGCAGAATAATGAAGGTGTTGTGCGTTTCGAGTTGGTGGACGCCCGGTCGCGACAGGCAAAAGTGCCTTCACTGATGCGCCTGGCCTGGTACGACGGACCACCGGTCAACAGTGGCGAACGCTGGCGGCTGGCGGTGAAATTGAAGCGTCCTGCCGGGCTGCTCAATCCCCATGCCTTCGATTACGACGCCTGGCTGCTGGCGCAACGCATCGGTGCAACCGGGACCGTCAAGGATGGCCAGCGTCTTGCCGAAGCCCGGTGGGCCTGGCGTGACGGCATCCGCCAACGCTTGCAAGCCGTGGACGCTCAGGGGCGAACCGGTGCACTGACGGCGCTGGTGCTGGGGGATGGCGCCGGGCTTGGTCGCGAGGATTGGCAGGTGTTGCAAGACACCGGCACCGTGCATCTGCTGGTGATTTCCGGGCAGCACGTCGGTCTACTGGCAGGCGTGGTGTATCTGCTGATCGCCGGGCTGGCTCGCTACGGTATGTGGCCGAATCGCTTGCCGTGGCTGCCATGGGCGTGCGGACTGGCATTCGTCGCTGCCCTTGGTTACGGACTGCTGGCAGGATTCGAAGTACCGGTGCGGCGAGCCTGCGTAATGATCGGGCTGGTGCTGTTGTGGCGCCTGCGATTTCGCCACCTCGGTGCCTGGTGGCCGTTGTTGCTGGCGCTCAACGCGGTGTTGTTGCTGGATCCGCTGGTGAGTCTGCAACCGGGTTTCTGGTTGTCCTTCGCGGCGGTGGCGGTGTTGATCTTCACCTTCGGCGGGCGCCTTGGTCCTTGGCGGTGGTGGCAAACCTGGACCCGTGCCCAATGGCTGATCGCAATCGGCCTGGGCCCGCTGCTGCTGGTGCTGGGACTGCCGATCAGTCTCAGCGGGCCGGTCGCCAATCTGCTTGCGGTGCCCTGGATCAGTTTGCTGGTCTTGCCGCCGGCGTTGCTGGGGACCCTGTTGTTACCGCTGCCTTATGTGGGCGAGGGGTTGCTGTGGCTGGCGGGCGGGTTGATCGACTGGCTGTTCAAGGGCCTTGGGCTGATGGCTGGCCAATTGCCCGCGTGGGTGCCCGTGGCAATTCCATTGGGGACATGGGCATTGGGCACCCTTGGCGCGTTTCTGTTGTTGATGCCGCGTGGCGTACCGCTGCGCCCGCTGGGTTGGCCGCTGTTGCTGTTGCTGGTTTTTCCACCCCGGCCACTGTTGCCAGAGGGGATCGCCGAAGTCTGGCAACTGGATGTCGGTCAGGGGTTGGCTATCCTGGTGCGGACTCGCCATCACACGCTGTTGTATGACACCGGCCCGCGCTTCGGCGACTTCGACCTCGGCGAGCGAGTGGTGCTGCCCACCTTGCACAAACTGGGCGTGGACGGACTCGACCTGATGTTGCTCAGCCACGCCGATGCCGATCACGCCGGCGGTGCGCGAGCGGTTGCCCTGGGCTTGCCGGTGACGCGAGTGCTCAGCGGCGACCCCGTGGCCTTGCCCGTCGAATTGCACGCCGAGGCCTGCGAGAGTGGCCGGCAATGGACGTGGGACGACGTGAGGTTTCAGCTCTGGCAATGGCCTTCTGCCTCGGACAGCAATCAAAAATCCTGTGTCCTGCAGATCGAAGCCAATGGCGAACGCATGCTGCTGACGGGGGATATCGACAGCGCCGCCGAACGGGCCCTGCTTGACAGTCCGCTGGCCGTGCCCACCGACTGGTTGCAGGCGCCGCACCATGGCAGCCGCAGTTCGTCGTCGATGGCGCTGCTTGCCGCGTTGCAGCCCAAAGCGGTGCTGATCTCGCGCGGCAACGGCAATTCCTTCGGTCATCCGCATCCTACGGTCATGGCCCGTTATAAAAAACGCGGCATGGCGATCCATGACAGCGCCGAGCAAGGCGCCATTCGTCTGCACCTCGGACGCTTCACGCCAGCATGGACAATGCGTCAGGAACGGCGTTTCTGGCGCTCCCTGCCATAACCGCACGTTATTAAAGCCCGACCGGATGCGACATCACGGTCTTCGGTGCGCCACCCCCCTATGTTAGAGTGGCGCACTTTTTCGAGGGGACTGTCACTGTGTGGGAATTGGTCAAATCCGGCGGCTGGATGATGCTGCCGATCATTCTGAGTTTGGCGATCGTCGCCGAGCGTCTGTGGACCCTGCGTGCCAGCCGTGTGACCCCGGAGCATCTGCTCGGGCAGGTCTGGGTGTGGATCAAGGACAAGCAACTCAATAAAGAAAAACTCAAGGAACTACGTGCCAACTCGCCGCTGGGCGAGATTCTGGCGGCGGGCCTGGCCAACTCCAAACATGGTCGCGAGATCATGAAAGAGTGCATCGAAGAAGCCGCTGCGCGGGTGATTCACGAGCTCGAGCGCTACATCAACGCCCTCGGCACCATCGCCGCGATGGCGCCGTTGCTGGGGCTGTTGGGCACGGTGTTGGGCATGATCGATATTTTCAGCGCGTTCATGGGCACGGGCATGGGCACCAACGCTGCGGTGCTGGCCGGTGGTATTTCCAAGGCCTTGATCACCACGGCCGCAGGCCTGATGGTCGGTATCCCGGCGGTATTCTTCCACCGTTTCCTGCAACGCCGCATCGATGAGCTGGTGGTGGGCATGGAGCAGGAAGCGATCAAGTTGGTCGAGGTGGTGCAGGGTGATCGTGACGTGGACCTGGCTGAGGGCAAAAGAGCGTGAAATTCCGCCGCAAACCGCGGGAAACGGTCGACATCAACCTCGCGTCGCTCATCGACGTGGTGTTTATCCTGCTGCTGTTTTTCGTCGTGACCACCACTTTCACCCGTGAAACCCAGTTGCGCGTCGATCTGCCGGAAGCGGTCAGCGGTTCGCCTGCCGAAGACCAGCAGGTCAAACACCTGGATGTCGCCATCAGTGCCGAAGGCGTGTTCTCGGTGAACAATCAGTTGTTGCCGAAAAATGATCTGGCGACCCTGATGGACGCTTTGCAGAAAGAATCCAACGGTGACACCAACCTGCCACTGTCGATCAGTGCGGACGGCAAGACCCAGCATCAATCGGTCATCATCGCCATGGACGCCGCCGGCAAACTCGGTTTCAGTCACCTGCGCATGACCACAGTCGAGGCGGCGCCGCCCGCGCCCTGATGGCCATGTCCGATCGCTTGCTCGCCGCGTGGTACGCCGGTCATCCGGCCCTGAAGCTGTTGCAGCCATTGGAGTGGCTGTATCGCCGCGTGGTCATGAACAAGCGCAAACGCTTTCTGGCGGGTGAGGGCGAAATTTATCAGCCGCCGGTGCCGTTGATCGTGGTCGGCAACATCACCGTGGGCGGTACAGGCAAGACCCCACTGATTCTGTGGATGATCCAGCATTGCCAGCGCAGCGGTTTGCGGGTCGGCGTGGTCAGTCGTGGTTATGGCGCCAAACCGCCACACCTGCCGTGGCGTGTCGAGGCCGAACAAAGCGCCGATGTGGCAGGCGATGAACCGCTGTTGATCGTCCAGCGCACCGGCGTTCCGTTGATGATCGACCCGGATCGCAGCAGCGCGGTCAAAGCGCTGCTGGCGAGCGAGCCGCTGGACCTGATTCTGTCTGATGACGGCATGCAGCATTACCGGCTGGCGCGGGACCTTGAACTGGTGTTGATCGACGCCGCCCGTGGCCTGGGCAACCAACGTTGCCTGCCCGCCGGACCGTTGCGTGAGCCGGTCGAGCGCCTGCAAAGCGTTGACGCCTTGCTGTACAACGGCGCCTCCGATGATCGCCCGGACGGTTTTGCCTTTCAGTTGCAGCCCACCGAACTGGTCAATCTGCGCAGCGGCGAACGGTGCGCCCTCGATCACTTTCCCGCAGGCCAGGCGCTGCACGCCGTGGCCGGGATCGGCAATCCGCAGCGTTTCTTCACGACCCTCGAAACGCTACACTGGCAGCCAGTCCCGCATGCATTTGCCGACCACGCCGAGTACAGCGTGCAGGCCTTGAATTTCACACCGTCATTGCCGTTGGTGATGACCGAAAAGGACGCGGTGAAGTGCCGTGCCTTCGCCGCCGCCGATTGGTGGTACCTGGCGGTCGCCGGCCTTCGTGGCCTGGTTCGATACGCAGCTGATGCGCCTGTTGCCGGCTCGTCTTTTGCCTTAAACCGTTTTTTTCCAGGGAATGCTCATGGACACCAAATTGCTCGACATCCTCGCTTGCCCGGTCTGCAAAGGCCCGCTCAAGCTCAGCGCCGACAAAACCGAGCTGATCAGCAAGGGCGCCGGCCTGGCCTACCCGATTCGCGATGGCATCCCGGTGATGCTCGAAACCGAAGCCCGCACCCTGACCACTGACGAGCGTCTGGATAAATGACCACAGCCTTCACCGTTGTCATTCCATCGCGTTATGCCTCCACCCGCTTGCCGGGTAAACCGCTGTTGCTGATCGCCGGCAAGCCGATGATCCAGCACGTCTGGGAACAGGCGAGCAAAAGCAGCGCCGAGCGCGTGGTGGTTGCCACCGACGATGCGCGCATTGTCGAGGCGTGCAACGCGTTTGGCGCCGAAGTGGTGCTGACCCGCGAAGATCACAACTCCGGCACTGATCGCCTGGCCGAAGTCGCCGCAAAACTCGGCTTGGCGCCTGACGCCATCGTGGTCAACGTTCAGGGCGACGAACCGTTGATCCCGCCGAGCGTGATCGATCAGGTTGCCGCCAACCTGGCCGCCCACAGCGAAGCGCGCATGGCCACATTGGCCGAGCCGATCGAAGACGTTGAAACCCTGTTCAACCCCAACGTGGTCAAGGTCGTCAGCGACCTCGATGGCCTTGCGTTGACATTCAGTCGCGCGACGTTGCCGTGGGCCCGGGACGCGTTCGCGAAAAGTCGCGATGCGCTGCCGGAAGGCGTGCCGTATCGCCGCCACATCGGCATTTATGCCTACCGCGCCGGTTTCCTGCATGACTTCGTCAGCTGGGGCCCGTGCTGGCTGGAAAATACCGAATCCCTGGAACAGTTGCGTGCTCTGTGGCACGGCGTGCGAATTCACGTCGCCGACGCATTGATCGCGCCGCCCACTGGCGTTGACACCGTCGAAGACCTCGAGCGCGTTCGTCGCCTGCTGGAGGCCTGATGCGGGTTTTGTTCGTCTGTCTGGGCAACATCTGCCGTTCACCGACGGCCGAAGGTGTGCTGCGACATAAATTGCGTGAAGCGGGGCTGGCCGATCAGGTCGAAGTGGCCTCCGCCGGCACCGGCGACTGGCACGTCGGCAGGGCGCCAGACCAGCGCAGCCAGGCGGCGGCCAAACTGCGCGGTTACGACCTGTCCATGCAGCGCGCCCAGCAAGTGACCCGCGCCGATTTCGCCACGTACGATCTGATCCTGGCGATGGACCACAGTAACCTGCACAACCTCAAGTCGATGCAACCGGCCAAGGGCAAGGCCGAGCTGGATCTGTTCCTGCGTCGCTACCAGTCGGATGTCGATGAAGTGCCGGATCCCTACCATGACGGCGACCAGGGGTTCGAGTACGTGCTGGATCTGATCGAGCGCGCGACCGACTTGCTGGTGATCGAATTGAAGGGCCGGTTATGAGTCTGCAGGTTAAACCCCGGGTTTCGCTCAAACCGTTCAATACCTTTGGTGTGGATGTTCAGGCGCGCTTGTTTGCCGAAGCCCGCAGCGATGCCGACGTGCGCGAGGCGCTGGCCTATGCGGCGGAGCATGACGTGCCGCTGCTGGTGATTGGCGGTGGCAGCAATCTGCTGCTGACTGCCGATATCCAGTCGCTGGTGCTGCGCATGGCGACACGCGGGATTCGTATCCTGAGCGACGACGGCAGCAAGGTCGTGATCGAAGCCGAGGCCGGCGAGCCTTGGCATCCATTCGTGCAACACACGCTGGCACAGGGTCTGTCGGGGCTGGAAAACCTCAGCCTGATCCCCGGCACCGTCGGCGCTGCGCCGATGCAGAACATCGGTGCCTACGGCGTGGAGATCAAGGACGTGTTCGCCGGTCTGACGGCTCTGGATCGCCAGACCGGCGAGTTGCGGGACTTCACGCTGGCCGAGTGCAACTTCGCTTATCGCGACAGCTTGTTCAAACAGGAGCCGGGACGCTGGTTGATCCTGCGGGTCCGGTTCGCCCTCGACCGCGCCGCGCCTTTGCATCTGGAATACGGCCCGGTGCGTCAGCGCTTGACCGAGCAAGGCATCGATCACCCGACCGCCACCGACGTCAGCCGCGCAATTTGCAGCATCCGCAATGAAAAACTCCCGGATCCGGCGGTGCTTGGTAATGCCGGCAGCTTCTTCAAGAACCCCTTGGTCTCGGCTGCGCTGGTCGCTCAGCTCAAAGGCGAATACCCGGATCTGGTGGCCTACGCGCAACCCGACGGGCAAATGAAGCTGGCCGCAGGGTGGCTGATCGAACGGGCAGGGTGGAAAGGTTTTCGCGAGGCCGACGCTGGCGTGCATAAATTGCAGGCGCTGGTGCTGGTCAACTACGGGGCTGCGACCGGCCTGCAGTTGTTGAACCTGGCACAACGCATTCAAAAAGACATTTCCGAACGCTTCCACGTGGATCTGGAAATGGAGCCTAATCGGTATTGAGGCTAAGCTTTCAAGAGTCATTTAAAGCCCTGCACATCTTCGATTGTGCAGGGCTTTTTTGTTAATGCTGGGTTAACTTAGCCACCTAACGATGCAAGTATTTGCTTCACCAAAGGCCCGATGCAGACGTTCCTGTTCGCATAAGAGAGCCTCATTAGCCTGAGTCGATCTGCGTGATGCCAACCGCTCATTTCCCAGCGGCAGATTGCTCGACCCCATCACCCTATAAATATGCGGGCGTGCCCATGATTACCCTGAAGCTCAATGGTCAAGACCACTCACTCGATGTCACCGAGGACATGCCGCTGCTCTGGGCTATCCGCGACGTGGCCGGTTATAACGGCACCAAGTTCGGCTGCGGCATGGGCCTGTGCGGCGCCTGCACCATTCATATCGAAGGCGCGCCGGCGCGCAGCTGCATCACGCCGATCGGTTCGGTGATCGGCCAAAACGTCACCACCATCGACAACCTGCACGCGGACCCGGTCGGGCAAATCGTCCAGAAAGCCTGGCTCGATACTGCCGTCGCCCAGTGCGGTTACTGCCAGGGCGGGCAGATCATGTCCGCCACTGCACTGCTCAAGACCAACCCGAACCCAAGCGACGAACAGATCGAAGAGGCGATGGTCGGCAATATTTGCCGCTGCGGCACTTACAACCGTATCAAGACCGCCATCCGCCAGGCATCCACCCACCTGAAGGAGGCCAAGGCATGAGCCAGTTACCGAATGATTTCGCCCTGAGCAACCTCAGTCGCCGTGGCTTTCTCAAAGGCGTCGGCGCCACCAGTGCGCTGGTCATCGCCGCGAGTTGGGGCTGGCAGGACGCCTTTGCTGCCGAGAAAGAAAAGAAATTCGGCGCCGACGGCATGCCCAACGGCTGGATCGATGATCCGAAGGTTTACGTCAGCATCGCCACTGATGGCACGGTGACGGTGGTCTGCAACCGCTCGGAGATGGGCCAGGGCGTGCGCACCAGTCTGACCATGGTGGTGGCCGATGAGCTGGACGCCGACTGGGCGTTGGTGAAAGTACAGCAGGCGCCGGGCGACGAAGTGCGTTTCGGCAACCAGGACACCGACGGTTCACGCAGCATGCGCCACTGGTACGAACCGATGCGCCGTTGCGGTGCCGCCGCGCGAACCATGCTCGAACAAGCCGCCGCCGAGCAGTGGAAAGTCCCGGTTGGCGAATGCCATGCGCAACTGCACAAAGTCATCCACAAACCGACCGGGCGTGAGCTGGGTTACGGCGCGCTGGCCGCGGCTGCCGGTGCGTTGGCGGTACCGGCGCGCGACAGTTTGCGGCTCAAGGAGCCTTCGCAGTTCCGCTACATCGGCAAGGAAGGCACCAAAGCCATCGACGGTGCAGACATCGTGAATGGTCGCGCAATCTATGGCGCCGACGTGCATTTCGACGGCATGCTTTACGCCACCATCGCGCGTCCGTCGGTCTATGGCGGCAAGGTCAAATCCGTGGATGACAGCGCCGCGCTGAAAGTCCCGGGGGTGATCAAGGTCATCCAGATCGAAGGCCGTCCGCTGCCCTCGGAGTTCCAGCCGTTGGGTGGCGTGGCCGTGGTGGCCAGCAACACCTGGGCGGCAATCAAGGGCCGCGACGCGCTTAAAATCGAATGGGACGACGGCCCCAACGCCAGTTACGACTCGATCGCCTACCGTAAGGAAATTGAAGCCGCGTCGCTCAAACCCGGCAAAGTCGTGCGCAATACCGGCAACATCGATGAGGCCATGGGCAGCGCCAACAGCACCCTCGAAGCTTCCTACTATCTGCCGCACCTGACGCAAGCGCCGATGGAACCGATGGTCGCCATCGCACGCTTCAAAGATGGCGTGTGCGAAGCCTGGGCACCGAGCCAGGCGCCGCAGGTCACCCGTGAACGAATCGGCGAGCGCCTGGGCATTCCGTTCGATAACGTCACCTTTAACGTTACCTTGCTTGGCGGTGGTTTCGGTCGCAAGTCCAAGCCGGACTTCATCATCGAAGCGGCGATCCTTGCCAAGGAATTCCCCGGCAAGGCGGTGCGGGTGCAGTGGACGCGTGAAGATGACATCCACTGCTCCTATTTCCACACTGTGTCGGCCGAGTACCTGAAAGCCAGTCTGAACAAGGACGGCCTGCCGTCCGGCTGGCTGCATCGTACTGTGGCGCCGAGCATCACCGCGCTGTTCGCACCGGGCATGAACCACGAGGCCGCTTTCGAGCTGGGCATGGGTTTTACCAACATGGCCTACGCGATTCCCAACGTGCGCCTGGAGAATCCGGAAGCGGCGATTCATACGCGGGTTGGCTGGTATCGCTCGGTGTCGAACATCCCTCATGGCTTTGCGATTCAGAGCTTTGTCGATGAACTGGCGCACAAGGCTGGCGAAGATCCGCTGAAGTACCAGATCAGCTTGCTCGGCCCGGACCGTCAGATCGATCCGCGCACCTTGAGTGAAGAGTGGAACTACGGCGAGTCGCCCGAGCGCTATCCGATCGATACCGGGCGCATGCGCACGGTGCTGGAAACCGCTGCCAAAGCCGCGGGCTGGGGACGGCAGCTGCCGAAGGGTCGAGGCCTGGGGCTGGCGGTGCATTACAGCTTCGTCACCTATGTGGCGGCGGTGATCGAGGTCGAAGTCAAAGACGACGGCACATTGATCGTGCACAAGGCCGATATTGCCGTGGATTGCGGCCCGCAGATCAACCCGGAGCGGATTCGCTCGCAGTTCGAAGGTGCCTGCGTGATGGGCCTGGGCAACGCGGTACTGGGCGAAATCAGCTTCAAGGACGGCAAGGTCCAGCAGGACAACTTCCACATGTACGAAGTGGCGCGCATGTCCCTGGCGCCGAAGGAAGTCGCCGTGCATCTGGTGACGCCACCGGGCAATGTGCCGCTGGGCGGTGTCGGCGAACCGGGCGTGCCGCCGATCGCGCCCGCGCTGTGCAATGCCATCTTTGCCGCCACCGGCAAACGTATCCGCAACCTGCCGGTTCGCTATCAGTTGCAGGGTTGGCAGAAGGCTGAGGCCTGATGGACAGCGTCGATCTGAACGTACTGCGCAGCGTGCTGGAATGGCGCCGCGCCGGTCAGCGGGTGGTGTTGTACAGCGTGGTCCAGACCTGGGGCACCGCGCCCCGGGCACCTGGCGCCATGCTGGCCTTGCGCGAAGATGGCGTGGTGATCGGTTCGGTGTCCGGCGGTTGTGTCGAGGATGATCTGATTGCCCGGTTGCACGATGGGCGGATTCCGGCTGACGGGCCGCCGGTGCAACTGATCACGTACGGCGTTACCCGCGAGGAGGCCGCACGCTTTGGTTTGCCGTGTGGCGGCACCTTGCGCCTCACCGAGGAACGCGTCGGTGACCCCGCCTGGGTCGCCCAATTGCTGGCGCGTTGCGAGGCCCATGAAATCGTTGCGCGCTCGCTGGATATTGCGACCGGCGAGGTGGAGTTACAGCCGGCGAACAAGAGCGATGTGCTGAGTTTCGACAGTCACACGTTGCGTGCGATCTATGGTCCGCGCTGGCGCTTGTTGCTGATCGGTGCGGGGCAACTGTCCCGCTATGTCGCCGAGATGGCGCGGCTGCTGGATTTCGAAGTGCTGATCTGCGACCCACGCACCGAATTCGTCTACGGCTGGGAAGAACAGCACGGTCGCTTTGTCCCCGGCATGCCCGACGAAGCGGTGTTGAACATCCAGACCGATGAACGCACCGCCATCGTTGCGCTGACCCACGATCCGCGCCTGGATGACATGGCGTTGCTCACGGCCCTCGACTCCCGGGCCTTTTATGTCGGCGCGCTAGGCTCGCGGGTCAACAGCCTGAAGCGCCGGGATAACCTGGCTCAGCTAGGCTTGTCACAAGAGGCCATCGAGCGTTTGCACGGGCCGATCGGTCTCCACATCGGCAGCCATTCCCCGGCGGAAATCGCCTTGTCGTTGCTGGCCGAAATCGTGGCGATCAAGAACGGCGTCGAACTGAAACAAAAGAAGCCGCTGCGGGAGGAGGTATGAGTGAGGCAATCGGCGCCATCGTGTTGGCGGCGGGGCAGGGCGACCGGTTTCGGCAGGTGGCGGGCGCCGACAAGGATAAGCTGTTGGCGGACTGTACGGGACGCGATGGCGCCGTTCGTTCGGTGATCGAGCAGGTGCTGGTGAGTTTGCCAGCCAGCCTTGAGAAGCGCGTTCTGGTCACTACCGCAGACCGCCCGCAAGTGATTCGCTTGGCCAAGGCTTATGGTGTCGAGGTTGTGCTGATCGAATCGACCGGCATGGGCGACAGCATTGCGGCCGGGGTGACAGCGTGCTCGCAGCTCGATGGCTGGTTGATTGTATTGGGGGATATGCCGTTTATTTTGCCTTCCAGTATCGCGCAGGTGGTGGCGGGGATTGCGGATGACTCTGTCAGTGTGCCGGTGCATCAAGGTGAGTATGGGCATCCGGTGGGCTTCGGTCGCAACTTCGGGCCGGGGCTGATGGCGTTGTCCGGTGATCATGGAGCCCGGCCGCTGTTTGCGCAGGGGCGAGTATGGGAAGTGACAGTCGATGATCCCGGTGTGTTGTGGGATGTGGATGTGCCTGAATCACTGATCTTCAAACCTGCATAAATCCCCTGTGGGAGCGAGCCTGCTCGCGATGGCGGTGGGTCAGCTTGCATCAATGTTGAATGTTAAATCGCAATCGCGAGCAGGCTCGCTCCCACAGGGGGCGGTGGATTCGAAGACATAAAAAAGCCCCGCCTGGATCACCAGGCGGGGCTTTTTAGTGGCCGATGGAATCAGACGAGGGGTTTAGGCTCGTGTTCTTTTTCCAGGGCTTGCTCGTGTTGCTCTACCGCTTCCTGAACGGAGCGCGGTGCTTCGGCGATCACGGACTCAACGGGCTCGGCAGTGACTTCAGCAGCCGGGGCAGGAGCAGCCTCGGCGACTTCAGCCACAACAGGTGCCACTTCGACAGCGACCGGAGCAGCAGCGGCAGCCTGTTCGGCTTCCTTCTGCAGGCGCTCTTCTTCACGCTTGCGACGACGCACTTCACGCGGGTCGTTTGGCGCGCGGCCACTTGGCGTCAGGGCGCTGACAGGAGCAGCTTCAGCGGCGGGAGCAGCCACTTCAGCGACAACCGGCGCTTCAACCACTGGAGCGGGTTCGGCAGCAGCCACTACTGGCTCGGAAACCGTGGCTTCAGTCGTTTCGCTCTCAGCGACTGGCGCTGGAGCTGGCGTTTCGGCAACAGCTGGCTCGGCAACCCAGTTGAACGCAGTTTGCTCTTCGCGAACTTCACGAACCGTTTCGGTCACGGTTTCAGCAACGGTTTCAGCAACCGGTTCTGCAACCACGGCAGGCGCTTCAGCAACGAAGGCCGGTTCCGCGGCAGCTTCAACCTGAGGCTGTGCTTCTTGAGCGGGTGCCACTTCGATTTCCGGAGCGGAAGTTGCTTCTACAGGTGTCGTTGCTTCAACGACTGGCGCTTCTGGAGCAGTTTCCAGTGTGGCAGCAGTGGCGCGTTCGGCTTGCTCGTTGGCTTGTGCTTCGGCCGGAGCGCTGATCACGCTGCTGGCAACGGCTGCGGTTACAGCCAGGCCGGCGGCCAGATCGGCAGCGCTTGGCGCTTCGCGGCTTTCGCCCGCTTCGCTACCTTCAGCGGATTCCGATTCTTCCGAACCTTCGATCACATTGCCGTTGGCATCGCGTTGACGCTCGCGACGGTTGCTGCGACGACGCTGGCCACGGGAGCGGCGGCGTGGACGATCGCCTTCGGCGCCTTCCTGACCGGCTCTTCGTTGCCGGTCAGTTCTTCTTCGGCAACAGCGGCAGCGGCTTGCTCTGCACGTGGTTGACGCTCTTCACGCGGTGGACGTGGGGCGCGTTCTTCGCGTGGCTGACGGGCTGGACGCTCTTCAGCGGTAGCCGCAGCGGCCGGAGCCGTGGCATCCAGAGGTTCACGCAGTTCACGAACCCGCTCTTCACGCTCGCCACGTGGCTTGCGATCTTCGCGAGGTGCACGCGGTGCACGTTCTTCACGAGGGGCGCGCGGTGCGCGTTCTTCACGTGGAGCGCGTTCTTCGCGAGCGACTGCCGGGGTTTCTTCGCGGGCTTCACGCGGCTCACGTGGTGCGCGTTCTTCACGCGGTGCACGTTCCTCGCGAGGCTTGCGCTCTTCATCGCGGCGACCGTTACGGTTGCGGCTCTGCTGGCGACCGTTGCGACGCTCTTCGTTGCGGGCCGGACGCTCGGTGGTCGCCGGTTTTTCAACCACAACCGGAGCGGCAGGCTCTTCTTTGGTAGCGAACAGGCTGACCAGCGACTTCACCAGGCCCTTGAACAGGCTTGGCTCTGGCGCGACGGCCGGCGCAGCCACCGGAGCGGCGACGACTTCGGTCGGAACCGGAGCGTTGGCGCGGGCCGGAGCAGTCTTGACCGCGGCTTCCTGGCGAACCAGGGTGCGGGTCGCAGCGGCTGGCTGGACTTCTTCGACTTCGGCTGCGGCAGCAGCGATTTCGTAGCTGGACTGGCCGACCGCGGCTTCCGGGCTGTCATCACGCAGGCGCTGAACTTCGAAGTGCGGCGTCTCGAGGTGATCGTTCGGCAGAATGACGATGCGGGCACGGGTGCGCAGTTCGATCTTGGTGATCGAGTTGCGTTTTTCGTTGAGCAGGAAGGCTGCAACCGGAATCGGCACTTGGGCGCGGACTTCGGCGGTGCGGTCTTTCAGTGCTTCTTCTTCGATCAGGCGCAGGATCGCCAGCGACAGCGATTCAACATCACGGATGATGCCGGTGCCATTGCAACGCGGGCAGACGATGCCGCTGCTTTCGCCGAGCGATGGACGCAGGCGCTGACGGGACATTTCCAGCAGGCCGAAGCGCGAGATGCGACCGACTTGCACGCGAGCACGGTCGGCTTCCAGGCATTCGCGGACTTTCTCTTCCACGGCGCGCTGGTTCTTGGCAGGGGTCATGTCGATGAAGTCGATGACGATCAGGCCGCCGATG
>LNAP01003278.1_pt1 | contig 15524 bp, 8 predicted proteins | sample 602601 | NCBI WGS metagenome assembly LNAP01 (sample SAMN02440304, study PRJNA202911) | soil metagenome | biome: Subtropical and temperate rainforests or woodlands; isolation source: soil samples (1 kg each in a 20% v/v slurry with milli Q water) were... ...
AGAAGAGCGTTACGAAAAGCTTCATCGCCGGCGCCAGCCTGGAGAAAGTCGTCAAGAAGCAGGCCAAGCCGCTTTACGACGCCGCCAAGAAGGTCATCGAAGACCCGGGCTTCGAGGGCTTGAGCCCTGAGAACCAAGCCTTGATGAAAACGCTGCTCGACGAAATCAGCCACAAGGAAAAATTGGCAGACGAGAAAGCCAAAGCTCAGGAAGCAAAGGTTGCCGCCGAAGCTGACCCAGCCGCCGCTTAATGCCAGCCCAGCCGGCCCCTTCGGGGGCCCGGCCTCTACCGCCCCCATCCCCCCAAGTCTCCCCTTCCCATAGATGCCGCCGTTGAAGGCTTGCATATCCCAGCCTCGTGAGAGCCTTCCTTCAACGCAACTGCAGGAATGCACTCATGTCTGAGCCTCAGAATACCCAAGTAACCACCCGCCGCCCTCTTGAGGATTTTGAGCGCGTGGAGAAATTCCAGTCTCTTCAGGCCGGCCAATATTGGCGAGCAACCTCCGCGGTCCCGCAAAAGGGCATCAGCCTCGACTCGGTTCTGTTGCTGCAATCCATCAAGTGGGTCGATAACACCGCGCACACGATTGTCCTGCGAGCGGACCCATCAAAAATTGGTACTCGCGAGGAGGTTGAGATCCCGCAGCCCGACGGCTCAACTCGGTCAACCTATGTGAGCCATGGCACCTATGAGTTCTTGCTGAAAGACTTCCTGCTCCAGTTCGAATACGAACCAGATGCCGACCGAATTCGTGCCGAGGAGACCGCCCGCATACACAGCTCAATGCAGCAGCTGCAGTCAGAGCTGATGGAAGCGCAGTCAAACCCGGACATCCTCGCGCGCGTGGTAGAGGAACAACTGCGCAAAAGCGCAGAAGCGGGGGGTGAACCAGGAAACGAGGGTGGCGCCTTGGTGCTGTTCGACCACTCAGTGCGCCATGAGATGTCACAGCTGGCAACCGGCAGTGTTGCCAATGCCTTGGGCAGCGGAATCACAGCTGAGAAGGTTCAGGCAATGAAAGCTGTCGCGGAGCGCGAGTACCAGGTGGCCACGATCCAGTCGCAATGGATTCAGGGCAAGACAACCGAAATTGCGAACGTAGTTCGAAAGCTCACCCCCTTCTTTGAGGAGAAGGCCGCGGCGTCCCTGGCCAAGACGGAGGACATCCGTTCATACGTCGCCAAGCTGATCGAGGGCATTGAGTCCCTGGACCTCTACGTCGGCAAGGGCGTCGAGGTTCAAACGATCCGCACCGGTAAGCAGGCCGCCACACCCGAGCGGCTGAGTTTCATTCAGAAGAAGCTGATGGTTGACGAAGAGTTGGCCGTTTGGGCGGATGTCAGCGAAGACTTTGATTTCACCAAAGAAGAGCTGTTCTTTGATGCACTGCGAAATCACGATGAGCTGGTCAACCAAATATTCCCCACGGAGCGTTGCGTCCTGGTGATGGCAACTACCCGGCGCGATATTGATTACGGTGATCGATGGACCAATCAAGCCAAGAACGATGAGAACCGCAAGGTCTTCTTGATGGTGCGGAACGGCGAAAATATCTATCGGGTGTTCAGTCCTATCGAAAGCCACTTAGGCAGCAGCCGGCTCTTCCCTTCCAAGGACGACCAGGACAGAGTTTTTCGCGGTGTAGACGGGTCACAAATCAAGTTTGAGGACGTGGCCTACACAGCTCATCTTTCCAGCCATGAAAGGTACGCGTTGCACTACAAACGCTTCCTGCTCCTGATGTGCGGCCTGGACCACAGGATGAAGTTGTTTGGGGATTTTTACGACGGGCCGGAGTCTCTGCACTTTGTCACCCTGGCATTCCAGGAGCGGTTTTGCCGGTTCATTCATGACGATGACGGGGCAGGCCTGATCGAGTCCAGGCCACGCCAGCCGGTTGCAGAATGGATCAAGGAAAAGAACGCTTACCTCCGCTCTGGTAGCAGGGTTCTGTGCCTGTGGCACGAGCTCATGAATCCTGACACTGCCCCAAGTGCCTGTAAGGATCGACGCGGAGACTATTTTGATCGGGTTTTCAGCCCCTCTAACCCCATCGACTTGAAAGTTGCCGCAAGGATTGCGGACTCGCTCTGCGTCAAAGTCGATGTGAGCGGTGGCTACGGCGCCAGAGCCCGCACGTTTGCCTGCAACGTCAATCTGACCGCCTTTGACCGTCGCTCCTGGGCATCGGACAGCCTTGCCTTCCTGTGCCTTGATACGGTCGAACCTGAAGAGCTGCGGTGGTACATCCACAACCGTGAGGCTCGCTGCAACCATCTACAGTTCATCCGCTTCTTCAAGCTGGCGCTCGTGCATCTCGAGCAAGAACGAACAGGAGAGCAGGACGCCCGCAACCGGATGCTCCAGGCGCTTACCGATGGTGCCATTGCCCACGGCGAAGAAGCCCGTGGAGTCATCAGCCAAACCGTTATTGCATGGCGTGCAGCAAACCGTGGCAAGGCACTCCCACAGTTTGTGGATGGCAAGCCCCCCGCGGCGTGGAAAGGCCTCCTCGACCAGATGTACGCTCTGGCCGGGAATGGCAAACGTCAGGCCCAAGAAGTTGAAGCCTTCGTTCGACAGTTGGGCTATCAGCCGTTGAGAATTGCTCTGACGGGTAACAGCAAATTCGTAGTCTACGCCGCCCCAAAAGCCAACGAGCTCGATAACCGACTCGAACTCCATGCGTGGGTGCACCGTATGGTTGTTGAGCACGGTAAGGACAAATTTGTCGAGAAGAGGCGACGGTGGGTAATCCTGCGTCAGGTCGACGCTGCCGAGACGTCCCTTGCAGAATGGAGCGAGATCAAGGAGTGGTATCGAACCTCGGTATTTGAATCCTACGAGACCAAGCAGGAGGTTTTGGGTGAGGTTACTGGCTACGCCGGCAAACTCGAACCCCTGGTAGGTGGGCTCGATGCGGAAAGGCACCGGGTGCTGGCCGAGGATTGGTTCGATCTTCGCAGCGAGCTGACAGAGCTCTCCAAAACCGTCGCCAGTCCCAAGCTGGTTGTCCCCGTAGGCGTCTGTTTCTTTCCCAACACCAGGAACGTTAGCTACATCGCCGTAGGAATGACAAATCCATATGGCTGGCTGTACAACAATGCCCCTGACGACAAAATCCGTGCTGAAATGCGCCGCCGCTTCATTCGTGCCTACCTTGATGAGGAAGATGCCGCCTCGCATCATGACCAACTGATCGTCACCACCTCACAATGGGCCCTCGCGCAATTGTCGGATGATCACCGATTCGAAGGGATGAAACCTGTGTCCGGTGCCTACATGCGATTTATGGGCAATGGATCGACTCCTGACCCGCGTCTGGCCCCGGCCTTTGCTCGGTGGCTCACCCGAGATGGCCGAGACGCTAACGTTTGGTTCGCAGATGGTTGCGTCGATGAAAACGGGGCACTCCTGCTGGATTCGCTGCTTGGCGTGTCCCTGCCGGCTGATTACGATCCCCGTGATGTACTTGAAGTGCATGCATCGACGGCCGATGGCAAGGAAGTGCCTTTTGGAAGGTGGCTTGAAATCGTTCCCGCAGGCTCTGATTACACGGCAATCCACCGTAATGTTGCAGGGGCAAGTGGTTACTCATTTACCACTTCACACTGTGCCTCCCCCGCCGAAGCGCGGGAGTTGGTTCAACGTAAGGCCAGGGCAGCAGGTGTTGAAGTCAAACCTGCAGAATTGATCGAGGGAGCTCCTCTACCTACCAAAGGTTGTGAGCGGTGGATCATTCTTAAGTGATCAGGGAGGCTGGCGACCCTCGCCACATAGGTATTTCGATAGGCCCTTGCACACTGTCGCTTCCCTCGAGGCTGCCGCGTGCATGGGCTGCAGCTGGATCGATTTGGAGACGAAATATGACAGAAGAGATGCTGGAGTTGTGGGAGCGCCTAAACGCCGCTGCAGCTCGAATAGCTCGAACGCCTGCGAAGGACCTATCAGCCGCCATCGAAGCACTGGAGCACGCTCGTTGTGCCTTCAAGACGATTGTCGATGCTGGTCGACCGAAACCACCGGTGGAAAAGCGCCCCGAACACGGCCAGGACTATGAACCGGCGCCCGACTGGGTAACCCATATCCTGGAGAGTTGGCCAGATCCGGGGATCTTCGTTTATGCCCGCGCAGATGGTGACAAGTACCGAGGATCCCCTCACCTTCGCACCAGCCAATTCAGCAGCTTTGCGGTTCTGGCCTTGGAGTTAGACGATGTGGATGAGCCAGGATGGCGAGTAGTGTCGTCACGACCGTTGGATGCCCCTTCTCATCGGCGATGAACGACCGATTCGAGATATCCTAGGACCACTCCCGAACACACTCATAGATGCAGTCAAAAATATGACAGTGCAACAGCTCACTACCTCGCCTACCGAAACTGATCTAGAAGCCGAGCTTCGCGCCGCCATCAGGCACGCATTTCCCCTCCTACCGCAGGCAGCTATTCGCCATCAAATCCAGTTCCAGATCAAATTTGGACATGCGGTTTACAAGGTCGACGGAGCTGAAACAAAATCAGCAAGATCTCGAGCAGACGTCGTGCTGTATTTCGGGGAAAAGCCCTTGGCGATTCTTGAGCTTAAGAGAATGGGCGAGAAGCTCCAAGCCGATGACGGTAAGCAGGGCCTCTCGTACGCCCGTGCACTTGACCCCTCTCCACCGCTGGTGGTAGTCACCAATGGAACCGAAATACGGTATTTAGCTACTCACACTGGGTCAGTATGGGTCGCAACAGAAAAGACCGAGCAGGCCTTCACAGCTCTGATGGACAGCGCCGCAAAAGTGGCCACGGCAGACTTGAAGTTGGCCATCAACACCTTAATGGGTACGAGCCCATCCATCTGGATGCAAGCGGTCCGGACCGCCACCGCCCAAAACTTGGAGGAGTTATCAGGCGATCTAGAAGACACCAATAAAACGTTTGGTCGAGGATTCCTCTTCGAACGCCAAGCTACAGCCGAAGTGCTCAAACTGCTGGGGGAAAACAGACGACTTATTTTGCTTGAAGGTTCCTCTTTGGTAGGTAAGAGCAACGTCTTGCGTGAACTGTGTGAGTTGACTGCCAGTAGCGAGGCAGGCGCTACGCTTTACATCGAGACCGAGACTGGCAATAGCATTCTCCAATGTATTGCAGACGTCTTGGAAACCTCCCTGGATTGGCCAGTGACGGCCGATGACGCCCGCCGGTGGCTAAAAAAAGTATCCGAAGCAGAGGGCCCCGATCTTATTCTGGCGATCGATGGGCTCAACACTGATGATAGGGATGTGCGAAGAGAGATTGAAGACCTGAGCAGTTCGAAATTCGGAGCTCGTTTGAAGCTTGTTGTCGCACTGGATACCACTGTGGCCAATCGAATTGTGGTCACCAATGGCAGAAGAAATAAGTCGCCGATAGGGAACAGAGCAACGCGAGTAGAGGTAGGCCCATTAGACGATGAGGAGTTCAAACGCGCCGTACAGACAATGAAACGACATCGGTTTGAATTCATGAATGGGGCCTTCTTCACCAAGGAATACCGCTACCCATGGGTTCTCCGAAACTTGGCTGCTTCGCTCATTCACGGATTAGAAGGCGAAGAACAACACACCTCCCTGGCCCTGATGCCGATGCTCAGCACAAACCTAATTGACTACGCCCGCGAACGTTTTGACGACATCACCATTCGTCGTGAATTTGCCAAGCTCGCTCAAGCCACCATGGTTGAGGCCAGAGATCAAAGTCGCCATGCCGCGCTAAGAAGCGAGTTCCAAAGTTCATTTGTTATCCGCCGATCAACCTTGGTTCAGACGTTCGATGATTCAGCATTGGAGTCTCTTGCCGAACAAGGCTACCTGAAAGAAACGATTCATCATGTCACCGACGAGCCCGTTTTTTATGTCCGGCAGCCGGCCCTTCTGGCCAGTGAGCTGGCACGGTTGCTGAAAGTTGAAATCATTTCTCGTGGATCGGATACCCCAGTGGAGACAGCCACTTGGTTAATCGGTGCTGCAGAACGACTTCCCCTTGGGGACGTTACAGTGGCTCACGCGCTTATCGAGGCTGCCGCCGAGAACGATGGGACCACGCTCGGAGTCATCTTGACGCTCCTGAAGACAAAGCCAAAACGCATGCCGCTAAGGGCCGGAACGGAGATCGTTGGCACTCATCCCGACTTTGGTTTTATTAAAGGTCGGGTGATCGGTGATGACGAGATAGAGATAATCCACCGCGGCACCTCTTTCAGGGTCAAGGCTGGAGAAGCAATCGGACATCTGTACGGGGATTACACGCCCTGGATGATCCTTTCACATGTCTGTGACTCGCACGAGCTAATCATGAAAGGACATGGCGAATTACCGGGCATAGAAAAGTCCATCCTCTTACAAATCGGTGCTTTGGAAATGCCAATGCTTCAATCTGGAGCATTGCACAGAGAAATGTTGACTCACGACCTCCCCGACGGATCGATCATTTGCCATGCTGTCGGCATAGTTGAACCGATTACACAGTCGATTTTTTCGTACCTCATTAGAGATCTTGATAAGTCGAAGGAATGGATTTCGCTCGCGCTGACTAGGGACTCCGGCCCCCTTCTTTCACGCATCCATATCGCCCTACGCGCAATTGCAAGGATCGATGATACGAGCCTCTCAACATGGGCGAAGGAAACGCTTACCAATGAAATCGTACCAGCGATGCAGCGGAAACTTCCCGGCCAAGAGGATCATTTGAACGGGCCGGTTTAGCAAAATACGCTATCGCGCTTCCTCCCTAAATGAAAAAACCCGGCATGCCGGGTTTTTTCATTCATTAGCTACGACGTTGATTAGGTGTGCCACCACCTACAAGTGCAAGAATGGTGTTAACCCAACGAGGAACCCCATAATCCCGAGGATGCCGCCCAACACGCCGAGGCGAGTAGAGAGACGAATACCAAGATCAGGATGCCTCCAAAACCAGATGTAGACCTCGAGGGTCGACGCCCGCCTTATTTCCAGGTCTACGTCGGTTTTGAACTTGATACCGAGAACGTCGACAGCATCGTAATCCAAGGCAACAGCGCGCTTGGTAATCGAGATGCCGCCTGGTGTACCCATCGCGTACCGCAGTACCCGTGAGCCATTTTTTGGATTGCAGATGACCACCGCTTCCCGCCGGAAGAACCTTTCAGGGTCCAACCGTTTTGAATCGATGTTGCTGTTGTGCAGGCGAACGATGGAATGTTGAAGACCGCAGTCCTCGGGTAGAAGCTGAACGACCGTTTCCACTTTCATAGTCACACCAGCCTTCCGGAGAGACCGGAAATCGCGTGGTGCATCAGGATGATCGTAGGGGTAAATCGGTAGTGAAACCAAACTACCTCACCTGTTGTTGCCTCGAAAATCCACCCTCCTGCCGATTCACGGTGTGAACGTGCAGCCTCAATGGTCTCAAAGCCGGAAAAAGTTGGTTCTAGTGACATTGTGTACCTCCAAATTAGCTTTGCAGGCACACACACCCTACCGGGAGAGTGTGCCCGGTAGGCGAAGAACCCGGGCAGAGTTGCCGGGAGGTTGAGACGAGAATCAGGTCCTAAAAGGACCAGGAACTCCATGGTGCGAAGTGCTGGCAGAAGGGCCAGCTACCTTTTTTGGTCGCAGCTCAAGCTGCAGGCCAAATTCAGATTCTAAGGTAGCTTTGGGCTCGGTCAAAAACAAGCGATCCAAACAAGCAAAGCGTCATATGGACAGCAGCCCACAAAACATGCTGCGAAATTGCACTCCACTTGACCAACCGTTCGCATTTGTTCTGACCACCAATGACATTGGATTTGACCAGCATGCTTCGTGGCCATGACCGGCCAATTACCGACGTTTAGATTGGGGCGGCGAACGAACTTTCGTCACGCCGACCTAGTGAAGGGTCTTCTCGACCACTATCGCAGTTGTTTAATGCGCTCCTGGAGAGCAAGGGCGGCTGGGATGTTCATGGCTACAAGTGCAGCAGCGATCTCGATAAGCGCCTGCCGCGACTGAGCGTCTTGCGACAGAGCTTGTGAGTCGGAACTCAATGCCGCCGCTACCAGCTCCACCAATGCGTCTCCCGTACCCTCGCGGTACCATAGACTGGACGGCTCGCGCTCCTTCAGCATGGCGGCAATCCAGCGAAGCCCGTCAAGCCGAAGTGGGGCTCCGAACGTTGTCGTCAGGAAGTGGCAGAAACGTGTGACGCACTCCTCCTCGCGAGCCAGGTGCTCTGCGGCCCAGTCTTCATAGAGATCCTTCATCCGCAGAGCTGCGCCCGGGTGCAGCCAGGACAGGGCAGCCTCGCTCCCGAAGCCAAGCAGGCCGCAAATCAAGCGCTCACCGTGGTACCAAAGGCCAGGTTGAGACCAATCGGCTGAGAGGCCGTACTCTGCGGTGGCCCGCCAGACGCGCTCGAATGCCTCCGGATCGTCACCGTTCCCGAGGCGCAGGAACAAACAGCTAATAAAGTGCTGCAGTGCGTAGTGTGCGGCCGGCCCGTGGACAAGAACGCGTTCCCAAACCGCGCGCTCTTCCCCTGTGGGCGCCGCGATCAACAGGGCTGCGAGCTTCTGAAGGATGTCGTAGCCGAGGTTCTGGCTTGGCAAATCGTACACGCCATATTTACCGGCGCGCGCCTTAGCGCGCGTGGCTTCGTAATCCCAGATGCGCAGCGCCAAGTGCGTGTCGAGATTGCGGTCGCCAGTGCCACCGCCTTCGATGAGCCAGCTAAAAAGGACTGCGAGGAAGTGACAGTCTAGCGAACCGCCTCGTTCACGCTTCGGCTTTCCGTGCCAAGTCTGGTTGCCGGCATTGTAGTGCCGCATCCGGCGCCGAAAGTCCAGGCGTTCTTGGCCAGCTGCGACACGCATGAAATCGAGCTGATCCGGCGTCGCGTTCGGTCCACGGAGACGAAAGCGCCGCAACCGCGCGAGCCACACTCTCCAGGTGCGCTCCACATCGTCGCCATCGCCGTGGTGCGGAGCGAGCAGGCTGAGACCCGACCAGAGTAGGCCGGCACGGAGTAGCCGCCACCACGCGGTACCAAGCCGCTCTCGATTGGCGTAGGCGATGCCGACCACAACAGCGTTCGCTTGTGCGTCTCCGCTTGTCAGAAGGCGCAGGACGGCGGTCTCCCATTCCTGAACGCCATCTCCATCGGTGATCCAAAGATGCATAATCGCGTAGGCGACGAACTTGAGCTCGTTGCGGAGGCTAACCATGTGTCGCCCGCGAATCTCTTCTCCTGTCGCCGTAACCGCCGCCACACCGGCGCGCACGACATCGAGCGAGTGCTTCTGCGCATCGGGGTTCTGGGCGAGCCAAGCACCGCCCAATGCGACGAGCGTGCCGGCTGCAGCGAAACGGCATTTCAATTTCGCGACCTCATCTTCGCCCTCCGCTCCGGCCTCACACTCCAGGAGCAGATTAAAGAGGTACGCGGCGTCATCGTCGGTGAGGGGTTGGCCGACCCGAAGCCGCTTCTCGCACCGCCCCGGCTCGAGTAGATACGTAAGGGGTTGCGCATGGGCGGCCTGCCACGACAACATCTCTAGCTGTAGTTCGTCAGGGAGCACGAGGTCCCACGTCTCCACGCCCGTGGCCGGGTCGGTGTTGGTATGATAGTTGGTCCGATCAAGCGCGGCGAAGAGCACCTTGAACTCCAACGCCTCCTTCGGGTCCTCAGGCAGCGCCCAGGTCGGCAGCAGCGCTTGAAGACGCCGCGCAACGTCGTCGTCGGCCAACAGGAGTTCGGTTACGACATCGAGGAACTTCTGCTTGCGATGGGGCGCAAGGGTCCAATCACGGGCAAAGTCAAAGATCGCCTGGCCGTCCCGGGCCCAGCTCCAATTGATGAAGTTATGGCCAACCTGCTCTACGCGGAAAATGTCCCAATAGAACAGGTTCGGAAACGTAATCAGGGCCGAGAGGGAGCCCGTCAGCAGCGACGGCCTATACTTGGCGACGTTGAGGAGCACGCTGACGAGCGCCGCGGAGTTTCCCTCCCGGAGTACCCTCTCGATATCAGCGGTGATGTCCTCACCCGCGTCGAGCCGCTGCGTAAACCAGCGCTCCAATGCATCGAGAGCGCAATACAGGTTTCCGTTGTGCATCGAGCCACTGGATTGCGGCCAACCAAAAACCTTCGACCAGCCAATGAAGGTCTTCTCCGAGCCGTCTGCAAATTGCAGTGTCACCCCGGGAACCTCGCCAGTTCGAGCCTTCATGATTTCGGCGGCCCAGCGCTCCGTGCAGAAGTTCACCAGCGCGATGAGCGAGGTGAGCGCCGATTCCGGGGCCAGCTTGAAGAAATGGAAAAAAGGGCTTTTCCAGAACGCCGTCGGGTAGGCGTCCTGTGTGTATTCGAGCCCGAGGTCTATTTCAAATCGCGAAGACCCGTACTCCTGTTCCGGCGGGTCTTCGATAATGAGCGCGAGCAGTACTTCGGCCGCCAGCTCAGGCTGCGCCCGCATCAGAGAGTAGATGCCGCTCTCTTTGACGCAGGCGGTCCGGAAATCCATGTCGACTTTGTCGCTGGGCCCTAGCGGCCAAGGCGGTAATCGCTGGCGCAACGCGCTAAGGGAGCGCGGTATCATCTTCCGCTCTTCGCGCCGGGCCTTGTATTCGGCATCGGTTTTCAGACGCTCAACGTGCGCTTTTGCGTTCTGTTGCCGTGCCTCGGCGATGCGGCGTTTGACATCAGCGTCGACCTCTTTGCGCCCAGCAAGTTCGAGCGCCCAGTTCCCGACCTCGGTCGGCAAATCGGCCGCGCCAGCCAGTGGTGCGGTATACAGCTGTGGCTCACACGTCAGGTACGTCACGCCGCGGCCCTTTTCGAACTGCACGGTCCGAGCCATGGCAAGCGCCATCTCCGCCATCTGCAGGCGGTATGGCATCGGTTTGCCGTTACTTGATGTGTGCGGCGTCTTCGTCAACCACGTCTCGATGACCTTCGCGAGCGCGGATGAAACCAGCCCAGCCAGTCGCTCCCGTTGCGCGATGAGAAAGCGGAGAACGGGCGGCCAACGACCAAAGACAATCGAGCGGTACTTCGCTTCCATGTACAAGCCGAGCGCCGCGTCCAGTTTCATTCCGCCGCCGGTCGGCACCGTCGCGATGTGGTGGAAGCGCCGGAGCAGTCGTGTGAGGTGTTCCGCGCCGTTGGCGAGCAGGAGGTCAACGCGTTCGGTCAGGAAGCGTTCGGCGTCGGGATCCAAGCAGAGCGCATCAAGGAGAATATTGCCCGCAAGGTCGTTCTTCGCGGCCTCCGCGGACCCGAAGGCGACGTCCCAAGCCGTGCCAGTCTCGGCCGGCTCTCGAAGCAGGAACTGGCCCAGCATCCGGAGCGCGTTTGTCCAGAGCGGATTGCCGGCCAGGGCGGCCCACTGCGGCGTGTCCGTCAAAATCTGTTTCAGGTACTGAAAGCGCGCCCAGTCCGCTGCGAGATCGTGCTCGAACTCGATGCGATTGGTCCGCTTATTCAGGCGTAGCGGAAGATCGTCGTGCGGCTTCGTGAACGTCGATGCGTCCGCCGGATCCAAGTCGGTCAGCGCGAAGCTTCGCTCGAACGATGCTTCTCGCTGGGCGAGGCGCATCATCAACGCCATCAAGTCGACGCGGCCCTTCGTCCAATGATTCCAAAGGCGGTCAGCGATCGCGGTGTGAGACGCCATTCCACTGGCGTTAGCCCCCAGTGCCGGACCCGCCTTGATGACCCACGCCAATGTCCGCAGGTTAGTCAGCGCCGCAATGGTTTCGTCATGTGCGCCCAACCAGCCCAAGGTTGACGAGGGCAGAAGCGCCAGCTTCACCGCATCGCTCCGGAGTGCTTCGACCTCGACAAGATGCGCTTTGCGCCCGCCGAGTATTGTCGCTTCGTCTTCGACCCAGCTCTGCGTTTGCGTGACGATGACGACCCGCCATGCGTCCTCGGTCTCTTCGCCGTCACTCGCCAAGATAGCTTGAAACAGTTGGCGAACTACAACGAACTCGCTGGCCTCGATGCGCTCAGCAGAGTCGATGACCAGCACGTTCTGCGGCTTCACCGTAGCGTTTAGCACCAGCGAAAGTTCGTGCGTGAGAGGGAGAGTGCCGCGGCGCGCGGCGCTAAGCGCCTTTTTCAGGTCTTCCGGGCCAAACCATACCTGGTTCCAGGTGGGAAACTCTCCGTCCAACACAGACTTGACCAGTGCCGACTTGCCCGAGCCCGACTCCCCGAAGACCACCGTGACCGGGTGCTTTGCAACCGTTGCCTGGAGCGACGCCTTCTCCGCAAGCCGCGGGACGACGTAGCCAGAAGGTAATTCCGTCTCTATCCGCGCCTTGTGGTCAGCGGTGATGTTGAGGAGCGTTCCCCAATCACACTGGAAGTCCGGATGATGGCGGAGGCCGAACTTGCCTCTGAGCGAGGACAATAAGTTCGGGACGGTGATAGTTCCACTGCGTAGACGCACCTCCGTCGCAATGTCGATGAGACTCTTCCAAAGAGCCAGCGCTTCGACGTCAGAGCTAGACGCGAGAAGACGACGGCATTGCGCGATGGCCTGGGTCGCGTTTTCGGTGTGGGCAAACTGCAGGTCGGTCGGCAGAACGTGTAAGCGACGAATGAGCTCGATGGTCTCTTCGTCTGTCGCCTCGCCGGGCTTCTGAACGCTGTGGAAAACGCCCGACTGCCTCTTGTTGCTGCGGATGCGGCTCATAGCAAGCGCGGTATCCGTGCCGCTGCACGCGTTCTTCACTTCCATCCACGCCGGTTCAAACGCTTGATGGGTGCCGAGAGTGACCAAGGCCAGCCCGTCGGCCGCGCGGCTGAAAGGCCCCTTCGGGTCACGCCACTGTTCCCAAACACTCGTCACGAAGTCAGCGGGTAGGCCGGCCGCGGTCACCTGCAAATTGCCCTTCGCGGAGATCGCCAGCCGCCGCGGTCCGGTGGGGGCCTGAGCCGTCAGCAGCAGATCGTCGATGCACCACCCCAAGGTCGAGACTTGTGCTTGGACCTGTGTGACCACACCGCCGATACCCGGTGCCTGCTCACCTGACAGGGCCTTTACCAACTGCCAGGCGCATATCAGGTCCTCGAACTCGAACCCGGCCCCGCTCGTCGACCGCAGCGGCGCGGGCGTGCGTTTCGCACTGCCGCCGCGTGGCGCTTTCGGCTCCGATGTGTTCTTAGATTGGGTCATTAGCTTCCGAATGCTTGTAGCCGTGCCGTATCTGCCGGCGAGAAGTAGGGGTACAGGCTCCTTGCAGCCTTATGGTGGGCTTGAGTCGCGTCACAGGTCCCCGATTGCTAGTTCAGCACAACTGTGTTGCACCGACAAAGTTTACTGCCGAGGTGGTACCGAAGCCACCGCGCCTGCAGTCAATACCTGAGGGTATCCGGATACATACCTCCGGAACGTCTAAAAAGGGTCGTTTTCAACCGGGCATGGCCACGAAGCTTGGTGCTCAAATGAGATAAAAATGCCTGGTCAAGTCGAATGCAAATGGGTGGGCAGGTCTGTGAAACTACCTACCATGTGTCCTGCGCAGACGACAGAGCCAGCGTTGCCGCCGGCTTTGCTTGTCCTTCACTTTGGTCAATGAACTAAGGTTTGAACGATGAATCGGTGGCCCCGGAACGCTTACTCATCGTCATCAAAGTTGTAACTACCCGGCGCCAGGTTCTCGAAGCGGGTGTACTTACCGATGAACGCCAGGCGGATAAAGCCGATCGGCCCGTTCCGCTGCTTGCCGATGATGATTTCGGCGATGCCCTTGTGCTCGGTTTCCGGGTGATACACCTCGTCGCGGTAAACGAACATGATTACGTCGGCGTCCTGCTCGATGGCTCCGGATTCCCGGAGGTCGGAGTTGATCGGCCGTTTGTTCGGCCGCTGCTCGAGGGAACGGTTGAGCTGGGACAGCGCCACCACCGGGCAGTTGAATTCCTTGGCCAAGGCTTTCAAGGAGCGCGAGATTTCAGAAATCTCGTTGGTTCGGTTGTCGCCGCCGGAACCTGGAATCTGCATCAACTGAAGGTAGTCGATCATGATCAGGCCGATCTCACCGTGCTCACGCGCCAGACGCCGGGTACGCGCACGCATTTCCGACGGGCTGATACCGGCGGTGTCGTCGATGAACAGCTTGCGGTCATTGAGCAGGTTCACCGCTGAGGTCAGGCGCGGCCAGTCGTCATCTTCCAGCTGACCGGAACGCACCTTGGTCTGGTCGATCCGACCGAGGGACGACAGCATACGCATGACCAGCGATTCGCCTGGCATCTCGAGGGAATACACCAGAACAGCCTTGTCGCTACGCAGTACGGCGTTTTCCACCAGGTTCATCGCGAAGGTGGTTTTACCCATCGACGGACGACCGGCGACGATGATCAAGTCAGCCGGCTGCAGGCCGCTGGTCTTTTCATCAAGGTCGGTATAGCCAGTGGACAGGCCGGTAATGGCGTTGTCAGTGTTGAACAGCGTGTCGATGCGATCGATGGCCTTGGTCAGCAAATCGTTCACACCCACCGGGCCACCGGTTTTCGGCCGGGCCTCGGCAATCGCGAAGATCTGGCGTTCCGCTTCGTCGAGGATCTCCTCGGCAGTGCGACCTTCCGGGTTGAAGGCGCTGTCGGCGATCTCGGTGCTGATGCCGATCAGTTGGCGCAACGTCGCGCGCTGACGGACGATCTGCGCATAGGCCTTGATGTTGGCGACCGACGGGGTGTTTTTCGCCAGTTCGCCGAGGTAACCGAGGCCACCCACCTGCGAGGTCTGACCTTCCTTGTCCAGTTGCTCGGACAGGGTCACGACGTCGATCGGGGAGTTCTGATCAGCCAGTTTGGCGATCGCACGGAAAATCAGACGGTGGTCATGTCGATAGAAATCGCCGTCGGAGACTTGATCGAGCACGCGTTCCCAGGCGTTGTTGTCCAGCATCAGACCACCGAGTACAGCCTGTTCGGCCTCGATGGAGTGCGGTGGGACCTTGAGAGCTGCAGTTTGTAGATCGTATTGCTCAGGAGCGGTCATATCGTTCATGGGCTCGCTTTATCTTCATCTGGTGAAATGAAAACCCGTTACCTGCAGCCCCGGTCGAATCTGCACAGGGCCCGGCTGCTTTTGACTGCACGCAATTGACCCCAGACAGGGCCTACACGTCAATCAGTGAATTAGGTGGGTTGCATCCTACAGTACCCTTCGCGGCCGGCTACGAAGGCCATGGGACGCTTGGCCTTGGGGCACAGCAAGCCGTAATTGTTTCACACTTCCAAATTCCAAAAGCTCCCCTCCCATCGGGCCAGTCATTTTCCGTTGTGGGGCGACCTTAACCTCGTGTTGTCGATCCTGCATGGCTGCGTGTAACATCGAGTCTCCTTACAGCCGCCGGCTGTCCCCTCGGGGCAGGTCAAGCTGGACCTGGGTTCGCCGAACAAAGCACATCAATCCACCCACCTGGGGTTTCATGCCCCTGTCGGGACGTGGAACCTCAATACGCATGAGGTCTCCATGGAAATTTTCCTTTGGTTTATCGCGATGATCTGCGGCTCTTA
>LNAP01004172.1_pt1 | contig 15523 bp, 15 predicted proteins | sample 602601 | NCBI WGS metagenome assembly LNAP01 (sample SAMN02440304, study PRJNA202911) | soil metagenome | biome: Subtropical and temperate rainforests or woodlands; isolation source: soil samples (1 kg each in a 20% v/v slurry with milli Q water) were... ...
TGCAAAACGAGGCCGTGTACGCCTTTCAATACCAGGGCAAGCGCTACGACTGCGGCAGCAAGGAAGGCTTTCTGGAAGCCACGGTAGAGCTGGCCCTGCAGCACCCGCAGGTGGGTGCATCGTTCCGCGAATACCTCAAGGCATTGGCACCGTAACTCTCACCGCTTCACTTTCGATAGCTGTCAGCGCTTGCCAGATAAGCGCTGGCAGCTATTTTTACTAGCGGCGCCGCAGAACGTGGATGTATTCTGACCCCACCGTCTGCTGCTCCACCAGCTCGTTGCCGGTCTGCTTGGCAAACGCCTGGAAGTCGCGCAGCGAGCCGCTGTCGGTGGCCAGCACCTTGAGCAGCTGGCCACTGGCCATGTCGGCCAGGGCCTTCTTGGCCTTGAGAATGGGCAAAGGGCAGTTCAGGCCCCGGGTGTCGATTTCTTTGTTGATTTCCATGGTCATCAATCCTTTGGCAACAGCGGTTGTTCGTCCAGTCCGCGCCGCCGTTCCGCATTTTCTTCGGCCGTAAAAAACACCGGCTCGTGTCCCCGCGTACGCAGCCAGTCTGCCAGTGCATAACCGGTGCCCGCAGGCCAGCATTTCAGGTCTGGCAGATCGTACAGCCGGTAGTCCACCAGCTCGGGCGACAGGCGCACCTCACCCTCGGCCACCACATGGTAGGCAATGATGATCTGGTTCATGCGCAAAAACTCATAGGCGCCCACCAGCGTGGTGGCGCGCACATCGAGGTTGGTTTCTTCTTTGACCTCGCGCGCAATGCCGTCCTGCGGCGACTCGCCGGCCTCCATGAAGCCGGTGATCAGCGCAAACATCTTGCCCGGCCAGGCCGCGTTGCGGGCCAGCAGCACCTTGCCGCCCACCTCGACAATGGCCGCCAGCACCGGCGTGGGGTTGTTCCAGTGCGTCCAGCCGCAGGCGGGGCAACGCAGCCGCTCTTTATCGCCACCGTCCTCGGCCAACGTGATGGGTTGCAGCGCGGTTCCACAGTGGGTGCAATGTCGGGCTTCGTAGTTCATTTACTATTATTTTGATAGCTATTAACGCTTATCCATCAAGCGCTAGAGGCCAATATCATCCAAAAACCAGCGCAAGTGACAGACCCGATCGCATTACGCAGGAAACACGCCGGTAGAGAGGTAACGATCCCCCCGGTCGCACACGATGAACACGATGGTGGCATGGGTCTCACGCTGCGCGATCTGTTGCGCCACCCAGCACGCTCCCGCCGCCGAAATGCCCGCAAAGATGCCTTCCTCGCGTGCCAGGCGGCGGCACATGTCCTCGGCGTCGTCCTGGCTCACATAAACCAGCTCATCGACCGTGCTCGCGTCATAAATCTTGGGCAGATATTCTTGCGGCCACTTGCGGATGCCCGGAATGCGCGAGCCCTCTTGCGGCTGCGCCCCGATGATCTGGATGGCCGGGTTCTTCTCTTTGAGAAAGCGCGACACCCCCGTGATGGTGCCCGTGGTGCCCATGGCGCTCACAAAATGGGTGATGCGCCCGCCCGTCTGCTCCCACAGCTCGGGGCCGGTGGTTTCATAGTGGATGCGCGGGTTATCGGGGTTGCCAAACTGGTCCAGCACCTTGCCTTCGCCGCGTTTTTGCATGGCTTCGGCCAGGTCACGGGCATGCTCCATGCCGCCACTCTTGGGCGTGAGCATCAGCTCGGCGCCAAAGGCCTTCATGGTCTGGGCGCGTTCAATCGACAAATCCTCGGGCATCACCAGCACCATGCGATAGCCCTTGATGGCCGCCGCCATGGCCAGCGCAATGCCCGTGTTGCCCGATGTGGCTTCGATCAGCGTGTCGCCAGGGCGGATCTCGCCGCGCTCCTCGGCGCGGCGGATCATCGACAGCGCAGGCCGGTCTTTCACCGACCCCGCAGGGTTGTTGCCCTCCAGCTTGCCCAGCACCACGTTGCCGCGCGCGGCGTTGTCCTGTGCCCCAATGCGCTGCAGCGCTGCCAGGGGCGTGTTGCCAATGGCGTCTTCAATCGTCGGATATTTCATGCACCCTACTGTGCCATAATTTGCGTCTTCACAAATTACCCGCCCGGGTGGTGAAATTGGTAGACGCAGGGGACTCAAAATCCCCCGCCGCAAGGCGTGCCGGTTCGATTCCGGCCCCGGGCACCAAAGGCGTCAAAACCCCTCTCAAACCCGCATGTCTCCTAGGCATGCGGGTTTTTCTTTGCCTCATACCGCCTCACTGGCTACCATGACATACCAACAAAACGTTGGTATCTGTGTAGGTATCTGGAAATCCCAGCGCCAGAGATACCAACAAAAGGGGCGCCCATGGCACTGACAGATACCTTCGTAAAAAACGTCAAACCCACTGGGTCCAAAGCGGGCGAAAAACACGCCGATGGCCAGGGGCTATATCTCCACGTCAAGGGCGTCGGCAAATATTGGCGCATGAGCTACCGCTTTACCGGAAAGCAAAAAACGCTGGCACTAGGCGTGTACCCTGCGGTTTCGCTGGCCAAGGCTCGGGCTCGACGCGACAAGGCCCGCGAACTGCTGGCAGATGGGATTGACCCCGGCACCGCCAAGCGTGAGGAAAAGCGCGCCCAGGCAGACGCGGCCGCACACACTTTTGAGCTTGTGGCGCGCGACTGGCTGGCCAAGACTGCAGCAGAGCGCGCCAGCACCACTCAAAACAAAATCACCTCATGGCTTGAGAAAGACGTGATCCCCTTCATTGGCGCCATGCCCATGTCGGCCATCGGACCCCGGGACGTACTGGCGGCGCTACGCAAGATGGAAGCACGGGGCGCGCTGGACAGCGTGCACCGGGTCAAGCAAGTAACTGGGCAGGTGTTCCGCTACGCGGTGGCCATCGGCGCTGCCGAGCGTGATGTCACCCAAGACCTCAAGGGTTCACTGGCCAAAGCCGCCCCAAGCCACTTTGCGGCCATCACCGAACCGAAGCAATTGGGCGACTTGCTGCGCTCCACATTTGCCTACACCGGCCACCCTAACGTCGTGACCGCACTGCGGCTCACCCCGCTGGTTTTTGTGCGCCCGGGCGAACTGCGGACGATGGAATGGTCAGAGGTGGATCTAGAGACTGCGGAGTGGCGCATCCCTGGCGCCAAGATGAAGATGAAGGCAGACCACATCGTTCCGTTGTCCACCCAGGCGGTGGCGCTGCTGCGCGGTATGCACCCGGCCACGGGCCACGGGAAGTTTGTCTTCCCAAGCCTGCGCACTGGCGAGCGCCCCATGAGCGAGAACACCATCAACGCCGCCTTGCGCGGAATGGGCTACGCCAAAGAGGTCCATAGCGCCCACGGGTTCCGCGCAACAGCGCGCACCATCATGGATGAGGTGCTTGAGGAGCGAGTTGACCTGATCGAGCACCAGTTGGCGCACGCGGTGAAGGACGTAAACGGGCGGGCCTACAACCGCACTGCGCATCTACCAGCAAGGCGCGAAATGATGCAACGCTGGGCGGACTACCTGGACAAACTGCGCCTCGGCGCTTCCGTCATTCAACTCAAGAAAGCATGACCTAGCCATGGATGACATCCACGCCGAACACGAAGGCAACGAGTACCCGCCAGAAATTGAAACGGCACAAGCTGTATTGCTGGCACAACTTATGGTCATGCACAAGACCCTTTTCCCCGAGCGATCGGACCAAGATTTCCAGGAACTCTTCCTGAGTCCGTTCATGAAGATAGAACGAAGTGCGAACGAACTTCAGAGTGTGATGACTGCTGCCGAAAATTTCAAAAACAATCCGGATGGAAAACCAATCACTGGGATATGGCAAGAGATCGTTATACGCCTTACAGCGCTCAAAACCGCAAGTGGGTTCTTTGTGAAATCGCTGCAAGCGCGCACAGATGATCGCCATGAACACGCGTGGAAAAATTTGGCGCGAGCAGAGTTCTATCTAGGCTACTTGACCGCTCGGATTTCAATAGCAACTACGTCTCAGCATGCCTCTAAAGGAGCAGAAGCTAGGCACGCAGAGAACCGTGCGATGAAAGAGCAAGTGATGCAATGGCTCGACGATCACAGAGACAAATTTCCAAGCATGGATGCGACTGCAGCAGCCATCTCAAAGGACGTGGTTCCAGTGCAATTTAGAACTGCGAGGGCATGGGTTTCTGAATGGAAAAAACTACGCTCTGCCGGCACACTGTAACCCCTGCCGGCACAACCTACACCGCACTGGCAAAGAGGATTCCAAACTAATTGGACTGTGAATATCTTCGGTATCGGCTTCACTCACAAGGTATTCCGATATGTCTCCAGATATCAAACACAGCAAGAATTCGCTCAAGATCCCCGTCGTAGTGCAAGCGTCACAGAAACCAAAAGATCCGACCTCCATTGTGGTCTGGGCCAAAACATTTTCGGTTTTCGACAACCTCCCCGATAGCGCATTCATCCGCGAATCGCAACTGGTTCAAAGCCCCAAGCGCCCCGGTAATCCAGCTCCCCTGCCGTTTAGTGCACCGACCCTTTGGCGAAAAGTCAAAAATCGCACATTTCCAGCGCCAGTCCGACTGTCGGAGCGGGTTACTGCTTGGAAAGTAGGCGACGTGCGCTCCTGGATCGCGGCACAGAGCAATGCCTCGATTTAAGGAGCTGACGATGCAAACCAAATCCATGCTCCATAAAAAGCAGCCGACTGCACTGGACCTCATCGCCACCAAAACCGAGGCACGCATCGACACCCGCCTGCTGGCGCAGCACCTCGAAACCCAACACGAAAGTCTGTTCAAGCTGGTCACCACCCACCAGGGGGACTTCGAGGAGCTGGGAAAGGTCCGATTTCAAATCGGACCTTCTCCAGACAGTCGCACCGGGCAGTCGATGAAATTCGCTCTGCTCAATGAAGACCAGGCCTACCTGCTGCTGACCTACAGCCGCAATACCGCCCGTGTTCGCGAGCTGAAAATCCGCCTGGTCAAGGCGTTCCGTGACGCGCGCCTGACGGCTGATACGCGCAAAGCTGAATACCTGCCGACCTACCACCGCCTGCATGACGGCATCCACGTCTTGGCATCCGGCTCACCCAATGAACACTTCGTGCACAGCAACATCAACAAGCTGGTGAACAAGGCCGCAGGCGTAGAGGCTGGTCAGCGCGGGGCCACGCCGCTCGCAAAGCTGTCCATGCTGGCCGTTGGCCAGACCTTGGCTGCCGGCGCGCTGCATGGCGCCTTGGACCACCACGACGGCTACCAACGGGTCAAGCGCGTACTCCAAGCGTTTGAAGCGATTGCCCAACCGCTGCAATTGACTGCCGACGACAATGGCTAACGGCCGCAACAAAAGCCGCAAGAAGGGCTCTGGTCGCGATCCTGGGGGGTTTGTCGCCCTGCCATGGTCCGTGTTGGATTGCCCGGCCTTCTTGGGCCTCAGCCACCCTGCACGCTCGCTGCTCCTTGAGTTGGCGCGCCAATTCGTATTCGACAACAACGGACGCCTTTTGGCATCCGCCGCCTATCTGGCCACACGCGGCTGGAAAAGTGCAGACGTGATTACACGGGCCAAGCGTGACCTGATCGAAGCCGGGTTCATTCATGAGACAGTCAAAGGCCATCGCCCCAACAAGGCGAGCTGGTACGCCGTCACATGGCAGACGCTCGACAAAATCGCCGGTTTCGACCTTGGTGCTACCGAGACGTTTGTGCGGGGTGCCTATCAAAAAAACGCAAGCCTTAGACCGTCTCCCGGTGTAGGGAGGCCTTCTATTGCACCGTCTCCCGGTGTAGGGAGTGCCCCGCCTACACCGTCTCCCGGTGCTATCAGGAGTGTTTTTGTACCCCCGTCTACACCGTCTCACGGAAACCATCTAGAGATGCCATCTGTAGGCAGTCAGATGCAGCACTGAGGAACAAGAGGGTGAGTGGCTCAAAACCATGGTGACCGCCCTGCAATCCATGGCGACCCCATCGCTACCCGGTGACTTCACGACGATGCTGCAACGTTCCAATGGATTTAGAGAGGCGACATCATGAGTAAGACCAAAACAAACCCCAAGGCCCTGCCCGTGGCCAAAGAACCCAGCCAGACGACGGAGCAAGCGCTTTCCCGAGCCGCCGTGAATCCCCCAATCACCGGCGCGGCAGTGATGGGGGCATATCAGGGCAACCTCATGGGCAACAACTTGGACATGGGCGAGCTGGTGGACTGCCTGCGCGAGTCCTGCGAGCGCGTCAACGGTGGCGACCTGTCTGATCTGGAGGCCATGCTGGTGACGCAGGCGACGACGCTTCAAACCGTGTTTGCCTCACTGGCGCGACGCGCTGCAGCGCAGGAACACCTGCGCCAGTACGAAACGTTCATGGGGCTGGCCCTGAAGGCGCAGGCACAGAGCCGAGCCACCATATCGGCGCTGGTGGACTTGAAGTTCCCCCGGCAGGCCACGTTTGTAAAGCAAGCCAACATTGCCCACGGGCCGCAACAAGTCAACAACGGAACGACAACACCGGGCGGCATCGCACACGCGGGAGAAACGCTGCGCCAGCCAAACGAACTATTAGAGGATCAAAGCCATGGCAGCGCGTATTTGGACACCAGAGCAACGACAGCGCCAGCGGGAGGCAATCCAACGGTGGCAGCCTTGGAACCAGTCCACCGGACCAAGAAGCCCCGAAGGTAAGGCGGCGGCATCGCACAATGCGTTCACGGGAGGGGAAATGGCGCAGATGCGTGAACTTGCCAAGGATGTAAACAGGGTGCTGCGCGCGCAGCGGAAATGCTTGAGAGCCTAAGGACGGGACGCTAATGACGGGTTGCCCACACCTTGAAGAACGGCATCCTGTTTCGTTTCTTTTCCGTCAGATATGACACGCTGTGCGTCGAATGTGGGTGTCAGTGGCAGTTCCAAGAATTACCTGCGCGATGACAGGCTTGGCCGTTCGGACCCGTCATAAAGTTGGGCCCCGAGCGGTGGTAGACGCCGCCTTGGTTGTCGTGGCAAAAACCACCTCCACAGTTTGTGATGTCCGTCGGCTTGGGCGCTTGAGCCGCACGTCTGCGAGACTCCTCCTCTCTCTCCCTTGCGCGCTCAGCCTCTGCCGCTCGATCCCATTTCCCACCGCTATTTGCGATGCTTTTAGCCGAAGTCGCAGCGTTCTCCAACGCCTTACGTTGCGCCCAATCGTTTCCAGAATGTCTCACTACCGGGGCCTGTTGGTACTGCGGTGCGCGACGACTCTGATCTTCCCACTCGCGCTGTTGCTCGGCCATGTTGCGCTGTTGCTTGCGCGCTTCTGCGTTGTACGCCTGTTCGCGCTCTTGATAGACCTCTGCTTGGGTGCGCTGGCGCTCAATCTGTCTGCCTGTTAGTCCGGTGTCACAGGGCTTGTCTGAATAGATCGTCTTCCCGCTGGCGTCTTTGCAGCGGTTCACCTGCGCATAAGACGGTGAAGCCAGAGCAAACGCAAGCGCCAGCGAAATTCCAATCCAATGGGTACGGTTGAATGCAGTCACTGCTAGGCCCCTCCTTCTCCCACTCTATCAGGGTAGCCAACGTGATGACATAGCCCATTCGCCTCTCCCATCACGCCGGTGGCGGGCGCACCACCGTCGTCTACAACACAACCGCCTTGGGCAACCCCGGCAACAGTGTGCCAGCATGAACCGGGATGACCTGGCGTCGGGGAGGCTCCATAAGACGAGAAGCTTTCGACAATGACAGTACTTTTCAGAATCAAATAAGAGCGCGAGGACGAGCGTGATAAGCGTTGAGTTATCAGACCCAGGAATCCACTCGCCATGCACGAAAACCAAGGTTTAACGAGGCCCCAGCACAACGCCAAAACCTGTCAAAACCTGACACCTAAAAAGCTCGATCGGCATGCAAACCGTTGATCCCAGTTCACATCTCATATCGCATCGGAGCACGCTCTTTCTCCCCGGTCAACCGGGCAATCAATCGCCCCGTGGTGCCGAGGTCCTTGGGGTCCATCGCCTGCAGCAGGGCACGGGCCTCATCGAAACGGCCCTGCTCCCGGTGAAGCTCGGCCAGCTCCAACGCATTTCCATGCGGCGCTGGCCCTGATGGCTGCAACAGCTCGCACAGGCGCTCCATGTTCTCCAATTGCTCTGGTGTGGGTGCGTAGGGCGGATAGGTGAAGGGGCTGCCCTTGGGCCTGCTGTAGCGGGGCGCTGGGCGCCGGAGCAGGTGGTCCCACCAGGTGCGTCGGTCCGGGTTTTGCGCGATCCATGCCGCCCGGGTGGCGACCTCCTCCGCATCGCGGTGCTCCACATAGGCGCTGCGATAGTCGTGATTCAAATACCGCCAGTAACCAAGGCGGGCTGCCACCTCCACCCCCACGCTGACCGGCGGGGTGAAACATTCCGGCAATTGTTCGTCCGGGACCACCATCGTGAATGGCAGGCCTTCGCCATCAGCGGCAGCGCCATTCTCGACGGTCTTCATGTCCTGGAGCACGAAGAACTGCCCGCAGCTGCACCGCCGTAGGCCTTCGTCATTGGGCATCAGGGAACGTTCGCGCCAGCCATCCGTCCAGTGCGCCCACGCCGTGAAGTTCATGGACATGTACCGGGGATAGACGTAGCGGGCCCCGCAACAGGGCGCAGCGAGGGTAATGGTGCCGATAGCCTTGGTCATGTGACTGGTAACTTTATGAGCCTGGAGATGTCCCAGACGGTTGGGCCATTTCATCATGTAACCTTCACAACCATCGAATGCCATCGCATTCCACTGGACCCGTCTGCGCATGTTTGAGCAAACCTTCAAGAATATCGACGACATCCTGCACAAAGATGCAGGCTGCACCAGCGAACTGGACTACACCGAGCAATCCTCCTGGCTGCTGTTTCTGAAGTACCTCGACGCGCTGGAGGCCGACAAGGCCACCGAGGCGGCGCTGGAGGGCAAGACCTACAGCTTCATCCTGGATGCACCCTACCGCTGGGAGGCCTGGGCCGCGCCCAAGACCGTGGACGGCCGGCTGGACCACAACGCCGCCATGACGGGCGACGACCTGCGCGATTTCGTCAACGGCAGACTGTTCCCCTACCTGGCAGGCTTCAAGCAGCGCGCCAGCGGGCCCAACACCATCGAATACAAGATCGGCGAGGTGTTTGGCGAGATCAAGAACAAGATCCAAAGCGGCTATAACCTGCGCGATGTGATCGACCTGGTGGACTACCTGCGCTTTGGTTCGCAAACTGAAAAGCACGAGCTGTCGCACCTGTACGAAGCCAAGATCAAGAACATGGGCAACGCTGGGCGCAACGGCGGCGAGTACTACACGCCGCGCCCGCTGATCCGCGCCATGGTCAAGGTGCTCAAGCCCCAGGTGGGCGAGCGCATCTACGACGGCGCGGCGGGGTCGGCCGGCTTTCTGTGCGAAGCCTTTGACTACATGAGCGCCCTGCCCGGCCTGAGCACGGACGACCTCAAGACGCTGCAGACCCGCACCTTCTACGGCAAAGAGAAGAAGAGCCTGGCCTATGTGATTGCGATCATGAACATGATCCTGCACGGCATCGAGGCGCCGAACATCGTTCACACCAACACGCTGACCGAGAGCCTGGCCGACATTCAGGAAAAAGACCGCTACGACGTGATCCTGGCCAACCCGCCCTTTGGCGGCAAGGAGCGCAAGGAGGTTCAGCAGAACTTCCCGATCAAGACCGGCGAGACGGCCTTCCTGTTCTTGCAGCACTTCATCAAGTCGCTGAAGGCGGGTGGCCGTGCAGCCATCGTCATCAAGAACACCTTTCTGAGCAACACCGACAACGCCAGCGTCAGCATCCGCAAGCTGCTGCTGGAGAGCTGCAACCTGTACACCGTGCTGGACTGCCCTGGTGGCACCTTCCAAGGCGCGGGCGTGAAAACCGTGGTGCTGTTCTTTGAGAAGGGTGCACCCACGCGCAAGGTCTGGTACTACCAGCTTGATCCCGGCCGCAACATGGGCAAGACCAACCCGCTGAATGATGACGACCTTGTCGAGTTTGTGGCGCTGCAGGCCGAGCTGGCAAACTCGACCAAGAGCTGGTCGGTAGACGTGGCCGATATCGACACAAGCAGCTACGACCTGTCGGTGAAAAATCCGAATGAGGGCGAGGTGGTGGCACTGCGCTGCCCGCAGGAAATTTTGGATGAGATTGCAGCGCTGGATGCGGAGAGCGCCGAAGTGCTGGCGGCGATTCGGGAGCTGGTGGCGTGATGGCTGGTTGGGAAAGCAAACCCCTCGGTGAGCTGTTGCTCAGGACTGAGACAACAAATCCCACCCTGAGGCCTGATGAGGAATTCGACTACATCGACGTATCTTGCGTCTCGAACGTGACCCATGAGATCGAAACTACTCAGCGCTTAATGGGGCGAGATGCGCCGAGCCGGGCACGCCGTTTAGTACGTTCAGGCGATGTGCTCTTCGCGACGATTCGACCGACATTGCAGCGCATCGCGGTCGTGCCTCCAGAACTGGACCGTCAAGTTTGTAGCACAGGCTACTTTGTGCTTCGGCCCTGCAATGAAATAGAACACCGCTTTCTCTTTTACTCGCTTTTCACCGAACAGTTCATGGGCGCGATGGAGGGTCTGCAGAAGGGGGCGAGCTATCCTGCAGTCACTGATGCTGAAGTTCGAGCGCAGCTGCTTTCATACCCGCCGCTGCCGGAGCAACAACGCATCGTCGCCATCCTCGACGAAGCCTTCGAGGGCATCGCCACTGCCAAGGCCAATGCCGAGAAGAATTTACAGAACGCTAGGCAAGTGGTCAATTGGCAACTAGAAAAGGTGTTCACCGATGCAGGCCCGGGGTGGATAAAAAAAAGGCTTCAGGATGTGTGCGAACGGATCACGGATGGAACCCACCAGACTCCGACTTACTACAACCAAGGGGTTGTATTCCTTTCATCAAGGAATGTGACCAGCGGGAAAATCGATTGGGACAACATCAAGTACATAGATACGAAACAGCACTTGGAGATGCACAGGCGGGTGGCGCCAAGAGTAGATGACATCCTGCTAGCCAAGAATGGAACCACTGGTATCGCTGCCATGGTGGATCGAGACGTGGTGTTCGACATCTACGTCAGCTTGGCTCTAATTCGTCCGCTTGCATGTGTTCTGCCTGCGTTTTTGCTTCACTTCATAAATTCGCCCGTTGCAAAGCACCAGTTCAATAAGAGACTCAAGGGTGTTGGCGTACCAAATCTGCACCTCCAAGAAATTCGCGAGGTCTTGGTGACATTTCCGGAGTCGCAACAAGAGCAAGAGAAGGTAGTTAAAAGACTAGATGCGCTGCAGGGAGAGGTTGGTAACTTGACGAACGTGTACAAGCGCAAGCTCTCAGCCCTCGACGAACTGAAAAAATCCCTGCTGCACCAGGCCTTCACCGGCCAACTGTGATCTAAGCCCAAGCATTCCATAAAAAAAGCGGGAGGAACCATGTCCACGCAACGCTATTCCGTCACGCCGCATCCCATTGAGACGCTGCTGACGTGGGTGAAGTCGGGCGAAATCGCCATCCCTGAAATCCAGCGCCCCTTTGTGTGGGAGGCCACCCAGGTGCGCAACCTGCTGGACTCTCTATACCAAGGCTACCCGGTGGGCTACCTGATCGCATGGCGCAATCCGACGGTCAAACTCAAGGACGGCTCAACGTCAGCGGGCAAGCGCATCCTGATCGACGGGCAACAGCGGGTGACCGCCCTGATGGCCGCGCTGCTGGGCACAGAGGTACTGACCGAGGACTATGAAACGGTGCAGATCCGCATCGCGTTCAACCCGCAGGACGAAAAGTTTGAAGTGGCCAACCCGGCCATCCGCAAGAACCCGGCCTGGTTGCCGGATGTGGCGGCTGTGTTTGCCCCCCAGGCCAGCATGTTCCAGCTGGTGTCTGCCTACTGCGAGGCGAACCCGGGTAGTTCGCAGGATGCGGTGTTCAAGGTGATCGAGCGCCTGCGTGGCATTGTGCACAACCATGTGGGTGTGATCCTGGCGTTTATCAGCGAGACGCACTTTGATCGCTTTACGATGATTCTGCGCTCGGCAGGCTTCATCACCAGCGACATGATCACCAGCCAGAACGCGGTGAACTTTGCCTACATCGTGTACCTGCGAGGCCGCAAAGAGCAGGTGCCTGCGGCCGAGCTGGAGCAACTGGTGCGCCGGTGGTATGCCATGTCGGTGCTGCGTGGTCGTTATAGCGGCTCGCCCGAATCCCAGTTCGACTTCGACATCCGGCAGATCGACAGCCGTGGCGTGGAGGACTATGTGAACTCCGTTATCCCCAACGAGCTACCCGATAGCTTCTGGACCGGGATGCTGCCCCAGTTCATGGATACGTCATCCATCAAGAGCCCCTATTTCCTTTGCTACAAGGCGGCGCAGGTGAAGTTGGGCGATAAGGGCTTCTTGTCGCGTGACATCACGGTCCGGGATCTGCTGCTGAACCGGGCCGATGTGCACCACGTCTTCCCCCGGCAGTACCTCAAGGACAAGGGCCTGACCAGTGGCTCTTACAACCAGATTGCAAACTACGTGATCGCCCAGAGCGAGATCAACATCGCCATCGGTGCCAAGGCACCCTTGGCCTATTTCGACGAGCTGCACTGTGGAGAGGTCATGGATGAGGGTTGCCCTCAACGCGCTGAAATCGAAACTGAATGTGGAGCATGCGGACGGCGATGTGGCCATCTCGTTTGATGGTCAGGTATTGGCATTTTCTGGACCTGGATGGGTTGTCCCAGTCCCTGCGGAAGGCGCTCCCTGGCCCAGCCGCTACCAAATTCCAACGGAAAACTTCTCCAAATTTCCTTCTCGATTAATGTCAGAGCAGATCCACATTTCGGTATGGAAAGAACACCTGACTCTCGGAAATAGGCGATACACCGGCGTGACGGCTATCGCCACCAAGCCACCGGCTGTTGACCTTACCCATGACTCTGGCGATCCCAAACTGGATAAGCAACCATGAACGAAGCCGAAACCCGCGCAGAACACATCGACCCCGCTCTAAAAGCAGCAGGCTGGGGCGTGGTGGAGGGCAGCCGCATCCTGCGCGAGCACGGCATCACACTGGGCCGACTGCAGGGTAACGCCAAGCGGGCCAAGGCTGACATTGCCGACTATGTACTGGTATACCGCAACACCAAATTGGCCGTGGTGGAGGCCAAGGCCTGGAACAAGCCCTACACCGAGGGCGTAGGGCAGGCCAAGGGCTATGCAGAGCGCCTGAGTGTGCGCTTCGCTTACGCCACCAATGGGCAGGCCATCTATGGCATCGACATGGCGACGGGCGCCGAAGGTGATGCGCCGCACTACCCCGGCCCGGAAGAACTGTGGAATCTGACATTTGCCGAGGCGAATGCATGGCGCGACCGTTTTGCGGCCGTGCCTTTCGAGGACAAGGGCGGCGCCTGGCAGGGCCGCTATTACCAGGACGTGGCGATCACCCGCACGCTGGACGCCATTGCCAACGGGCGCAACCGCATCTTGCTGACTTTGGCCACCGGCACGGGCAAGACTTTCATCGCCTTTCAATTGGCGTGGAAGCTGTTTCAAAGCCGGTGGAACCTCAAGGACTGGAAATCAGACGCCGAGCCCACGCGCCGGCCTCGCATCCTGTTCCTGGCAGACCGCAACATCCTGGCCGACCAGGCCTACAACGCGTTCTCGGCATTCCCGGACGATGCGTTGGTGCGCATTGCGCCCGATGAGATCAAGAAGAAGGGTCGTGTGCCCAAAAACGGCAACATCTTCTTCACCATCTTTCAGACCTTTATGAGCGGGCCGGGCGACTCGCCATACTTTGGTGACTACCCGCCCGACTTCTTCGACTTCATCGTGATCGATGAATGCCACCGGGGCGGGGCCAACGATGAGGGATCTTGGCGCGCCATCCTGGACTACTTTGCACCGGCCGTTCAGCTGGGCCTGACGGCCACGCCCAAGCGCACCATCAATGCAGACACCTACGCCTATTTTGGCGAGCCGGTGTATGTGTACTCGCTCAAGGACGGCATCAACGATGGTTTTTTGACGCCGTTCAAGGTGCAGCAGATTGCCACCACGCTGGACGAGTACGTTTACACCCCGGATGACTTGGTGGTTGAAGGCGAGATCGTGGCGGGCAAACGCTACGAAGAGAAAGACTTCAACAAGATCATCGAAATCAAGGAGCGCGAGGCCTACCGGGTCAAGCTGTTGATGGGCATGATCGACCAGCGCCAGAAGACCATCGTTTTCTGCGCTACGCAGGTCCACGCGCTGGCAGTGCGTGACCTTATCAATCAGATGAAGACCAGCACCGACCCACGTTACTGCGTGCGGGTAACGGCCGACGACGGCGCATTGGGCGACCAGGCGTTGCGGGAGTTCCAGGACAACGAGAAGACCATCCCGACCGTCCTGACCACATCGCAGAAGCTCTCCACGGGGGTGGATGCCCGCAATGTGCGCAACATTGTGCTGATGCGGCCGGTCAATTCGATGATCGAATTCAAGCAGATCATCGGGCGCGGCACCCGTCTGTATGACGGCAAGGACTACTTCACGATCTATGACTTTGTGAAGGCCCACCATCTTTTCAGTGACCCTGAATGGGACGGGGAGCCTGAAGAACCAGCAACACCCGAACCGTCACGGCCTCTGCCCCCCGGGCCACCCATCGAACCGCCTGACCGGCCCGAACCACCAGTGCCACCGCTACCGGCCAAGATCAAGGTGAAGTTGGCCAATGGCAAGGAGCGAACGATCCAGAGCATGACCGCCACGTCGTTCTGGAGTGCGGATGGCACGCCCATGTCGGCGGCCCAGTTCCTGGAAAGCCTGTTTGGCACCCTTCCCGAGTTCTTCAAGGATGAGGATCAATTGCGTGCCATTTGGAGCGATCCGGTGACACGTAAGAGCCTGCTCGCTGGCCTGGCTGACAAAGGCTTCAGTGCCGAACCGCTGGCCGAAATGCAAAAGCTGATCGAGGCCGAGAACAGCGACCTGTTCGACGTGCTGGCCTATGTGGCGTTTGAGGCAACGCCTGAAACCCGGTCCGAGCGCGCAAACAAGGCACGAGCAGTCGCGCACCGGCAGTTCAATGACAAACAGCAGGCTTTCGTGGACTTCGTGCTGGCGCAGTACGTCAAGCAAGGTGTGGAAGAGCTGGATGCCGAGAAGCTGTCACCACTGCTGAAGCTGAAGTACACCGCGCTCAACGATGCCCTCAAGGACTTGGGCAGCCCCGAGCAGATCCGGCAGGTGTTTGTCGGGTTTCAGCGGTATTTGTATGAGCCGGGGGCCAGGGGGCTACCCTCGTAGCATCACAACGCCTCATATCGTCTCAACGACACCACAGTCAGGGACACTCTTGAAAATGACGGTACTTTTGACGGTACTTTTGAAATAATTTCCCAGGAAACACTGTATCCATGAGGCCTACAGCCTGATTTGTGATTCCGGCCCCGGCACCACAGACAAGGCCGGTAGCTTCCATTAGCTACCGGCCTTTTTCTTTTTCCCTATGGCAAGCGGCTTTGACTAGTGCGCAGACGTGCGCCGAAAT
>LNAP01007693.1_pt1 | contig 15523 bp, 22 predicted proteins | sample 602601 | NCBI WGS metagenome assembly LNAP01 (sample SAMN02440304, study PRJNA202911) | soil metagenome | biome: Subtropical and temperate rainforests or woodlands; isolation source: soil samples (1 kg each in a 20% v/v slurry with milli Q water) were... ...
CATCGCGTTCAAGACCGACGCGCCCGATGCGCTCGAGGCCTTGGCCGCAACGAAGAGCGGCGTCTTCCCTGCATGCCCGACCGCCGCGGACGACATCGCCCTGCTCGCCTTCACATCGGGCACCACCGGCAAGCCCAAGGCGCCGGCCACCACCCACCGCGACGTGCTCGCGATGTGCGAGACCTGGCCGCGCCATATCCTCAAGGCGACGAGCGACGACATCGTGATGGGCTCGCCGCCGCTGGCCTTCACCTTCGGTCTCGGTGGGCTGCTGGTCTATCCGATGTGGGCCGGCTCGTCGATCTACTACCCCGACATCCCGTACACGCCGGAAGGCATGGTCAAGCTGATCAACGAGACTGGCGCGACCATCGTCTACACCGCGCCGACCTTCTACCGGCAGATGGCGCCATTCGCAAAGCAGCATGGCGTGCCGACGCTGCGCATCACGGTGAGCGCCGGCGAGGCGCTGCCGGATGCGACGCGACAGTTGTGGAAGGATGCGACCGGCATCGAGATGCTCGACGGCATCGGCGGCACCGAGGTCTTCCACATCTACATCTCGGCCGCGGGCCATGAAGTCAAGCGCGGCGCCATCGGCAAGGCGGTGCCCGGCTTCATCGCCAAGGTGGTCGACGACGACGGCAACGAGGTGCCACGCGGCACCGTCGGCAAGCTCGCGATCCAGGGCCCGGTGGGCTGCCGCTATTTCCAGACCGCCTATGTGAAGAACGGCTGGAACTACCCCGGCGACGCCTTCAGTCAGGACGATGACGGCTACTTCTTCTACCAGTCACGCGCCGACGACATGATCATCACCGCCGGCTACAACGTCGGCGGCCCGGAGGTCGAGGACGCCCTGCTGCAACACCCGGCCGTGGCCGAATGCGGCGTGATCGGCAAGCCCGACGAGGATCGCGGCATGATCGTCAAGGCCTACTGCGTGCTCAAGCCCGGCCACACCGGCGATGCTGCACTGTGCAAGGCGCTGCAGGACCACGTCAAGGCCACCATCGCCCCTTACAAGTACCCGCGCGAGATCGAGTTCGTCGACGTGCTGCCCCGCACCGAGACCGGCAAGCTCCAGCGCTTCAAACTGAGACAGACACCATGAACAAGCTTCTTCAACCCGCCGGCTGGTTGCCGCCCAAGGGCTATGCCAACGGCATCGCCGCGCGCGGCACGCAGATCTTCGTCGGCGGCCAGATCGGCTGGAACGGACAGCAGCAATTCGAGAGCGACGACTTCATCGCCCAGTGTGGGCAGGCGTTGCGCAACATCGCCGAGGTGCTGCGCGAAGCCGGCGCCGGTCCGGAGCACATGGTGCGCATGACCTGGTACATCACCGACCGCGACGAATACAACGCACGTCTGGCCGAACTCGGTCCGGTTTATCGTGATGCCATGGGCCGCAACTTTCCCGCGATGACCTGCGTGCAGGTGGCCGCGTTGGTCGAGACGCGCGCCAAGGTCGAGATCGAAGTGACGGCCGTACTGCCAGACTGACCGGATCCAACCGATCAAATGAAGCCAAGAAGGGGCTGCGGCCCCTTCTTTCCTTGATTTTTCGCCGCTGTGCTTGCACCGCTCCTGCGGCGCGACTCATCGCCAAAAACAAAAAGGCCCTGTTCGAAAACAGGGCCTTTCAATTTGGTTGCGCGAGCAAGATTTGAACTTGCGACCTTTGGGTTATGAGCCCAACGAGCTACCAGGCTGCTCCATCGCGCGGCAAGATGGAATTATAGCTTATTCTGAAGCGGTCTGCTCGTCGGCAGCCACTTCTTTCACTTCGGGACGGTCCGCCATCGGGGCGTTGTCGCCCACGCGGAAGCCCATCTTCAGGATGCGCGTGTAGCCGCCCGGACGCGTGTTGTAGCGCGGGCCCAGTTCGGCGAAGAGCTTCACGACGCTGTCGCGGCTGCGCAGGCGGTCAAAGGCCAGGCGCTTGTTGGCGAGCGTGGGCTTCTTGGCCAGCGTGATCATCGGTTCGATGACGCGGCGCAGTTCCTTGGCCTTGGGGACCGTGGTCTTGATGACTTCGTGCTCGATGAGCGAGTTCATCATGTTCTGCAGCATCGCGAGGCGGTGCGAGCTGGTGCGGTTGAGTTTGCGGAGGCCGTGACCGTGACGCATGGTGATGTTCCTTTGAGGTTTTTAATAAAGGCAGCCGTGTCAGGTACTGCCCTTCGCGGATTAACGCTTGTCGAGGCCGGCCGGCGGCCAGCTTTCGAGCTTCATGCCCAAGGTGAGGCCACGCGATGCGAGGACTTCCTTGATTTCGTTGAGCGACTTGCGACCCAGGTTGGGGGTCTTCAGCAGCTCGTTCTCGGTGCGCTGGATCAGGTCACCGATGTAGTAGATGTTCTCGGCCTTCAGGCAGTTCGCCGAACGCACCGTGAGTTCGAGCTCGTCGACCGGGCGCAGCAGGATCGGATCGAACTGCTGGGCGCTGCGCGGTGCAGGGGCGTCGAATGCAGCGAGTTCGCCGCCTTCGAGCTGCGCGAACACGGCGAGCTGTTCCACCAGAATCTTGGCCGAGGCACGGACCGCGTCTTCAGCGGTGATGGCGCCGTTGGTCTCGATCTCGATGAGCAGCTTGTCCAGGTCCGTGCGCTGCTCGACACGGGCGCTTTCGACCGTGTAGCTCACACGCTTGACGGGCGAGAACGACGCGTCGAGAACGATGCGGCCGATCGACTTCGTCGGTTCGTCCGCATAGCGGCGCATCGTGCCGGGCACATAGCCGCGACCCTTCTCGACCTTGATCTGCATGTCGAGCTTGCCGCCTTGCGACAGGTGCGCGATCACGTGGTCCGGGTTGATGATCTCGACGTCGTGCGGCGTCTGGATGTCCGATGCGAGCACCGGACCTTCGCCGTCCTTGCGCAGGCTCAGCGTGACCTCGTCGCGGTTGTGGAGCTTGAACACCACGCCCTTGAGGTTCAGCAGGATGTTGACGACGTCTTCCTGGACGCCATCGATCGACGAGTACTCGTGGAGCACGCCGGCAATCGTCACTTCGGTGGCCGAATAACCGACCATCGACGACAGCAGTACGCGACGCAGCGCGTTGCCGAGCGTGTGGCCGTAGCCGCGCTCGAAAGGCTCGAGCGTGACCTTTGCCTTGTTGGCGGCCAGTTGCTCGACCTGGATGGTCTTGGGTTTCAGCAGGGTGGTTTGCATGCAGACTTCCTCTCAATACCCCCGGTTCGTTACACCGGTAAGGCTGGTGAAGCGCCCGGCGCGCGTGCAGGGCACGCCAGGAACGGGATCAACAAAAACAACTCGCGCCAACGGGCGCGAGCAGGGGATCAACGCGAATAGAGTTCGACGATCAACGATTCGTTGATGTCGGCGGCAAATTCGTCGCGATCCGGGACCTTCTTGAAGGTGCCTTCGGCCTTGTCGGCGTTCACTTCCACCCACGCCGGCATGCCGACTTGCGCCGCCAGTTGCAGCGCTTCGGCAATGCGGGTCTGCTTCTTCGACTTGTCGCGCACGGCGATCACGTCGCCGGTCTTGACCAGGTACGACGCGATGTTGACCGACTGACCGTTCACCGTGATGGCACGGTGCGACACGAGCTGGCGTGCCTCGGCGCGGGTCGAGCCGAAGCCCATGCGGTAGACGACGTTGTCCAGGCGCGATTCGAGGATGAACAGCAGGTTGGCGCCGGTGTTGCCACGGCGACGATCGGCTTCCTCGAAGTAGCGGCGGAACTGCTTCTCGAGCACGCCGTACATGCGCTTGACCTTCTGCTTTTCACGCAATTGCAGACCGAAGTCGGAAGTACGCTGACCCGAGGTGCGACCGTGCTGGCCGGGCTTGGAGTCGAACTTGGACTTGTCCTGGATGGAGCGACGAGCGCTCTTGAGGAACAGGTCGGTGCCTTCGCGGCGGGAGAGTTTGGCCTTGGGGCCGAGGTAGCGTGCCACGTGATCTTCCTTTGTGTCATCTGCTGCAGCGGTGATCTGCAGGAGCCATCAGCGGCGTGCCGATGGCGGTGGGCTTGTTAAAACAAAATGCGCAGCCGCTGTAAAGCGGACTGCGCGGTCGGTGTCGACGCCTGAATGCGGCGGCACCTGATCGCCAAGCGATCAGATTCGCCGACGTTTCTGCGGACGGCAGCCGTTGTGCGGCACAGGCGTCACGTCGGCAATGGAATTGATCCGGATGCCGAGCGCAGCCAGGGCGCGCACCGACGATTCGCGACCGGGGCCGGGGCCCTTGATCTCGACATCGAGGTTCTTGATGCCTTGTTCGACAGCAGCACGGCCGGCAACTTCCGAAGCCACCTGGGCGGCGAAGGGCGTCGATTTGCGCGAGCCCTTGAAGCCCTGACCACCCGACGAGGCCCACGACAGCGCATTGCCCTGACGGTCCGTGATCGTGATGATCGTGTTGTTGAACGAGGCGTGCACGTGAGCGATGCCGTCCGCAACGTTCTTGCGAACCTTCTTGCGAACGCGCTGTGCGGCGTTATTGGCAGGAGCTTTAGCCATGCTGTTTCAATCCTTATTTCTTCAGGGACTGCGCGGCCTTGCGCGGGCCCTTGCGGGTACGGGCATTGGTGCGCGTGCGCTGGCCGCGCATCGGCAGGCCACGGCGATGGCGGAAGCCGCGATAGCAGCCGATGTCCATCAATCGCTTGATGTTCATCGTCGTCTCGCGACGCAGGTCGCCTTCGATGGTGAAGAGAGCGATCTGGTCGCGGATCTTTTCGAGATCGGCGTCGGTCAGATCCTTGATCTTCTTCGAATATTCGATACCGCTCGCTTCGCAGATCTGACGGGCGCGGGTGCGACCGATGCCAAAGATGGCGGTCAGGCCGATCTCAGCGTGCTTGTGCGGCGGAATGTTGATGCCAGCAATACGTGCCATGTGCGTCCTCTAATACTCTTTGATCAACCCTGGCGCTGCTTGTGGCGCGGGTCGGTACAGATCACACGCACCACACCCTTGCGGCGGATGATCTTGCAATTGCGGCAGATGGTCTTGACCGAAGCCGAAACTCTCATATGACTCTCCTAAAACGTGTTCGATGTTGCAGTGCTCAAGATGTCTTGAAGTTGGCCTTCTTGAGCAGCGATTCATATTGCTGCGACATCATGTAGTTCTGTACTTGGGCCATGAAGTCCATCGTGACAACCACGATGATCAACAGGGAGGTGCCGCCGAAATAGAACGGCACGTTGTATTTGAGGATCAGGAACTCCGGCAGCAGACAGACGAAGGTGATGTACACCGCGCCGGCCAACGTCAGGCGAACCAGGATCTTGTCGATGTAGCGCGCCGTCTGGTCACCCGGACGGATGCCCGGAATGAACGCCCCGCTCTTCTTCAGGTTGTCGGCCGTTTCCTTGCTGTTGAACACGAGGGCCGTGTAGAAGAAGCAGAAGAAGACGATCGCAGCAGCGTAGAGCATCACATAGATCGGCTGACCCGGTGTGAGTGCGCCGGCAATGTCCTTGATCCAGCGCATGCTGTCCCCGGTGCTGAACCAGCCCACCACGGTGGCCGGCAGCAGGATGATCGACGACGCGAAGATCGGCGGAATCACGCCAGCCATGTTCAGCTTCAGCGGAAGATGCGACGACTGACCGCCATACACCTTGTTGCCCACCTGGCGCCGCGCATAGTTCACGAGGATCTTGCGCTGACCACGCTCGACGAACACCACGAAGTAGGTCACCAGGACCACGACCGCGATGATGAACAAGGCGATGATCGGGTTCATGGCACCGGTGGTCACCAGCGAAGCCAGGCCACCGATGGCGTTGGGCAGACCGGCCGCGATGCCAGCGAAGATCAGGATCGAGATGCCGTTGCCCAGACCACGTTCGGTGATCTGCTCGCCGAGCCACATCAGGAACATCGAACCCGCCGTCAGACTGACCATGGCAGTGATCCGGAAGCCGAAGCCCGGGGTGATCACCAGGCCGGCCGACGATTCGAGTGCGACAGCGATGCTGAAGGACTGGAACAGCGCCAAGCCCAGCGCGCCATAGCGCGTGTACTGCGTGATCTTGCGACGACCCGACTCGCCTTCCTTCTTCAACTGCTCGAAGCTCGGAAGCACGTAGGTCATCAACTGCATGATGATCGACGCCGAGATGTACGGCATGATGCCCAGCGCGAACACGGTGAAGCGCGACAGCGCACCGCCCGAGAACATGTTGAACAGGCTCAGGATGCCGCCCTGCTGGCCCTGGAAGAGCTGCGCCAGCTGGTCCGGGTTGATGCCCGGCACAGGGATGTGCGCGCCGATCCGGTAGACCACGAGCGCGAGCAGCAAGAAGACCAGCCGGCGACGCAGGTCACCGAACTTGCCTGTCTTTGCGAGCGTTGCCGCGTTAGTTGCCACGGAGAGCTTCTTTCAGTCCGGTCTTTTAGGCGACGCTGCCGCCGGCAGCTTCGATCGCGGCCTTGGCGCCGGCGGTCGCGCCGATGCCCGTCAGCTTGACGGCCTTGGTCAGTTCGCCGGTCTTGATGACCTTGACGACCTTGATCATGTGCGAAACCAGGCCAGCCTGCTTGAGCGTCAGCATGTCGACTTCGGCAGCGCCGAGGGCTTCGAGCGACGTCAGCGTGACTTCGGCGTTGTACTTGAGCGATTGCGACTTGAAGCCGCGCTTGGGCAGACGGCGCTGCAGAGGCATTTGACCGCCTTCGAAGCCCACCTTGTGGAAGCCACCCGCACGGGACTTCTGGCCCTTGTGACCGCGACCCGCGGTCTTGCCGATGCCGGAGCCGATACCGCGGCCAACGCGACGCTTCGCGTGCTTGGCGCCGGCAGCCGGCTTGATGCCATTGAGTTCCATATCAGTCTCTCTTACAGAACTTTGACCAGATAACTGATCTTGTTGATCATGCCGCGCACGGCGGGCGTGTCCTGCAGCTCGCTCACACTGTTGAGCTTGCGCAGGCCGAGGCCACGCACGGTCGCGCGATGCGATTCCTTGGTGCCGATCGGGCTTTTCACGAGCTGCACCTTGACGGTGGTCTGTTGTTGCGTCGTCATGTCGATGCTCCTGTTCAGGCGAACAGCTCTTCGACCGTCAGACCGCGCTTGGCAGCAACGGCAGACGCAGTCGTCGAGTTCTTCAGGCCGTCCAGCGTGGCACGGACCATGTTGTAGGGGTTCGACGAACCATGGCTCTTGGCCACGATGTCGGTGATGCCCAGGACTTCGAACACGGCGCGCATCGGGCCGCCGGCGATGATGCCGGTACCCTTCGGGGCGGGGATCATGACGACCGAAGCGGCGCCATGGTGACCCGTCACGCGGTGATGCAGCGTGCCGTTCTTGATCGAGATCTGGAACAGGTTGCGGCGGGCTTCTTCCATGGCCTTCTGCACGGCTGCCGGCACTTCCTTCGACTTGCCCTTGCCCATGCCGACCTTGCCGTCGCCGTCGCCGACCACGGTGAGTGCCGCGAAACCGAGGATACGACCACCCTTCACCACCTTGGTGACACGGTTGATCGCGATCATCTTCTCGCGCAAACCGTCTTCAGGGCCTTCGTTCTGCGTTCTTGCTTGAATCTTTGCCATTTTGAATCTCGTGTCCGTTTAGAACTGCAGGCCGGCTTCGCGGGCTGCGTCGGCCAGCGCCTTGACGCGGCCGTGGTACGCGAAACCAGCGCGGTCGAAGGCGACCTTCTCGACACCGGCAGCCTTCGCCTTTTCAGCGATGCGCTTGCCGATGGCGGTGGCTGCAGCGGCGTTGCCGCCCTTGCCCGAACCGCCCAGCGCCGTGCGCACTTCGGCTTCGGCCGTCGATGCAGTGGCGATCACCTTGGTGCCGTCGTCGGAAATGACGGTGGCATAGATGTGCAGATTGGTGCGGTTCACCGTCAGGCGCGCAACGCCTTGCGTGGCGATCCGGATGCGGGTCTGACGCGAGCGGCGCAGACGTTGTGCTTTTTTGGTCAACATCATTTTGCTGCCCCTTACTTCTTCTTGGTCTCTTTGATCACGATCTTCTCGTCCGAATAACGGATGCCCTTGCCCTTGTAGGGTTCAGGCGGACGAACAGCGCGGATCTCAGCGGCGATTTGACCAACGCGCTGACGGTCAGCACCCTTGATCACGATTTCGGTCGGGGTCGCGGTGGCCACCGTGATGCCCTGAGGCATCTCGATGTTGACCGGGTGCGAGTAACCGACTTGCAGATTCAACTTGTTGTTCGAGGCCGCAGCCTTGAAACCGACGCCGACGAGGTTGAGCTTCTTCTCGAAGCCCTTCGTCACGCCGACGACCATGTTGTTGACGAGCTGGCGGAACGTGCCGCTCATCGCGTTGGCTTCACGCGATTCGTTGGCGGGCTCGAAGCTCAGCTTGCCGTCCTTGTTGACGACGTTGACCAGTGCATTGCGCGTCAGCGCGAGCGTACCGCCCGCGCCCTTCACGTTGATCTGGTCGTCCTTGATCGACACATCCACACCTGCGGGGATGGCGACCGGCATTTTTCCGACTCGGGACATTTCAGTGACTCCTCAATGTCTCGGTTAGGCGACGTAGCACAGGACTTCGCCACCGACACCGGTAGCGCGCGCCTTGCGGTCGGTCATCACGCCCTGGGGGGTCGTGACGATGGCGACGCCGAGGCCGTTCTGGACTTGCGGAATGGCTGCGCTGGCCTTGTAGACGCGCAGGCCGGGGCGGCTCACGCGTTCGATGCGCTCGATGACCGGGCGGCCAGCGTAGTACTTCAGCGTGATGACGAGCTCGGACTTGCCGGCTTCGGTCTTGACTTCGAAACCGTCGATGTAGCCTTCGTCCTTCAGGACTTGTGCGATCGCAGCCTTCACCTTGGAAGACGGGATCGACACGGTGGGCTTCGCCACCATCTGCGCGTTACGGATACGCGTCAGCAGGTCGGCAATGGGATCACTCATGCTCATGTTGTTTGCTCCTGCCTGGCTTACCAGCTGGCCTTGGTGACACCGGGGATGTCGCCAGCGAAAGCCAGTTCACGGATCTTGGCGCGGGCCAGACCGAATTGACGGAAGGTGCCGCGGGGGCGACCGGTGATGGCGCAACGGTTGCGCTGACGCGTGGGGTTCGCGTTGCGCGGGAGCTTTTGCAGGCCCAGGCGGGCAGCAGCGCGCTCTTCGTCGCTCTTCTTCGGGTCGTTCGAGGCGGCCTTCAGTTCGGCGTGCTTTGCAGCGAACTTGGCGACCAGCTTGTCGCGCTTGAGTTCGCGTTGGATCAGGGATTGTTTAGCCACGGTTCGCCTCAGTTCTTGAACGGGAAACGGAAACCAGCGAGAAGCGCCTTGGCTTCTTCGTCGGTCTTGGCCGTCGTCGTGATGCTGATGTTGAGACCGCGCAGGGCATCGACCTTGTCGTATTCGATCTCGGGGAAAATGATCTGCTCTTTCACGCCGATGTTGTAGTTGCCGCGGCCGTCGAAGGCGCGACCCGAGATGCCGCGGAAGTCGCGAACGCGCGGCAGGGCCACGGTCACGAAGCGGTCCAGGAACTCATACATCTGCACGCCGCGCAGCGTGACCATGCAGCCGATGGGCTGGTTCTCGCGGATCTTGAAACCGGCGATGGCCTTCTTCGACTTGGTGACGACCGGCTTCTGGCCGGCGATCTTGGTGAGGTCGCCGACAGCGTTGTCGAGAACCTTCTTGTCGGCGACTGCTTCACCCACGCCCATGTTGAGCGTGATCTTGGTCAGACGCGGAACCTGCATCGGCGACTTGTAGCCGAACTTCTCGGTCAGGTCCTTCGCGATCTTGTCGCGGTAGATTTCTTGGAGACGTGCCATGTGAGTTCCCCTTAGGCGATCTTGATTTCGTCGCCGCTGGACTTGAAGACGCGAACGCGCTTGCCGTCCGCGACCTTGATGCCCACGCGATCGGCCTTGCCGGTCGCGGCATTGAAGATCGCCACGTTGGATTGATGGATCGGCATGGTCTTCTCGACGATGCCACCGGTCGTACCCTTGAGCGGGTTCGGCTTGGCGTGCTTCTTGACGATGTTGATGCCGTCGACGATCAGGTACGAATCGTCCTTGCGCAGCGACACCGTGCCGCGCTTGCCCTTGTCGCGGCCGGCCAACACGATGACCTGGTCGCCTTTGCGAATCTTGTTCATGGCGTAGTTGTCCTTACAGAACTTCGGGAGCCAGCGAGACGATCTTCATGAACTTCTCGGTACGCAGTTCACGCGTCACGGGTCCGAAGATGCGGGTGCCGATCGGCTCCAGCTTGGCGTTGAGCAGCACGGCGGCATTGCCGTCGAACTTGACGAGCGAACCGTCTGCACGACGGATGCCCTTGGCGGTACGCACCACGACGGCGCTGTAGATCTCGCCCTTCTTGACACGCCCACGGGGAGCAGCTTCTTTGATGCTGACCTTGATGACGTCGCCCACGCTGGCATAGCGCCGCTTGGAGCCACCGAGCACCTTGATACACAGGACGGATTTCGCGCCCGTGTTGTCGGCCACATCGAGCCGGGATTCAGTTTGGATCATTGCTAGTAGTTCCCAACTTGTACCGAGCAGAACCTCATGGCGCTGCGCAGTCAGTCTTGGGCCCGTCGTCAGCACCCCAAACCACTTGGAGTGCATCCGTCTGGGCGGAATGCTTCGCCTTTTTGAAGCGAAGCCCGCGATTGAGCGCTTGTCAACAACATTGCTCGAACACGATCCTCTGGCGGCGCGGGGAGCGACAATCCGGCTCCCCGCCACCACCCACCTACCGCCGCCATGCCCGAGCTTGTCCCTGCGAATCTGCCGACCATCGCTTTCATCGGGGGGGGCAACATGGCCACCGCCATCCTCGGCGGACTGCTCCGCCAGGGCCTGCCACGCACCTCGGTGGAGGTGGTCGAGCCTTACGAAGAGGCTCGCGAACGGCTGGCCCGCGACTTCGGCATCGTGCCGCAGGCCAGCGCCGGCGCAGCGCTCGGGCGCTGCCAGGTGGTGGTCTGGGCCGTCAAGCCGCAGACCTTCGCCGAGGCGACCCGCCCCGTGCGCGCCCTTACCCCCGGTGCGCTGCACCTGAGCGTGGCCGCGGGCATTCCGTCGGACAGCATCGCGGGATGGCTGGGCACCGACAACATCGTGCGCGCCATGCCCAACACGCCCGCGCTCGTCGGCCAGGGCATGAGCGGGCTGTTCGCCCGTCCTGCCGTGACCGCCGCTGGGCGGCGCCTTGTCGAACAGGTGCTGGCGCCGACCGGGCAGCTGCTCTGGGTCGACACCGAAAGCGCGCTCGATGCCGTGACGGCGATGTCCGGCTCGGGTCCGGCCTATGTCTTCTACTTCATCGAGGCGATGACCGAGGCCGGCATCGAGATGGGCTTGCCGCCGGAGCAGGCGCAGCGCCTGGCGATCGGCACCTTCACCGGCGCGTCCGCGCTGGCGCAGGCTTCCGACTCGGTGCTGCGCGAGCGCGTGACGTCCAAGGGCGGCACCACCTACGCAGCCCTGAGCGCGATGGAAGCCGCAGGCATCAAGGCGCAGTTCAAGACCGCGATCCGCGCCGCCGAGCAGCGAGCACGCGAACTGGCGGCGGAATTCGGCAGCACCTGAGGCCCGGCGGCCACGATTCAGCGGAACGCGTGCCCCCCCACGATGCCTGCGAAGACCGCGAACCCGACCCAGTGGTTCAGCCGGAAGGCCCGGAAGCAGCCTTCGCGGGTGCGATGGCGGATCAGGTGCCAGTGCCAGGCGACCTGCACCGCAGCTGCGGCCAGGCCCACCGCGAAGGCGACGCCCAACCCGGCACGAAGGCCGACCGCGCCCCACAGCACGAGAAACAGGGCATAGCAGAGCATCACGGCCACGACGTCGAAGCGCCCGAAGGTGATCGCCGACGTCTTCATCCCGATCTTCAGGTCGTCGTCGCGGTCGACCATGGCGTACTCGGTGTCGTAGGCCAGCACCCACCCCAGGTTGCCCAGCAGCAGCAGCCAACCGGCACCCGGCACCCGCGTGAACGCCTCCGCCGCCGGTACCGCAGCGCCGCCCGCGGCGCAGAAGGCCATCGGAATGCCGATCGAGAATGCGACGCCCAGCACGGCCTGCGGCAGCGAGACGAAGCGCTTGGCGAAGGGGTAGGCCAGCGTCACGGCCAGGCCGACGAAGGCCCAGACGATCACCGCCGCATTGGTGGTCAGCGCCAGCCCGAAGGCGACCAGCGCCAGCACGGCGCCCAACCCGAGTGCCTCCTTCACCGAGATGGCGCCGCTGGTCACCGGCCGCTGGGCGGTGCGCTTGACGTGCCGGTCGAAGTCGCGGTCGGCCACGTCGTTGACGCAGCAGCCGGCGCTGCGCATGAGCACCGTGCCCAGCACGAAGACCGCCAGCAGATGCCAGCCGGGCCACCCGCCCGCGGCGAACCACAGCGCTCCCAGCGTCGGCCACAGCAGCAGCAGCCAGCCGGCCGGCCGGTTCCAGCGGATCAGATCCAAGTACAGCGCGAGGCGCCCGCCAGCCTTCACGGAAGCTCCAGAAACGAAAAGAGCGGCATTGTGCCGCTCCTCGTCATCACAGGGCCAGCGCCCCGCACGAACTCACTCCTCGAGGAGCGAGCGCAGCATCCATGCCGTCTGGTCGTGCACCGTGCAGCGCGCGGTCAGCATGTCGGCGGTCGGGTCGTCGCCGGCCTCTTCGGCCACGGGGATGAACTCGCGCGCGATGCGGGACACGGTTTCGTGGCCCTTCACCAGGATGCGCACCATCTCCATGGCCTTGGGCGGCACCGGCGGCACGTCGGGCACCGTCGCGATCTTGCTGAACTCGGCGTACGAGCCGGGGGCGTAATGGCCCAGGGCGCGGATGCGTTCGGCGATGACGTCGGTCGAGTTCCACAGCTCGGTGTACTGGCCCATGAACATCGCGTGCAGCGAGTTGAAGTGCGGGCCCGTCACATTCCAGTGGAAGTTGTGCGTCGTGAGGTACAGGGTGTAGGTGTCGGCCAGCACGCGGCTCAGGCCTTCGGCGATGGCGGCGCGGTCCTGGCGGTCGATGCCGATGTTGATGATCGGCGCGTTGCGGCTGCCCGACTCCTGCGCCACCAGGGCACCGCCCTTGGCGGGCACCTTGCCGGCGCCGGCAGCGGGGGCGGACGTGATCGGGGACTTGGCCTTCTTCTGGGACTTGCTGGGTGCTTTTGCCATGACGACGATTCCTTCGATGAATTGAATAGGGAGACGTTGGCAACTTTAGAAGCCCGCAGGCTGCGTCGCAACAGCGAGACTCTATCGCAGCCATTGCCGCGCGCCGCGCCCTGCGGCGTAGGCAGCCGCCGCGTCTCGTTCAGGACAGCCGTTTGACCCCAGGCAGCTCGCAGGCGTAGACCGCATTGCGCAGCGCCGCGATCGCCTCGTAGCGCGTGAAGCTGCGGCGCCAGGCCAGCACCACGCGCCGCATCGGCGGTTCGCGCCCTTCGCCGTCGTGAATCGGCAGGTAGCGCACCATCGGCTCGGGCTCCTTGCGGCCGCGGCCCCTCGGCCGGAGCGCCTCCGCCGGGACCGACAGCCGCGGCACCAGCGTCACGCCCATGCCCGACGCCACCATGTGCTTGATGGTCTCCAGCGACGAGCCCTCGAAGCTCTTGCGGATGCCTTCGGCATTGCTCGAGAAGCGCGCGAACTCCGGGCAGACCTCCAGCACATGGTCGCGGAAGCAATGGCCGGTGCCCAGCAGCAGCATCGTCTCGTTCTTGAGCTCGTCGGAGCTGATCGATTCGCGCACCGCCAGAGGATGGCTCGTGGGCAGCACCGCGACGAAGGGCTCGTCGTAGAGCGGCGCCACCGCCAGGCCGGTGTCCGGGAAGGGCTCGGCCATGATGGCGCAGTCGATCTCGCCGGCGCGCAGCATCTCGAGCAGCTTGACTGTGAAGTTCTCCTGCAGCATCAACGGCATCTGCGGGGTGCGCGCGATGTTCTGGCGCACCAGGTCGGGCAGCAGGTAGGGCCCGATCGTGTAGATGATGCCGAGGTTCAGCGGGCCGGCCAGCGGGTCCTTGCCGCGCTTGGCGATCTCCTTGATGCTGGCGGCCTGGTCGAGCACGCTCTGCGCCTGCTGCACGATCTGCTCGCCCAGGGGCGTGACGGTCACTTCGCCGGCGCTGCGCTCGAAGAGCTTCACTTCGAGCTCGTCCTCGAGCTTCTTGATCGCCACCGACAAGGTCGGTTGCGACACGTAACAGGCGTCTGCCGCCTTGCCGAAATGCCGCTCCCGGGCGACCGCGACAATGTATTTGAGTTCGGTGAGGGTCACCGCAGCGATTATGCGCAAGAGCCCGAACCCGCAAGCGGCTCAGGCCTTGAGGTACTCCGCCTTGCTGCCCAGCCAACGGTCGACGTGCCTCTGCGCGAGCGCGGGATGCTGGTCGAGCATCTTCGGCGCCAGCTCGCGCGCCCACTCGAGCAGCAGCGCGTCGTCGGTCAGGTCCGCGAAGCGCAGCAGCGGCGCGCCCGACTGCTTGGCGCCCAGGAACTCGCCTGGGCCGCGTATCTCCAGGTCTCGCCGGGCGATCTCGAAGCCGTCGCTCGTCTCGGCCATCGCCCGCAGCCGCGCCCGCGCCGTCTCACCCACGCGCCCGCCTTCGTTCGGCGCGTACAGCAGCACGCAGGCCGACGCCGCGGCACCGCGCCCCACACGCCCGCGCAACTGGTGCAGCTGCGACAGGCCGAAGCGCTCCGCATGTTCGATCACCATCAGCGACGCATTGGGCACATCGACGCCGACCTCGATCACCGTCGTGCTCACCAGCACGTGCACCTCGTTGGCCGTGAAGCGCGCCATCACGCTCTGCTTCTCGGCCGTCGGCATGCGCGAATGCAGCAGGCCGACCTGCACCGCATCGCCCAGCATGCCGGCGAGTTCGTCGCGCGTTTCGGTGGCGTTGCGCAGGTCGACCGCCTCGCTTTCCTCGATCAGCGGGCAGACCCAGTACACCTGCCGGCCCTGCGCCAGCTGGTGGCGGATGCGGTCGATGACCTCGTCGCGCCGGTGCTCGGCCACCAGCCTGGTGACGATGGGCGTGCGGCCTGGCGGCAGTTCGTCGAGCGTCGAGACATCGAGGTCGGCGTAATAGCTCATGGCGAGCGTGCGCGGGATGGGCGTGGCGCTCATCATCAGCAGATGCGGTTCGAGTTCGCCGCCGGCCTTGCCCCGCAGCGCGAGACGTTGCGCGACACCGAAGCGGTGCTGCTCGTCGATGACCGCCAGCGCCAGGCGCTTGAAGCGCACCTTCTCGGAGATCACGGCATGGGTGCCGATCACCAGCGCCGCCTCGCCGCTCTCGACGGCGGCGGCCATCGCGTCGCGCTCCCTCTTCTTCTGGCTGCCCGTGAGCCAGGCCACGCGCAGGCCGCGCTCGGCCAGCAGCGGGTCGAGCCAGCCGATCAGCTTGCCGAAGTGCTGCGCGGCGAGGATCTCGGTGGGCGCCATCAGCGCGCACTGGAAGCCGGCGTCGATGCAGCGCGCCGCCGCGAGCGCGGCCACCACCGTCTTGCCCGAGCCGACGTCGCCCTGCAGCAGGCGGTGCATC
>LNAP01003280.1_pt1 | contig 15522 bp, 15 predicted proteins | sample 602601 | NCBI WGS metagenome assembly LNAP01 (sample SAMN02440304, study PRJNA202911) | soil metagenome | biome: Subtropical and temperate rainforests or woodlands; isolation source: soil samples (1 kg each in a 20% v/v slurry with milli Q water) were... ...
ATGATGGACGACCTACTTCTTGGTGATGTTCCACATCACCGGCACCGGGCCGGGCAGCCAGCCCGAGAGGCGATCCTTGCGGTAGGCGCCGAACGCCTTGTACTGGCCGAGCACGATGTAGGTGCCCTGGTCCATGACGCGGTCGGACACGGCCAATGCGATCTGCTTCTGCTTGTCGGGATCGGTCTCGCGGGCGTAGGCCGCGCGCAGCTTCTCCATCTCCGGATCGCACGGCCAGCCGAACCAGGCCTTGTCGCAGGCGCCGCTGGTGAAGGAGTTGCTCGCGGGGTTCTCGGTGCCGGCGGCCACGGTGGTGGTGTAGAAGATGTTCCAGCCGCCCTTGTCCGCCGCCTCCTTCTTGGCGCGGCGCGACACCACGGTCTGCCAGTCCATCGCCTGCAGGTCGACCTTGAAGCCGACCTTTTCAAGCGCCTGCTTGCCGACCGGCGGCAGCTGGTTGGACGACTGCAGGTCGGTCGCCTGCATCATGACGATCGGCTTGCCGTCATAGCCGCTCTCCTTCAGCAGCTGGCGCGCCTTGTCGAGGTCGGGCTTGATCAGGAGGTTGCCGTAGCTCTTCTCGTAGGGCGAGCCGCAGACCAGCGGCGAATTGCAGACGCGGTAGATCTCCGGGTCGCCGACCTGGGCGCGCAGGAAATCCTCCTGGGCCACGGCATACATCGCCGCCTGGCGCGCCTTCACGTTGTCGAAGGGCGGATGGAGATGGTTGAAGCGCATGATGATCTGGCTGCCGAGCGCGTTCCAGCCGTAGAGGGCGATGTTCTTGTCGGCCTTCATCACCGGGAAGAGGTCGGGAACCGCCACCTCGATCAGGTCGATCTCGCCCTGCGTCAGCGCATTGACCGCGGTCAGCGGATCGGTGACGGCGATCCATTCCACGCGGTCGATTTTCACCACCTTGCCGCCGGCCAGCATCGAGGGCGGCTCGGGGCGCGGCTTGTACTTGGTGTTCTTGACGTAGACCACCTTCTCGCCGGGCTTCCATTCGTCCTTCTTGAAGATGAAGGGGCCGGAACCGGTGTAGTCGTCGAACTGCTTGTTCGGATCGGTGTCGGCCACGCGCTTGGGCATCATGAACGGCACGTTGGAGGAGGGCTTGCCGAGGGCCTCGAGGACCAGGCCGAACGGCTCCTTCAGCGTCAGCGTGAAGGTCTTGGCGTCGACCGCCTTCAGGTCGCCCATCGAGGCTATGAGCTGTTGGCCAAGCGGGTCGCGCGACGCCCAGCGCTTGATCGAGGCGATGCAGTCCTCCGACGTGACCGGCTGGCCGTCATGCCATTCCAGCCCGTCACGCAGGGTGAAGGTCCAGGTGAGCTTGTCGGCCGAGACCTGGTACTTGTCGACCATCTGCGGCTGGATGCGCAGCTGCTCGTCCTGGGCGAACAGCACGTCGTAGACCATGTAGCCGTGATTGCGGGTGATGAAGGCGGTGGTCCAGATCGGATCGAGCACCTTGAGGTCGGAATGGGCGACCATCCGAAGCGTCTGGGCGCCAGCCGGAACTGCCCACAGCAGGGCGAGGCAGGCCGCAAAACGCGTCAAAATCCGTAAAACGTGCATTATATCTATCTTCCCTGTACGAGACCCCGATTGCACACAGGCTGCCACGCGGCGGTCGAGGAATAAAGCGATGTCGATGCCAACGGTCTTTGTTTCGCACGGCTCTCCCATGCTGATCCTGGAGGATCGGCCGGCGCGGGCCTTCCTGGCATCGCTCGGCCAGCTGCTGCCGCGGCCCAAGGCCATCATCGCCGTGTCGGCCCATTGGGACACCGACGTGCCGGCCGTGTCGACGACTCACAAGCCCGCCACCATCCACGATTTCTACGGCTTCCCGGAAGCGCTCTACGCCCTGCGCTACGATCCGCCGGGCGCGCCCGAACTGGCCGAGCGGGTGGCCAAGCTCACCGGCGCGGCCCACGACCCGCATCGCGGGCTCGATCATGGCGCCTGGGTGCCGGCCAAGCTTGCCTGGCCCGAGGCCGACATTCCGATCTTCCAGCTCTCGGTGCAGCCGGCTGAAAGCCCGGCACATCACATTGCGCTGGGGCGCAAGCTTGTGTCGCTTCGCGAAGAGGGCGTTCTGGTGATGGGCTCAGGCAGCGCCACGCACAATCTGCGCGCCCTGGTGCGCGGTGCGGGCAACGACGCCGAGCCCGAGCCATGGGCCAAGGCGTTCGACGACTGGCTGGCGGAGACACTGGAGAAGGGTGACGAGGCGGCGCTGGCCGACTACCGCACCAAGGCGCCCAATGCGCGCGAGGCCCATCCAACGGACGAACATTTCCTGCCCGTGCACGTCGCCTTCGGTGCGGCAGGCAGGGGCGCGCACGGCCGCGCGCTGCATCGGTCGTTTACGTTGGCGAATCTGTCGATGGCGTCGTACGCCTTCGACTAGAAATGCGTGCGCTGCTGTCAGCTGTGCGGGTGTTTCCGAGGTTTCCGCAGACCCTCTAGTGCTCGGCGGAGGACCGACGCCCCATAGGTTGGAATTAAGATAGTTACGCAAGTTTAGATGTTGGGAATCGCCTGTGTCGGAGAGCCGGAGCCGCGAGCCCGTCCGAAGGCAAGCAGCCGGGCGGGCCGCGCGGTGTCGGCCGCAGCCTTCTGGTCTTCGGATGAACGATGCAAAGAGCGACAACGCGGGGACGCAACGCGACTGGCCGCTATTATAACTCTAGTGCACGTCCAGTCAAGTCTTGAGTTATTGCTGCCCGGTTCGGGACTTTTTGGGCTCCGCAGAGGGGTCCATCTGGCGGGTCGTCCGGGCGACGACGCCACGCCTTGTGTCGCCGGGCTCGAGTGCCACACGACGCGACAGGCAACAGCCCGCGCAACAGGCGCGAGCCGCACAGCCTCTCTCATAGATGCTAGCTCAGGCGGCGTTCGCGAGCGTAACGCCCTTTTCCTTCATGAGCTGCTCGAGCTCGCCGGTCTCGAACATCTCGCGGATGATGTCGCAGCCGCCCACGAACTCGCCCTTCACGTAGAGCTGCGGGATGGTCGGCCACTGGCTGAATTCCTTGATGCCCTGGCGCAGTTCCGGGTCGACCAGGATGTTGACGCCATGGAACTTCACGCCGAGCTCGCTTAGGCACTCGACGACGGCGGCCGAGAAGCCGCACTGCGGGAAAACCGGCGTGCCCTTCATGAACAGAAGCACGTCGTTCTTGCCGATCTCGTCACGGATGCGATCAAAAACCTGAGGCTCGCTCATATCGATCTCCTGAAGCGCCCATCTACGTAAATCCGGGAGGCGCGGGTCTGGCCCTGAATATAAGGCCCCTAGGGCCTTTGCGCCATGGTGGTCAATTTCAGCGCATGCAGCACGCCGCCCATGCGACCACCCAGCGCACCGTAGACCATCTGGTGCTGCTGGATCTTGGACTTGCCGGCGAAGGCTGCGGAAACGACTGTGGCGGCATAGTGGTCGCCATCGCCCGCGAGGTCCTGGATCTCGACCTCGGCGTCTGGAATGCCTTCCTTGATCAGGCGGATGATGTCGTCGGCGGCCATCGGCATGGCTTGATTTTCCTGTGTTATTCCGTGGCAGCCATATAGCCCGGCAGCCAGGCTTCGTGAGCCGCCTTGATGTCGCTGAGCGGCACCGACAGCAAGCCTTTTACCACCAGCGATGCCCCGCCCGAGTAGCCCAGCAGCACGGCCGGCACGCCCGCCGCTTGTGCCGCCTCGGCCACGTCGTCGGGCGAGCCGCTGGCGATGATATAGCGGCCTTGATCCTCGCCATAGAAAAACGCGTGCGACGGGACGCCGTTTCCAGCGGGCTGGGCGATTTCCATGCCCGTGCCGCCGGCGATGGCCATCTCGGCCAGCGCCACGATCAGGCCGCCGTCCGACACGTCGTGGCAGGCTTCGACGCGGTCCATGGCGATCTGCGAGCGCACGAAGTCGCCGTTGCGCCGCTCGACGGCAAGGTCGACCGGCGGCGGGGCGCCTTCTTCGCGACCGCACGCCTCGCGGAGGTAAAGCGACTGGCCGAGCCAGCCCACGGTCTCGCCGATCAGCACGATGCCGAGCCCCGCCTGGGTGAGCCGCGAGCCGACCGACTTGGCGATGTCGTCGATGACGCCGACCGCGCCGATGGTCGGCGTCGGCAGGATGGGCCGGCCCTCGGTCTCGTTGTAGAGCGAGACGTTGCCCGACACGACCGGGAAGTCGAGCACCTTGCAGGCCTCGGCCATGCCCATGATGGCGCCGGCGAACTGGCCCATGATCTCCGGCTTCTGCGGGTTGCCGAAGTTCATGTTGTCGGTGACGGCAAGCGGCCGGGCGCCGACTGCCGTGATGTTGCGCCATGCCTCGGCCACGGCCTGGCGGCCGCCGGTCTCGGGATGGGCCTGGACGTAGCGCGGCGTGCAGTCCGACGTCATGGCCAGCCCCTTATGGCCACCATTGACGCGCACCAAAGCGGCGTCGCCGTCCTGCGGACGGATCGCCGTGTTGCCCATGATGAGATGATCGTACTGGTGCCAGATCCACGCCTTGCTGGCGAGATCGGGGCAGCCCATCAGCGCCAGCAGCGAGGCGCGCCAGTCCTTGGGCGCCGGCACCTTGGCGGCGTCGAGCACGGCCGGCAGCGGTGTGAGCGTCCACGGCCGCTCATAGACCGGCGCCTCGGTGACCAGGGGCGGAATCGGGATGTTGCCGACGATGTCGCCGTGCCAGGAGAGCACCATGCGCTCGGTGTCGGTGAGATGGCCGATGACGGCGAAATCGAGCTCCCACTTCTCGAAGATCTTGCGCGCCAGCTCCTCGCGGCCAGGTTTCAGCACGATCAGCATGCGTTCCTGGCTTTCGGAGAGCATGAGCTCGTAGGGGTTCATGCCGGTCTCGCGCATCGGCACCTTGTCGAGTTCGACGACCACGCCCAGCCCGCCCTTGGCCGCCATCTCGAACGACGAGGAGGTGAGGCCGGCGGCGCCCATATCCTGGATGGCGACGATGGCGTCGGTCGCCATCAGCTCCAGGCAGGCTTCGAGCAGCAGCTTCTCGACGAACGGATCGCCGACCTGCACGGTCGGCCGTTTGCTCTCGCTGTCCTCGTTGAACTCGGTCGAGGACATGGTGGCGCCATGGATGCCGTCGCGCCCGGTCTTGGAGCCGACATAGACCAGCGGATTGCCGACGCCCGCGGCGGCCGCATAGAAGATGCGGTTGGTGGGCGCGATGCCCACGGTCATGGCGTTGACCAGGATGTTGCCGTTGTAGGCTGCGTGGAAATTGGTCTCGCCGCCCACCGTCGGAATGCCCATGCAGTTGCCGTAGCCGCCGATGCCGGCGACGACGCCCGACACCAGGTGCCGGGTCTTGGGATGCTTGGGGTCGCCGAAGCGCAGCGCGTTGAGGTTGGCCACCGGCCGCGCGCCCATGGTGAAGACGTCGCGCAGAATGCCGCCCACGCCCGTCGCCGCGCCCTGATAGGGCTCGATGTAGGAGGGGTGGTTGTGGCTCTCCATCTTGAAGATGGCGGCCTGGCCGTCGCCGATGTCGATCACCCCGGCATTCTCGCCCGGGCCCTGGATGACCCACGGCGCCTCGGTCGGCAGCTTCTTCAGCCAGACCTTGGACGACTTGTAGGAGCAGTGCTCGCTCCACATCGCCGAGAAGATGCCGAGCTCGACCATGGTCGGCGTGCGCCCCATGATCGCCAGCACGCGCTGGTATTCGTCGGGCGACAGGCCATGCTCGGCCACGATCTGCGGCGTGATCGTGGGCTCGTTGGGAAGCTTTACCGGGGGATTCTTCTCCACGCTCACGCCATTGCCGCTCATGTGAGCGCCTCGACCAGACCTTCGAACAGTGCCTTGCCGTCCGAGCCGCCGAACATCGGCTCGACCGCGTTCTCGGGATGCGGCATCAGGCCCATCACCGTCTTGGTCTCGTTGAACACGCCCGCGATGTTGCGGATCGAGCCGTTGGGATTGCCGCTGCCGTTGACCGTCCCGTCGGGCGCGCAGTAGCGGAAGGCGATCTGGCCGCGATCCTCCAGGCGCTTCAGCGTGTCGTCGTCGGCGAAATAGTTGCCCTCGGCGTGGGCGACCGGCACGCGGATCACCTGGCCGGCCTGGTAGCGGTTGGTGAACAGGCTCTGGCTGGTCTCGACCTTCAGATGCACGTCGGAGCAGACGAACTTCAGATGCGCATTGCGCATCAGGGTGCCGGGCAGCAGACCTGCCTCGGTGACGATCTGGAAGCCGTTGCAGATCGCCAGCACCGGCACGCCCTGTGCCGCGCGCTTCTTGACCTCGGCCATCACCGGCGACTGCGCCGCCATGGCGCCGCAGCGCAGGTAGTCGCCGTAGGAGAAGCCGCCGGGGACGACGATCAGGTCGGTCTTTTCGAAGTCGCCGTCACCGTGCCAGACCATCTGCGGCTTGCGGCCGGTCACGAGCTCGATCGCCTGGGCGACGTCGCCCTCGCGGTTGGAGCCGGGGAAGACGAGAACGGCTGCCTTCATACTAGTCCGCCTCCAAATGCCTCACCCTGAGGAGCGCTCCGCAGGAGCGCGTCTCGAAGGGTGGGAACGAGCACCTTGTCTGTAGCCCATCCTTCGAGACGCGCGCTGCGCGCGCTCCTCAGGATGAGGTCTTGCTGTTGCATCAACCCACCAGTTCGATCGAGTAGTTCTCGATCACCGTGTTGGCCAGGAGCTTGCGGCACATCTCGTCGAGCCGCGCCTTGGCCTTGGCCTTGTCGGTCTCGGCAAGCTCAAGCTCGATGAACTTGCCTTGGCGGACGTCGCCCACTTCGGGGAAGCCCAGCCGGTTGAGGGAATGTCCGATGGCCTTGCCCTGGGGGTCGAGCACGCCGTTCTTGAGGGTCACGTGAACTCTGGCTTTCATTTCGCCTCTTATTGCAACGTAGTGGGGCCGCGCACGTCGCCTGGTCCCTGGTCGATGAGAATTCCCAAGCGTCGCGCCACTTCCTGGTAGGCTTCCTCGACCTTGCCGAGGTCGCGGCGGAAACGGTCCTTGTCCATCTTCTCGTTGGTCCGCAGATCCCAAAGCCGGCAGGAATCCGGGCTGATCTCGTCGGCGAGCACGATGCGGACCATGTCGTCCTCATATAGGCGGCCGAACTCGACTTTGAAGTCGATCAGCTTGATGCCGCAGCCGAGGAACAGGCCAAACAAAAAGTCGTTCACGCGCAAGGTCAGCGCCACGATGTCGTCGAGGTCCTGCGGCGTCGCCCAGCCGAAGGCGGTGATGTGCTCCTCGGTCACCATGGGATCGCCCAGCGCATCGTTCTTGTAGAAGAACTCCATGATCGAGCGCGGCAGCTGCGTGCCCTCCTCGACGCCGAAGCGCTTGGCGAAGGAGCCGGCGGCGACATTGCGCACCACGATCTCGAGCGGGATTATCTCGACCTGGCGGATGAGCTGCTCGCGCATGTTCAGCCGGCGGATGAAATGGGTCGGCACGCCGATCTCGCCGAGCTTCATCATCAGGAACTCGGAGATGCGGTTGTTGATCACGCCTTTGCCCGTGATCGTGCCCTTCTTCTGGTTGTTGAATGCGGTAGCATCGTCCTTGAAGTACTGGACGATGGTCCCGGGCTCTGGCCCCTCGAACAAGGTCTTGGCCTTGCCCTCGTAGATGCGGCGGCGGCGGGACATTTCTTACTCCTGGGCGGACGGTGCCATCCGCCCCTTATTCGGCCGGAATATGGCGGAAGTCCCATGCGCCCGGACTGGGGAAAAATCCATTGAAAATGATGACGCATCCGTCATATTCACCTCTCACCGGAGGCCCCAAATGGCCCAGCAGATCACCTACGACAAGGCCTATGACACAATAATGCCGGAAGATTTCCCGGCGATGCTGGAAGTACCGCGCTACGGCCGGCGCAGCGATGCCTTCGACGGCATCATTTCGGCCACCCACGACCATTTCTGGGACCCGCTGGACAAAAACTACATCGACTTCGACCAGCCGTTCGACATGGCGACCACCTCGGTGGTGCCGCTCGACATGGTGGTCGAGCTCAGGAGCGCCGTCGCCGACCGGCTGGAGGAGGGCCAGAAGATCCAGCTCGCCAACGACGTCATGCACTGGTCGATCTCCAACCTGTTGCATGGCGAGCAGGGCGCTTTGTCCCTGTCGGCCAGCCTCTGCCACATCCTGCTCGATCCGGGCGCCCAGGAATACGCCGCCAACCAGGCGCGCGAGGAGGCCCGCCACGTCGCGGGCTTCACGCGCTACATCGCCAAGCGCTGGGGCCAGCCGCTGCCGGTCGGCAAGACCATCGCCACGGTGCTGGCCGATCTCGTGAGCACGAACGAGGTCTACAAGAAGATCGTCGGCATGCAGATGCTGATCGAGGGGCTGGCAATGGGCTCGTTCGCCACGCTGAATGCGCGGACCAACGATCCCGTGCTGCGCCGGCTGGTCCAGCTGGTGATGAGCGACGAGGCCTTCCATCATCGCTTTGGGCGCATCTGGGCGGCCAAGACGATCCGCCATCTCAGCGAAGAGGAGCATCGCAAGGTCGAGGACTGGGCCGCCCAGATCTTCCAGACCCTGCTGTTCAACCTGATCAACGCCGAGCAGAAGCAGGTCATCTACGCCAAGTACGGGCTCGACTGGCAGTGGGTGCGCGACGCGGTGAAGGAGAGTTTCAGCGACGACGATCGTCGCAACTCGCTGAAGGAAAGCACCAACATGTTCCGGGTGCTGATCAAGACGCTCATGCACGCCGGCATCATCACCTCGCGTACCGCCCCGCTCTATGCCGTGTGGGTCGACATGAAGGAGCTCGAGGCCGAGGGCGACGCCATCCCGGGCGATGTCGTGGCCGAGGAGATGCTCGTGGTGCTGCGCGAGATCAACGCCAGGCGCCGGCGCATTTCGTCGAAGGACATGGCTACGGCGGCCTCTTAGCCTTCCGGCAAAGGTGTGGCGCGCCCGAAGCAAAGAGGCTCGCGGCCGACTTCGGACAGTTACGCAAGTTTCGCAACCGGATTTGACGTTTCGGCGAGTACCGGATTGAGCAGCCAATGGCTGGACGGGCGGCCGATCCTCTCGCGCGACAGGTCGGCGCGGACGAAGCCGAGATACGCCAGTCGCTGCAGCACTGACTCAGTCTCTTCGGCGGTGGCGCTCATGCTCAGCGCACGCCGTCGGATCTCCTCACGCGACACCGTGGCGGGCCGCTTGTCGAGCAGCCAGCGGGCAACGCGGCGCACGCGCTTCGAATAATCCGACAGTTCGGCGCTGTCGAACACCGCCTTGGCATGCGGCCAGTAGTAGTCGCGCCACAGCGCGGCAGCGGCCTCGACCTGCTCGGCGCCGATCGCACCCGGCCGCACGACCTTGCCGTCGATGGACCCGAGCAGTTCGACGAGGCCGGCCAGCCGCACGATCAACGACCGGCTCTTGCCGATCCACGCAGCCTCCAGCCCTTCGGCGTTCTGCCGTTCGGCATGAAGCTGGGCCAGAACTGCGTCGAGCGCCACACGCCCGCGCGCATCGACGGAGAGCACGCAGGGATGGCTGACGCTGGTGGCCAGCCGCGACAGCGCGCGCAGCCGCTGCAGGATCTCCTCGTCGCGCGACGCCTCGACGATCTCGAGTGCGCGATAGGGCTGCGGGCCGGGCCAAGCGAAGACAAAGCGCGCGGCCAGGCTGTCGTCGCCCGAGCGCAGCGCCTCCTTCAGCCGCTCGGGCCGGATGGTCTCGAGAATGCTGACCGGAAAGCGCGCCAGAGAGCGTGCGGGTTGGCGAGGACGCGCCACGGTGACAGCGCCCGCTTCCCAAGCCGCAAGCCACGTCAAGCGATGGCTGTCATCTTCGTCGTCGACACCGATCCAGGTCGTCGGCCCGTCGCGCCACAGCAACACGCCGCGTGGATTGCCCGAGACGATGTCCGCGAGGGACGCGGGATCGGCATTGCTCGCCACGATCTGCGACGGCACAGACGGCGTGGCCTCGCTGTCCTTCCCAGCCTGCTCTGCAGGCGCCGCGCGACGGTCATCGTCGCCACGTCGCCGCTCCTGTTCGACGACCTCCAGCAGCCGGCGCATGGGCGCCAGCGCCGCCGACTTGCCGGTCGAGGGCTCGCCCACCACGGCCTGCCACAGCACCAGCGGCTCGTCCCAGGCCGGCGTGACGCGCACCCGCACGCCTGCGCCGCACACGGCCGCGATGCCTGCCAGCACTGACTGCAGGACGTAGTCCGCCGGGGCACCGGTCGCCAACTCGGTGTCGGCGATCCAGTCGCGCCAAGGCTGTGGCACCGTCGCGAGGGGCACGGCAGGCACGGGACCACGGCGGTTATCGAGGACGCTGAGGTCGGGAGCGCGCCAATTTTCTTCAGACGCTTGTAGGTGAAAGGTGTGCGATCGCATGAATGTCCCCTCGAAAGGAACAAATATAGAACATAGTTGGGGATGGATCAATAACTGAAGTATACATTTGCACTGCACATACCTATATGACCATCTACAAAGCCAGGAGGCTGAGATGGGCAACGTCAGTCTGGCCAATGCGAAGGCGCACCTGAGCGAGCTCGTCGACCGGGTCCAGGCGGGCGAGACCATCAACATCACCCGGCGCGGCCGACCGGTGGCGCGCCTCACCGCGGTCGCGAGGCCGCGCAAGCGCATCGATCTGGCCATGCTGGAGGCGCTGACAGCCGCCATGCCACCACAGGGCGAACGCGCGTCCGATCTCGTCCGATCGATGCGCGACGGCGACCGTTACTGATGCTCTACGTCGGCGCGTCCCTGATCGTTGCAGCTATTTGCAACGAAGCCGCGGCGGGCCGGGCACAGAAGTGGCTGGTGGAGCAGGACCCAGCCGAATTCGCTATCAGCGAATGGACCATCACCGAGACGTCCTCCGCTCTTTCGATCAAACTGCGAGCGGGGCTGCTCACGTTGGAGCAGCGCGCGGCAGCGCTGTCGACCTTCCACCGGCTTGCGGCGGAGACCTTCGCGGTGTTGCCGATCACGGGCGCGCATTTCCGCGCCGCGGCGAAGTTCGTCGATCAGCATACGCTGGGACTGCGCGCCGGCGACGCGCTCCATCTCGCCACGCGTCGGAGCATGGCGCGACGATGCACACCCTCGACCGGCGACTGGCCGAAGCGGGTCCGGTGCTGGGCGTGCCGACGCACCTGCTGACGTGACCCGCTACCTCTCCTCGCCCACCAACGGCGCCAATGGCGGATGACCGGAGCGACGACAGACACATCAAATCGCTGCGGGAGTAGCAGAATGACAACGCTGGTTCCCGTATTAGCCTACTGCTAAACTTCGCAAGCTACGCTCGGGGGCAATCAATGGTCCGCGCTCGACATTGAAACTACAACTTTGGGAGCGCCGCGGCGCATGCGTGTGCTGGTTCTTCATAGCGGGGGCATGGATTCGACAACTTGTCTGTATGCAGCGCATCGCGCTGGGAATGAGGTCTTCAGCCTGGGCGTCGACTACGGTCAGCGCTTGTCCGTGGAGTTGCTATATGCACAGCGGCAGTGTGATGCACTAGGAATACCTCGCGACGTCGTTTCAGTGTCGTGGCGTAAACCGGAACGACAGATTCCACTCATGCGAGACGTTGAGGATATGCGCAAATCGATCTCGCCCGCATTCCTTCCTGGTCGTAACGTACTTTTGCTTTCCCTCGCTTGCGCGCACGCCAACGGGTTAGCCGCAGATGAAGTTCACACTGGCATTAATTGTGTTGAGTTTTCTGGCTATCCAGACTGTACCGTCGAGTTCATTGAGTCGTTCTCATCTATGATGTCGATTGCAAATCCCAACGGCCCCAAGATCGTCGCGCCACTGCTAAAAAGGAGCAAGGTCGAAATCGCACGCATGGCCAAAACGTTGGGGCTTCGCAAGTACGACACTTGGAGCTGCTATCGTCCGCAAATCTCTGATGTCGGCATCGTGCCTTGCCATGCTTGCGATGCCTGCCGCCTACACGATCACGCCTGGCAAACGATCGAGACTTCCTGATGCGTGTGGCGTTTGTAGCTTGCGCGAAAACCAAAGCCGACTCCGCCATGCCGGCAGGCGCCCTCTACGCATCGCCGTTGTACCGAAAGTCCTTACTGGCTGCGCTTGATTCATCAGATCGAATATACATCGTGTCCGCTAAGCACGGCATACTCGACCCTCAAACGTTGATCGAGCCATATGATGTTACGCTAAAAGCAATGCCGCGAGAACAGCGTCGAGAATGGGGGCGCGCAACGGGTGCAACTCTCGGCGCATTCCTCAAACGTCGCGACACGGCAATTCTATTCTGCGGCGAAGAATATATCGAGTCCTTGCGACCTGACCTCGAGCGCATTGGATCAACACTTGAAGAACCGCTTGCTACGCTATCACTCGGCCAACGTTTGCAGCGTCTAGCAATACTAAATGGTGAGGACGGCTTGCGCCAACAGGCGGCAGCGTTCTCACGTATGCTTCATCGATTATGGATTTCGCAATCCGGCGGACGCCGCATCACCAACACCCATGGCAAGCAGGGCTGGCCCACGAAAGGCCTATATTTTATTCTAGAACCAACTCATGGAGTTACCGGTGGCCGAATGCCTCGCATCGTTCGGGTTGGTACTCACGCTGTAAGCGCTGGATCTAAAACAAGCCTCTGGGATCGGCTCAGTACTCATAGGGGCACTAGCACCGGGGGTGGCAGTCATCGATCGTCGATATTTCGCCTTCATGTAGGACGCGCGACGGTTAATCAGAATCCTTCTCTGCATTGGCCAAAGACTTGGGCACAAGGACAGTCAGCGCCTGCCACGATTCGTGCTGAGGAGGATGCACTGGAACGAAAGGTTAGCGAAATAATTGGCGACCTGTCCGTGCTATGGCTTGACATCGACGACGAAGCCGGCCCCACTAGCGAGCGTGCATATCTTGAGAGAAATGCAATTGCACTATTGTCACGCGTAAACTTGTTGGCGGCAACCCGTTATCCAACTTGGCTGGGACGACTTAGCCCAGACTGGCGTATCGCTGCGTCTGGACTATGGAACCTCAATCATGTCTTCGCCAAACCCGACGAAAAATTTCTTAGTCGCCTCGAAGTTGCAATTGACAGAACAATCGGCCGTAAGGGTGGAGATTCGTTCGCAACAACGAGGAAGAAGCTGCCGACAAAGAAGCAGCTGAGCTTGTTTCAGGGGAAGCGAGAAGCATGACAAAAACCAAAGAGGTCGCGTTGATTGAGCGCCATAAGAAGGCGATTGCCCATCTACGTGGTCAGCATCAGCGGAAACGACTCGGGCTCGTATTCGGGGCTGGGATTAGCAGGGATTTAGGCTTTCCGAATTGGGAAGACTTAGTTCAACGTATCGCTAATCGTCCAGAGGTTAATGCCGCCTCAATTCTCAAGAGGTTGACCGCAGACGCAGCAGACGCAAAGCCGGTTATGCGAACGTTGTCCTCAATCACGCAGATGCTGTTCAGCCAATTTCGTGACGCCCGGCTAGCCTCTCGCGACCCCGCCGAGCCGCTTCGCTTCCTCGATGAGCAGACGGTCAAGACAGCTTGGCTTCGCCTCATTCATGACGAGCTCTACAAAGATTGCGATCGGGCCCAACGGAAACAAAAGATCAGCCAGCATCCCTATCTGATGACATTTCTCGACATCATAAAGCGATCACCACTCACTGTTACATATAACTTCGATGACACCCTTGAGCAGATGCTATTGATGTCACGTAATGACGATGAGAAGGAAAGGACGCGAGGCTTCGAAGTCGTCGATCAGCCAAATGCACAGTTCCAAAATGATAGTCGCGTCATCTACCATCCAAATGGTTATCTGCCCTCGATATTCGAGGATCGACCGAGCGCTGATGTGGTCTTTTCAGATGACTCATTTCAAGATCAGTTGATTCACGCAGCAACCGGCAAGTATGTCCACCTTTCTAACCATCTGTTCCGCAATACTTGCCTCTTGATTGGTTTGTCTCTCGAGGACAGTACGCTTCAGAGCTTGCTGCGGCAGAACGCGGTAAGCAACCCTGGCAACATTCATTATATTGTTCATTTCACAAAGCCCGGCGCAATACGTGATGCAGACGTCGAGAAAGCGATCTTTCGCGCAAACTTTGAATCTTTCGCGCTCTACACGCTATTCCTTAGCAGCGAGGAGATCGCCCTGCTTGCTAAGCTTGTCGAGATGGACGAAGCCGCATTCGGCTCACGACATGCACGTTCGAAGGTCAAGTTCGTCTACTATTTGATTGGCCCAGTTGGCGCAGGCAAGAGCACTGCGGCCGCGCACTTTAGAAACTTGCGCACCTACGATGAATGGATTGACGAACGAATGCCCGCGTTGGCGAAACCCGAAGCGGAGGTTGACTCCGGTGAGATCGGCGGCCTCAATGAGTGGATTGCCGAGCAGTTTCGGAAGAAAAACTATGCCCTGCAGGCGGTCCGCGAGGGAGTTCATATCGTAGACCGCGCGCCGCTCGATCCATTGACGTTCGGCCCCCCTGCGGACCGAACACGCAAGGCGGCAGCCTTGCTAAAGGAAATCACAGACGATGGTGAACGCGACATTGCTCAAGGGCATGTCATTTACTTAGACGCGACGGTTGAAGACCTAAAAATTCGCAATAGCCTTAAGCACAAGTACTGGGACGACCTTTACCTAACTGAGCTTGTACGGCGGCCTACCCAAATCAATTATCTGCACACGCGGCCGTGATGCGATATCCGTCGCACGCGCCCTCTCCCGAATTGTCTTCATCGATGAGTATCAACCAGTCGATATCCAAGCGCAGCTAAAGAAGCATGCCACCGCCAAGGTGGCTCATGACTAACTACACAATCTATCTGGCTGCGCCGCTGTTCAATCACCGCGAGCGTTCGTTCAATGAACATTTGGCTCAGCTGTTGGCGCCATTTGCCGATGTATACTTGCCGCAACGCGATGGCTCATTGCTAACCGAAATGGTAGCCGCAGGCGTTCCAGTTCCCGTTGCAGAGCGACGCGTATTCCGACAGGACTGCGACGCTCTGCTACGTTCCGATGCTCTAGTGGCTGTGCTCGATGGAGCTCATATCGATGAAGGAGTCGCTTTTGAGATAGGATTTGCAAACGCGATCGGCTGCTTGTGTGTCGGACTGCAGACGGACAATCGGCGTGCTTTGCCGACAGGAAATAATCCTATGATCCAGAGCGCGCTTCAGCGCGTATTTTCCGATGAGACCGCTCTTACTGACTTTATCTCGCAGCGGTCAGAAGCGGGCGGTCGTAACGCACCATTTATCTTTCGGGTGTCCTCGCACGACCCTTAGGACGGTGTTAGTAGTAATAGCCATTAATTGCGCCGCGGCATGCACGAGATCGGCATGACCAGCACGGCGAAGATCGTTGACACGGTGTCGATGCTGACGGCCGGCGCATGGGCAACCGAGCTATGCGCGGAAGTTGGTGACGGCGTGAAGGGGTGAAGGCGGCGTATCGTGGGGGTGTTCGACGCCTCCACTTCTCCAGCGAAGGAGCGATACGC
>LNAP01009225.1_pt1 | contig 15522 bp, 13 predicted proteins | sample 602601 | NCBI WGS metagenome assembly LNAP01 (sample SAMN02440304, study PRJNA202911) | soil metagenome | biome: Subtropical and temperate rainforests or woodlands; isolation source: soil samples (1 kg each in a 20% v/v slurry with milli Q water) were... ...
CCCGTCAAGACGCCGATGGTGGATATCCACGTGATCGGCGCGGGCGGCGGCAGCATCGCGTGGCTGGACGACGCGGGCGCGTTGAAAGTGGGCCCGCACAGTGCCGGCGCCGTGCCGGGACCGGTGGGTTACGGCCGCGGCGGCCAGGAGCCGACGATCACCGACGCCGAGATCGTCTTGCAGCGGCTGAACCCCGTGGCCCTGCTGAACGGCCGCATGCCGGTGCACGCCGACGCGGCGCGGCAAGTCATCGATGAACGCGTGGCCAGGCCGCTCGGTCTGGACCGCGATGCGGCCGCCGAAGGCATCCTGCGCATCGCGGCGGCGAACATGAGCCGGGCCATTCGCGCCGTGTCGACCGAGCGCGGCTACGACCTGTCGGACTTCGCGTTGTATGCCTACGGCGGCGCGGGGCCCCTGCACGCGGTGGAAGTTGCCGAAGAATGCGGCATTCCGGTCGTGATCGTGCCGCAGGAGCCGGGCACCATGTGCGCGCGTGGCATCCTGCTCAGCGACATTTCGTTCGACTTCGTGCAGAGCGAGATCTCGTTGGCTGGCGAAGACACGTGGCCGGCGATCGCGGCCATCTTCAAGGGCCTGCGCACGCAAGCCGAAAACTGGTTGGCGGAGGAGCGCGTGGACCCGGCGCTTCGCGTCTACCGCAGCGCGATCGACGCCCGCTACGAAGGACAGAACTTTGAAGTGCAGGTCAGCCTGGACGACACCGGCGTGGGCGGCCATGCGGAATTCGCGCGCCGTTTCGCCGAGGCGCACGAACGCGAATACGGATACACGGTGGACGACCGCAAGGTGCAGATCATCAACTGCCGCATGCAGGCCGTGGGCCAGGTGGTGAAGGCGCCGCTTGCGCCACGCCATATCGGCGGGGTGCTCGCCGATGCCAGGATTGGCCAGCGCGACGCCTATTTCGGACCCACGCACGGCTGGCAGGAGACCCCGGTGTACGACCGCGATCGCGTGCCCACCGGCGCGCGCTTCATCGGCCCCGCGCTGCTGGAAGAAATGAGTTCCACCACCGTCGTCGGCGTTGGCCAGCACGCCAGCGTCGACGAATACGGCAACCTGATCATCCGCTTGCAAGGAGGCCTGCATGACTAAGCCCGACCATTCCGGTTCCAGCGTGGCGCTGGCCGACCCCATTGGCATGGAGGTGTTCTGCAACCGCCTGCTGTCCATCACCGAAGACATGAACAACACGCTGGTGCGCGCGTCGTTCTCGACCAACATCAAGGAACGCAAGGACTGCTCGGTGGCCTTGTTCGACGCGGCTGGCCGGCTGGTGGCGCAAGGCACGCAGATTCCGCTGCACCTGGGTTCGCTGGATGGCGCGATGGGCGCGATCCTGCGCACGTTCAAGATCGACGACATCCGTGAGGGCGACGTCTTCATCTGCAACGACCCCTACCTGGCCGACGGCAGCCATCTGCCCGACATCAACATCGTGACCCCCGTGTTCTGGGAAGGCGTGCTGCGCTTCTTCGCGGCCAATATCGCGCACCATTCGGACGTGGGCGGCGCGGTGCCAGGATCGATCGCGGGCGGCTTGAAGTCCATTTTCGAAGAAGGCATTCGCATCCCCGCCTGCCGCATCGCCAAGCATGGCGAGACGGACGAGGACATGCTGCGCCTGATCTGCGCCAACACCCGCGACCCCGAAGAGCGCGTGCTGGATCTGCGCGTGCAGATGGCGACCAACCGCCGGGGCGCGGCCGCGGTGCAAGGCCTGATCCGGCAGATGGGGCTGGACGCGGTGCTGCGTTCCGTGGATGACGTGATCGCGTACACGCGCCGCCGCCTGCTCAACCGCATCGCCGAGCTGCGGCAAGGCAGCTACACGTTTCGCAGCGATCTGGACGACGACGGAATGGGCGGCGATCCGGTGCCGATCCAGGTGACGCTGACGGTGCGCCCCGGCAATCTGCATTTCGATTTCGACGGCTCGGGCAAGCAGGCGCGCGGCGCGATGAACCTGCCGATCAATGCGTTGCGCGCCTGCGTGTACTACGCCGTCAAAGCGTTGCTGGATCCGGACCTGGCGCCCAACGCCGGCTTGTTCGACCCCATTAGCGTGTCGGCGCCGGTGGGCACCATCACCAACCCGGAACATCCCGCGGCGGTCGGCGCGCGGTCGATCACGGCGCAGAAGGTCGCGGGCGCGATCTTCGGCGCGTTCCGCGGTTTGTTGCCGCCCGAGAAGACCATGGCGTCCAGCAACGACTGCTGCCCCGCTATCGTGTTTTCAGGCCGCTGGCGCGAGCGCGCGGGGCACTTCGTCTATCTGGAAACGCTGGGCGGTGGCGCGGGCGCTCGCTTCGATGCCGACGGAATGGACGCGGTCCACGTGCATATGACCAACACGTCCAACCTGCCGGTTGAAGCGCTGGAAAACGAATATCCATTGATGATGGACGAATACGCCATGATCCCCGACTCCGGCGGTGTTGGCCGCACGCGCGGCGGACTGGCGATCGCCAAGCAGATCCGCGCGGTAGGACCGGGCATCGTGTTTTCGGCGCGTTCGGACAGCCACACCGTGGGTGTGGCGGCCGGGGTGGACGGCGGCGGCGACGGACGCCGCGCGCGGCTGATCCGCAACTTCGGCACGCCACAGGCCGAGACGCTGTTTTCCAAGACGGCCAACATCGCGCTGGCGCCCGGCGACAGCGTGCGCATCGAAACGCCGGGCGGCGGCGGGTATGGCGCGCCATCGGAACGGCCCCGCGGGCGCATCGAGCAGGACCTGGCTGACGGAAAAATCAGCGTGGACGCGGCGCGGGCCGCCTATGGCGCGGGCGCCGTGCCCGTCACCCTACGTTGAGCGTCATCGAGTACTTCATCTTGTCGTGCGGGAAGGTGGTGATGGTGGCCAGCAGCAGCAGGCCGCCATCACCGTAATAGCGGCGGGTGATGACGAAGCCGGCCGTCTTGGGCTCGACCTTCAACTGCTTGGCGATCGTGGCGTTGATGGGCGTGGCCGAGAATTCCTGGTTGACCTCGGTGATGCGGTCGCCAAAGTGGTCTTCGATCAGGCGCAGCAGCGAAATGCGCGACTTGACCTCGACGCGCACGTCCGAATGTTCGGGGTCGGCGTAGATGAGCGTGCTGGCCGCGGCGGTGTCCTGGTCATCCAGGGTCTTGATGGAGTTGATGTGCAGCCAGGACTTGTCGGACGCGCAGCCCAGTGCCTCAGCCAGCCGCTTGGGCAGCTTGATGGTGCGCACGTCCTGCACCAACAGGGCTGCATTGCGCGCGTATTGCAGCAGGTCGGGAAACTGCGAGATGCGCTGCGTGAAGCGGGTGCTGGCGCGGGCGGTCTCGACGCGGGTGCCCACGCCGGGGCGGCGCGACACCATGCCCGCCACGGTCAGCATGCGGATCGCTTCGCGGATGGTGTGGCGGCTGGCGTTGAACTGGTCGCACAGCTCGTGCTCCGTGGGCAGCAGCGTCATGACCGGGTAGCGGCCGGTGCTGATGTCGTGCGACAGCGTTTGGAAAATGCTCTTGTAACGGGGGCCGCCAACGTCGCCGTCGGGCGCCTGCGATTCGGGTTTCCCGCGCGCCTGCCGTGCTCCGCCAGGGCCGGTCGCGCGCTCGGAGGATCGGGTCATGGGGGGAGCTCCTTGCATTGTTATATGGGGTTTGTACGGACAATAACCGATTGACAACGATGTCTCGTCGGATTCATTATTTGTCCGGACATTCATGTACGGACAAAGTGTACCAACAATCGGGGGTTCTCATGGGCAAGGTACTTGCAGTGATCGCGGCGACGACGGTGGCCGTCGGACTCAGCGCAAATGCAGCAGCGCAGCAGAAGTTGGTGGTGGCCGGCTACGGCGGCTCGTTCGAAGACATCATGCGCAAGGACATCTTCCCGCCCTTCGCCAAGCAGCACGGCATCGAGCTGGACTATGTGGCTGGCAACTCCACCAACACGGTGGCGCGGCTGCAAGCGCAAAAGAGCAACCAGCAGATCGACGTGGCCATCATTGATGACGGCCCCATGTACCAGGCCATCGCGCTGGGCTTTTGCGAACCCATCAAGGGCCTGCCCGCCGACGACATCTATAGCACCGCGCGCTACAAGGACGACAAGGCCGTGGCCATCGGCATCGTGGCCACCGGCATCATGTACAACAAGAAGGTCTTCGACGAAAAGAAGTGGGCCGCGCCCACGTCGTGGAAAGACCTGAAAGACCCCAAGTACAAGAAGCAACTGGTGGTGCCGCCGCTGAACAACACCTACGGCCTGCACGCGCTGGTGGAATATGCGCGCGAAGGTGGCGGCGGCGAAAAGAAGATCGACGCGGGCTTCACCACCTTCAAGAACGAGGTGGGTCCCAATGTGCTGGTGTACGAGCCGTCGCCCGGCAAGATGACGGAACTGTTCTCGTCAGGCCAGGCCGTGATTTCCGTGTGGGGCAGCGGCCGGGCCAAATCGTTTGCCGACACTGGCTTCCCGGTGGGCTTCGTGTATCCGCAAGAAGGCGCCTACGCGCTGCTGTCCTCCGTATGCCCCGTTGCCAAGCCCAAGACCAACCCCATGGCGCAGGCGTTCGTGCAGTACCTGGTGACGCCGGAAGTGCAGGAAAAGTTGGCCAGCGCCTACGGCTACGGACCGGTCAACAAGAAGGCCAAGGTCACCGATGACCCGCGCGTGCCGCTGCCTATCGGCAAGCGCGCCGCGGATCTGATCGTGATCGACTGGGACACGGTGAACCAGAACCGCGACGACTGGAACAAGCGCTGGACGCGGGAAATCGAGCGCTGACACGGTGCAATACGGGGCGGCGCGGCGCGTCGCCCACGGGAGCCTTCATGACCTATCTAGTGCTGAACCGCCTGTGCAAGCGCTATGGCGAAACGACCGCCGTGGAAGAACTGAGCCTGTCCGTGAATCGCGGCGAGTTCATTTCTCTGCTGGGGCCATCGGGATGCGGCAAGACCACCACGCTGCAAATGATCGCGGGCTTTGTCGAACCCACCAGCGGCAGCATCGTGCTGGATGGCCGCGACGTCAGCCGCGTGCCGGCCAACAAGCGCGGGCTGGGGCTGGTGTTCCAGAACTATGCCTTGTTCCCGCACATGACCGCGTTTGAGAACGTATCGTTCGGCCTGGAGATGCAGCGCGTCAAGAAGGAAGAACGCGAGGCGCGCGTGGCCGATGCCTTGAAGCTGGTGGGTCTGGCCCATCTGGCGGACCGGCATCCGGCGCGCATGTCCGGCGGCCAGCAGCAGCGCGTGGCCTTGGCGCGCGCGCTGGTGATTCGGCCCAGCGTGCTGCTGCTGGACGAACCGCTGTCGAACCTGGACGCCAAGCTGCGCGAGGAAATGCAGTTGGAACTGCGCAGCATCCAGCGGACGATCGGCACCACCACCATTCTTGTCACGCACGATCAGTCCGAGGCGCTGGCGCTGTCGGATCGCATCGTGGTGATGAACCAGGGCCGGGTCGAACAGGTGGCTGAACCCTTCCAGGCCTATGAAGGGCCGGCCAGCCACTTCGTCGGCGGCTTCCTGGGCAAGGCCAACGTGTTCACGCCCACGGCCGAACAATACGAAAACGAGACGCGCGCCCGCATCGGCGAAGCGCACATCCCGATGGCGGGCGCGCCGGTGCCGCAAGGCGCGGTGATCGTGCGCCCCGAAAAAATCCTGTTCTCGGAACCCGCCGCCTGTGCCCTGCCGGGGCGCATGAAGACGCGCGTATTCCAGGGCAACCACTGGCTGTGCCAGGTCGACACATCGGTGGGCGAAGTGATGGTGATCCGTCAGAACGACGGCGTGGCCGTGCCCGCCGAGGGCGAGCCCGTGCACTTGCGCTGGCGCGCGCAGGACATGTGCGAAGTCGCGGCCGCGCCCAAGGGCCTGGCGTCATGAGCGCGCGCGCCAACCCGTGGGTGTTGAGCGCGCCGGCGCTGGTGGTCTATGCCACGTTTCTGGTGGTGCCGATGGCGCTGGTGTTCCTGATCAGCTTCTTCGATTTCCAGTTCTATGGCGGCATGCAGGTGACCTTCACCTGGAAGAACTACTTCGAGATCTTCAGCGACGGGTACTACTACGAAATCTACGCGCGCACCTTCGGCGTGGCGGCGGCCGTGACGGTGGCGTGCCTGGTGCTGGGCACCGCCGAGGCCTACGTGCTGTCACGCATGGCCAACCCGTGGAAGGGCCTGTTCCTGATGGTGGTGCTGGGCCCCTTGCTGATTTCGGTGGTGGTGCGCACGCTGGGCTGGGCGCTGCTATTTGGCTCCACGGGTCTTATCAACAAGGCGCTGATGGGCATCGGGCTGATCAACAGCCCCGTGGACCTGATGTACAGCAATCTGGGCGTGGGCATCGCGCTGACGCACGTGCTGGTGCCCTTCATGGTGATTTCGGTATGGGCGTCGCTGCAGCGGATCAATCCCGCGACCGAAGCCGCCGCCCTGTCGTTGGGGGCATCGCAGTTCACCGTGATCCGGCGCGTGATCGTGCCGCAGGTCATGCCCGGCATTCTGTCGGGTGCGATCATGGTGTTTGCGATGGCGGCCAGCTCGTTCGCCACGCCGGCCATCATCGGCGGCCGGCGCTTGAAGAACGTGGCCACGGCGGCCTACGACGAATTCCTGAACACGCTGAACTGGCCGCTGGGCGCGGCGCTGGCCGTGGTGCTGCTGCTGGCCACCGTCGTCGTGCTGCTGTCGGCCAACCGGATCATTGAACGCAAGTACGGCGCCGTCTTCAACCAGGCAGGGGGCTGAGATGCAATTTCGAAACGGCCCCATCGGCCTGGTCTTTCACACGCTGTTCATCCTGTTCATTCTGGCGCCCATCGTCATGGTGTGTGCGGTGGCGTTCACGTCCGAGGGTTTTATTTCTTTGCCCTCGGGCGGACTGTCGTTGCGCTGGTTCCGCGCCATCCTGGACAACCCGCGTTTTGTCGAAGCATTCTGGTTCAGCCTGGGCCTGGGCACCTTGTCGGCGACGCTGGCCATAGGCTTGGCCGTGCCCAGCGCGCTGGCCCTGGCCCGCAACCGCTTTCGCGGCCGCGAGGCGCTGGTGGCGTTCTTCCTGTCGCCGCTGATGATTCCGCATGTGGTGCTGGGCCTGGCCTTCCTGAAGTTCTTCACCACCGTGGATCTGGCCGGCACTTATGTGGGCCTGGTGGTGGCGCACGTCATCCTGGTGATGCCCTACGCGCTGCGCCTGGTGCTGGCGTCGGCCACCGGTATCGACCCCGCGCTGGAGCGCGCCGCGCAATCGCTGGGCGCGTCCAACTGGACGGCGTTCCGGCGCGTGGTGCTGCCGCTGTTGCTGCCCGGGGTGGTCAGCGGCTGGGTCATCGCGTTCATTACCAGCTTTGACGAACTGACCATGTCGATCTTCATCGCCTCGCCGTCCACGACGACGCTGCCGGTGCGCATCTTCCTGCATATCGAAGACACCATCGATCCGCTCGTGACCGCCGTGTCGGCCGTGCTGATCTACGTGACGATCATCGCCATTTTCATTCTGGACCGCGTGGTCGGCCTGGAAAAGCTGTTTGTAGGAAAGGGACGCTAATGACGGACGAGAAAGAACTGGCGCCCCGTGCGCCCGTGCATCGCGGCATTTATGACGCCGTGGTGATCGGCGGCGGGCTGGTGGGATCAGCCATCGCCTATGGCCTGCGGCGCGAGCTGGACCATGTGGCCGTGCTGGACGAAGGCGACGTGGCCTACCGCGCGTCGCGCGGCAACTTCGGGCTGGTGTGGGTGCAGGGCTGCCGCGCTACGGCGTGTGGACGATGACGTCCGCGTCCGGCTGGCCGCGTCTGGCCGCGCAACTGCTGGAAGAAACCGGCGTGGATGTGCACCTGGAACAGCGCGGGGGGCTGCATGCGCTGCTAAGCGACGAAGAGGTGGAAGCGCGCGGCACGTTCATGAAGACCCTGCTGGCGCAGCCCGGCATGGCGCAATACGACTGGAAACTGCTGGACCGCGCGGAAGTGGCCGACCTGGTGCCGGGCATCGGCCCCGATGTGCGTGGCGCAACCTGGACGCCGGTCGATGGCATTGCCAACCCGCTCAAGCTGCTGCGCGCCTTGCACGCGAGTTTTGCACAGCGGGTTGTGGATTACCTGCCGCGCCGTCCGGCGCAGAGCATCAAGCAGCGCGACGGCGTGTTTGAGATCGCAACGCCCTCGGGCACGGTGCGCGCGCGCAAGGTGGTGCTGGCATCGGGCTTGTCCAACAAGGACCTGGGCGTGCAAGTGGGCCTGGACGTGCCGGTGCGCCCGCAACGCGGTCAGATCGTGGTGCTGGAACGCACGCGTCGCCTGCTGGAAACGCCGTTGTCCACCTTGCGCCAGACGGACGAAGGCACGTGGCTGATCGGCGATTCGCAGGAAGAAGCCGGCTATGTGGATAACCTGGTGGGGCTGCCGATCCTGGGCACGCTGGCCGACCGCGCCGTGCGCACGCTGCCTGCATTGCGCGACGTGCGCGTGGTGCGCAGCTGGGCGGCGCTGCGCGTGATGTCCAAGGACGGCTTTCCGATCTATCAGCAATCCGAAACGTGCCCGGGCGCCTTTGTCGCCACCTGTCATAGCGGCGTGACGCTGGCCGCCGCGCACGCCCTCAATCTGGCGCCCATGATCGTGGCCGGCAAGCTTGCCGACGACATGGCGCCCTTCTCGACCCGGAGGTTTCATGTTCAAGAGGCTTGATGAGGCGCAGCGCCAGGCGCAAGGCGCGCCGGTGCGCGTGACGGTAAACGGGGCCGAGCTGCAATGCCGCCAGGGCGACAGCGTGGCGGCTGCGTTGTTCGCGGGCGGCGTGTCGGCCTGTCGCGATACCGCCGTGAACGAGGTGCCGCGCGGGCCCTATTGCATGATGGGCGTGTGCTACGACTGCCTGGTCACCATTGACGGCCAGGCGAACCAGCAGGGCTGCATGACGGCCGTGCGCGAAGGCATGAAGATCGAGCGCCAGCTGGGCGCGCGCAAGGTGCAGGCATGATCGAAACAACGCAATGCGATTTGCTGGTGGTGGGCGCGGGCCCGGCCGGGTTGGCGGCAGCGACGGTGGCCGCCGGGCTGGGCGTGGATACCGTGCTGCTGGACGAACAGCTGGCGCCGGGCGGACAGATCTATCGCGCCATCACGACCACGCCGGTCACCGACCGCGGCATCCTGGGCGATGACTACTGGCATGGTGCTTCCCTGATCGCGCCCTTCAAGCAATCAGGCGCGCGCTACGTGCCGGGCGCCACCGTGTGGGCGGTGGCCGAGCGCACCGCGCCGCATCCCGAAAAGGGCTTTGAAGTGGCGTATTCCGTGGCCGGTGAAGCGCGCATCATCCATGCGCGCCGCTTGCTGCTGGCAACGGGCGCGCAAGAGCGCCCCTTCCCCATTCCGGGCTGGACGCTGCCGGGGGTGATCACGGCGGGTGCGGCGCAGATTCTGCTGAAGTCGGCCGGCGTGGTGCCGGCGGATCGCACGGTGCTGGCGGGCAGCGGCCCGCTGCTGTATCTGGTGGCCTGGCAATACCTGAACGCGGGGGTGAAGATCGACGCGCTCTTGGAAACCACGCCGCCCGGACGCATGGGCCAGGCGCTGCCCAAGGTCTGGGGCTTCCTGCGTTCGCCGTATCTGGGCAAGGGCTTGAAGCTGCTGCGCGCGGTGAAGGCCGCGGTGCCGATCACACGCGGCGTGACGGCGTTGGAGGCGGTTGGCGACGGCAAGCTGCAAAGCGTGCGCTACACGGCTGGCGGCGTCACCAAGACCTTGCCCGCCGAACAGCTGATGCTGCATCAGGGCGTGGTGCCCAACGTGAACCTGTCGCGCGCCGTGGGCGCGGAGCATCGCTGGAACGACGCCTTGGACTGTTGGGAGCCGCAGGTTGATGAATGGGGCCTGACGACGGTGGACGGCATCGGCATGGCGGGCGACGGCGCGGGTATCGCGGGCGCGCTGGCGGCGGAACACCGGGGCCGGTTGGCCGCCTTGCAGGCGGCGCATCTGTTGGGCCGCATCGACGCCGCCAAACGCGATAGCCAGGCCGTGGCGCCGCGCCAGGCGCTTGCCCGTGCCGTGAGAGGCCGGGAGTTCTTCGACGCGCTCTACAAGGCGCCTGACGCGTTCCGGCGGCCCACGGGCGACACCATCGTGTGCCGCTGCGAGGAAGTAACCGCTGCGCAGGTGCGTGAAACGGTCAAGCTCGGTTGCAGCGGACCCAACCAGATGAAGGCATTTCTTCGCTGCGGCATGGGGCCGTGCCAGGGGCGCTTCTGCGGGCTGACGGTGGCCGAGATCATCGCCGAAGAGCGCGGCGTGCCGACGCAGGAAGTGGGCTATTACCGGCTGCGCTTTCCGACCAAGCCGCTGACCTTGGGAGAACTCGCGTCGCTGCCCCAGACGGATGATTCCCGCCAGGCCGTTGTCCGCCTGAAGAAATAGGCCCACCCCCGACGCGCTACGCGCGTCCCCCTCAAGGGGGCAACACCGGAAGACCGGCGAAGCCGGATCTTCGGTGTCCCGGCTTGGCAGCCCGGCCTTTTCTTGGAAATGCCGTCTTTGAACAGCCGCTTCGCGGCAGAAGGAAGGTAGAAATGACCGGTTCAACGCGGTCGGCGGCAGTCATCATCATCGGTGGGGGCCTGCACGGCAGCTCGGCCGCGCTGCATCTGGCGCGTGCGGGCGTGCCCGCCCTGGTGATCGAAAAGAACTACGTGGGGCGGCATGCCTCGGGCGTGAACGCGGGCGGCGTGCGCACGTTGGCGCGCCATCTGGCCGAGGTGCCGCTGGCGCTGGCCTCGCGCGAACTTTGGTATCGCATCGGCGACCTGGTGGATGACGATTGTGGTTTCGAGCAGCACGGGCAGGTGCGCGTCGCCGAGAACGCCGCCGACGTCGAGGCATTGCAGACGCGGCTTCGCACGATGACCCAGCATGGCTACACCCACGAAGCGTGGATCAGCTCCGAGGACTTGCGCGACATGATCCCCGCCATCGCGCCGACCATCCAGGGCGGGCTGATCGCGCGTGAGGACGCGGCGGCCGATCCGTATCGCACGACGCTGGCGTTTCGAACCAAGGCTGCCAGCCTGGGCGCGCGCTTTCTGGAAGGCGTGCGCGTGGACGGCGTCACGCACGACGGCGGCCAATGGCGCGTGGAGACCGATGCCGGCACCTACACCGCGCCCCAAGTGTTGAATTGCGCGGGCGCATGGGCCGACCGCATCGCCGCGCAATGGGGCGAGCCGGTGCCGCTCTTGGCCATCAGCCCGATGATGTTGGTGACGTTGCGCATGGACCATTTCCTGGACCCGGTCGTGCTGGGCACCGGGCGCGCGCTATCGTTCAAGCAACGCACGAACGGCACGGTGCTGATCGGCGGCGGACGGCGGGCCTGGGTGGATCGCGACGCGGAATGGACCGAGCTGGATTTCCGCTCGCTGGCGGAAGGCGCGCGCACGGTCTGCGACTTGTTCCCCCACATGCGCGACGCCATCGTGAACCGGGGCTGGGCGGGCATCGAAGCGGCCATGCCGGACGAGATCCCCGTGATCGGCCGCAGCAGCCGCCACGAGACCGCGTTCCATGCGTTCGGGTTCTCGGCGCATGGCTTTGAACTAGGCCCCATCGTGGGCCGCATCATGGCCGACCTGATAACAACCGGTGCGACGGACATGCCCATCGCGCCATTTCGGATTGATCGTTTTTCGGACGCGAACATCGCGTCCATCCCATCAAAAAAGGAGCAAGGCGAATGAACGACGACATCGTGCGCAAGCAAACCAACCAGCGTCTGAGCCGCATCGTGATTCACGGCGATACGGTCTATGTGGCGGGCGTGACGTCAGCGGCCGAAGGCGGCATCGTGCCGCAGACGCGCGACGCGCTGGCGAAGATCGACGGGTATCTGGCCGAGGCCGGCACCGACAAGTCGCGGCTGCTGTCGGTGCAGATCTGGCTGAAGGATATCGACCGCGATTTCGCGGGCATGAACAGCGTGTGGGCCGAGTGGGCGCTGCCTGGTGCGATGCCTACCCGCGCCACCTGCGAGGCCAAGCTGGCCGCGCCGGAGCTGCTGGTGGAGATCATCGTGACGGCCGCCAAGCGGCCGCCGTATGTCAGCGGGCCGGTGTCTGAAAGCTGACCTGACCCGGGCGGCCCGGCAGGTTCAAGGTGGCGGTGGCAGGCGGCGTGGTGGCAATCACCTGCCCCGCGCGCAGCACCATCAAACGGGTCGCGCGCAGGCGTAGCGCTTCCACCGGGTCGCGCGCTTGCAACAACACCAGGTCGGCGCGCTTGCCGACCGCGATGCCCGTGTCGTCCAGCCCCAGGATCTTGGCGGGCGTGGTCGTCACAGCCTCGAAACAGGCGCGCATGGCGTCCTGGCCCGTCATCTGGGCCACGTGCAGGCCCATGTGCGCCACTTCCAGCATGTCGCCCGAACCCAGGCTGTACCAAGGGTCCATCACGCAGTCATGGCCGAACGCCACCGGCACGCCGGCTGCCAGCAATTCGGGCACGCGCGTCATGCCGCGGCGCTTGGGATACGTGTCGTGGCGGCCCTGCAGCGTGATATTGATCAGCGGGTTGGCAATGGCCGCGACGCCGGCTTCGCGCATCAGCGGGATCAGCTTGGACACGTAGTAGTTGTCCATGGAATGCATGGACGTCAGGTGCGAACCGGTGACGCGGCCATGCAGGCCCAGGCGCTGCGTGTGGTAGGCCAGCGTTTCGATGTGGCGCGACAAGGGGTCGTCGCTTTCGTCGCAGTGCATGTCCACGCGCAGGCCGCGTTCGGCGGCCAGTTCGCACAGGATGCGCACGGATTCCGCGCCGTCCTGCATGGTGCGTTCAAAATGCGGAATGCCGCCGACCACGTCCACGCCCATGTCGAGCGCGCGCTTCAGGTTGTCCAGCGCACCGGGTGCGCGCAGCACGCCGTCTTGCGGAAAGGCGACCAGTTGCAGGTCCAGATACGGTTTGACTTTCTCGCGCACGTGCAGCAGCGCTTCGGTGGCAAGCAGGCGCGGGTCACAGACGTCCACGTGCGAGCGAATGGCCAGCAGGCCACGGGCAACGGCCCAGTCGCAATACGCCAACGCGCGTTCCACCAGCGCTTCCTGCGTCAACAACGGCTTAAGTTCCCCCCACAGCGCGATGCCTTCCAGCAAGGTACCGGACTGGTTCACGCGCGGCAGGCCGAACGACAGCGTGGAATCCATGTGGAAGTGCGCGTCCACGAAGGGCGACGACACCAGCTGACCGGCGGCATCGATCACCTGCCCGGCTTCGGCCTTCAGCGCGGGTTCCACCGCCGTGATGCGACCCTGCGCCACACCGATGTCGATGTTCGTGCGCCCATCGGGCAGCGTGCAGTTCTTGATAATCAGATCGAGCATGGATGCATCCTAAAAAATCCAGCAATTCACGGTGCACCAAAAGTACACCACCAACGGGGTCGCACGGAGCCGGCTCCGCCGGTCCGTCGCGACGCCCCCTTGAGGGGGAAGCGCGTAGCGCTTCGGGGGTGGGCCACACCCTCTACCTTTCGCCCTTGCGATACGGCTTCATCAGCGCCTGCGGGTAGGCGGCGCGGCGCGCCATCACCACCAGGGCGAGGATGGACAGGATGTAGGGCAGCATCAGGTACACCTGATACGGTAGCTCGGGCAGGCCGGGCAAGGCCGCGCCGCCCTGTTGCAGGCGCAGTTGCAGCGCGTCGAAGAAGGCGAAGATCAGTGCGCCCAGCAGCGCCTTTCCGGGCCGCCACGATGCAAACACCACCAGCGCCACGCACACCCAGCCCCGGCCGTTGACCATGTTGAAAAAGAACGCGTTGAACGCCGCCAGCGTCAGGAAGCTGCCGGCCACGCCCATCAGTGCCGACCCGGCCACGATCGCGCCGATGCGCAGTCGCGTCACGGACAAGCCCTGCCCTTCGGCGGCGGCGGGGTTTTCGCCCACCATGCGGATCGCCAGCCCGACCGGTGTCCGGTTCAGCACCCAGGCAAGAATGGGCACGGCGGCCAGCGCAATCAGCGTCATGGGCGTCTGCCCCGCCAACACCGGACCGATCAGCGGAATGCCATCCAGGAATTTCATTTCGGCAAACGGCGTGATGGTGGGCGGCGTGTTCACGCTGGGAAACGTCACGCGGTAGGCAAAGTACGACAGGCTGGTGGCAAGCAGCGTCACGCCCAATCCCGACACGTGTTGCGACAGGCCCAACGGCACCGTCAACACGGCATGCAGCAAGCCGAACACGGCGCCGGCAAAGGCCGCCGCCAGCACGCCCACATACAGCGGCGCGCCCAGATACACCACCAGCCAGCCGGTAAACGCCCCGGCGGCCATGATGCCTTCGATACCCAGGTTCAAGACGCCCGCGCGCTCGCACAGCAGCACGCCCAGGGTGCCCAGAATCAGCGGCGTGGCCAGGCGCAGCACGGCGACCCAGAAGGCCGAGGAACTGATCAGATCCATCCATTCCATGGCGTGCTCCTCAAACCCGGTTGCGGCGCAGGCGGTACTGCGCGAATAGCGTCGCAACCAGCATGGCAAGCAACGAGGTGGCGACGATGACGTCGGCGATATAGTTCGGCACCGCGATGGCGCGGCTCATGCTGTCCGCGCCCACCAGCATGCCGGCGACAAAGATGCTGGCCAGGATCACGCCCAGCGGATGCAGCCCCGCCAGCATGGCGACGACCACGCCGGTGTAGCCATAGCCCGGCGACATATCCAGCGTGACGTAGCCGGTGCGGCCCGCCACTTCGATGGCGCCTGCCAGGCCTGCTAGCGCGCCCGACAACATCGCGGTGCCCAGCATGACTCGGTTGACCGGCAAGCCCAGGAAACGCGAGGCGTGCGCATTGGCGCCCACGGCACGCATCTGGAAGCCGAAGACGGTGTAGCGATTCAGCAGCCACAGGCCCAGCGCCAGGCCGGCCGCCCACAGCAGGCCGGTGTGCGCACGCGTGCGTTCGATCAGCTTGCCCAGTTCCAGGTCGCCGTTAAGCGCCACGGATTGCGGCCAGCCCATCGCCATCGGATCCTTCATCGGGCCGTCCAGCATCATGGACACGAACAGCAGCACGATGAAGTTGCCCAGCAAAGTAGTGACCACTTCGTCCACGCCCAGGCGGGTCTTCAGCAGCGCGGGAATCAGCAGCAGCAAGGCGCCGGCCAGCGCGGCCGCCAACATCATGCCGCCGAACAGCACGGGCAAGGGCAAGTCGAAGCCGGTGCCGTCATGCAGGCCGCCGATGGCGACCGCCGCCAGCGCGCCCAGGTACAGCTGGCCCTCGGCGCCGATGTTGTAGAAGCGGGCGCGGAACGCCACCGCACAGGCCAGGCCTGTCAGCATCAGCGGCGTGGCGCGGGTCAGCGTTTCGGTCAGCGCAAACACCGAGCCGAACGCGCCTTGCAGCACGCCATGGCCTATGCGCATGAGCGCCTGCAGGGCCAGGCGCTGGAGGGTTCGGCGGGCCCGGTCGCCATCGTCGATCATCCCGATGTGCAGC
>LNAP01011541.1_pt1 | contig 15522 bp, 19 predicted proteins | sample 602601 | NCBI WGS metagenome assembly LNAP01 (sample SAMN02440304, study PRJNA202911) | soil metagenome | biome: Subtropical and temperate rainforests or woodlands; isolation source: soil samples (1 kg each in a 20% v/v slurry with milli Q water) were... ...
CCGATGCGACCGACGTAGGTGGAGTAGTCGAGCGAGCAGATCTGCAGCTGCAGCGGCGCGTCGACCTCGCCGCCGTGCGCCGGCACGGCAACGTTGTACGTCGATGGCGCGCCGGTGAGTAGCGCGGCGGTGCAGCTCAAGCCAATCGCCGGCGACCTGGTGCTCGGTGCCGGTCCGCTGGCGCAGGCGGCGGGCCTTGCCGGCCTGGCGATGGACATCGACGAGTTCGGCCTCGCCCGGGTGGCGCGTGGCGCGGGTTATCTGCGCCTGCTGGCCCTCACGCAGGGCACCGCGGCGAGTCTGATCAGTTACGGCGAGGACGAGTCCGGCGAAGCCGCCGGTGGGCATGGCTCGTACATCGGCGTGGTGTTGCAGAACGTGACGCTGGATGGCTGGATCATCATCGGTCTGCTCAGCGTGATGTCGGCAATCTCCTGGGTGGTCATGGCCAGCAAGGCGCGCTTTCTGAGCACCGTGCGGCGGGCCAATGCCAAGTTCCTGGAAGCTTTTCGCAGCATCGGCGACGGCGATCTGACGGCTCTGGCGGCGCGCACCGAGTTCGCCGGCTCGCCCCTGCACCGGGTTTGCGCGGCCGGCGTGCAGGAGCTGACCGGGCGCCTGCACCGCAGTGCCGGTGCGCAGGCGACGGGTCTGTCGCCGCAGGCCCTGGAGGCCCTGCGCACGCGCATCGACGCGTCCGCAGTGCGCGAGCAGCAGCGTCTGAACGCCGGCATGGTGCTGCTGACCATTGCCATTTCCGGCGGGCCTTTCCTGGGTCTGCTGGGTACGGTGGTGGGTGTGATGATCACCTTCGCCGCCATCGCCGCGTCGGGCGAGGTGAACGTCAACTCGATCGCGCCCGGCATCGCCGCCGCCCTGGTGGCGACGGTAGCCGGCCTGGTGGTCGCCATCCCGGCCCTGTTTGGCTACAACTACCTCGGCACCCTGATCCGCGACACGACCACGGACCTGCGCGTGTTCGTGGACGAGCTGGTGGCGGGCATCGCCGAGCGTCACGCGGCATAACGGAGATCCGCCATGCAGGTCCAGGAAGAAGGCAAGCCCTACGACGACATCAACATCGTGCCGATGCTCGACCTCACGTATGTGCTGCTCATCATCTTCATCATCATGACCACGGCGGCGGTGCAGGGCATCCAGGTCAACCTGCCCAAGGCCAGCGCCACGCCGAGCCTGGGCCAGAACCAGACCAAGGCCATCTCGATCACCGCTGACGGAACGATTTATCTGGATACCTACCCGGTCACGCTGGCCGAGCTGGAAACCACCCTGCGCGGCTACAAGGCGGCCAACCCGGCGCTGCCGGTGGTGGTCAAGGCCGATGCCAGCATCCAGTACCAGCAGGTGGTGGACGTGCTGGACCTGCTGGGGCGGCTGGAAATCACCCAGCTCGGCCTGGTGACGCAGCGCCTGGTCAAGTAGGCGTGGCTGGTGGCTTGTTCTCGTGTCGGGCGCCGTTGCGCTGTGGGTGGCCCGCCTCGGACCGAATGTTTGAGTCGAGGATTCGCGGCGCGGGCGCCGCTCCCACCGGGGCGCCGCCTGCGGTCGGCGTGTCCGTCGGCGACACGATGATGCGTTCGGCATGAAATCCGTGCTGCGAAAGGCGGTGCCGCTTGCCGTGGCGCTGGCGGTGATCGTCGGTCTGGGGCTGATCGTGCGCAGTCTGCTGTCGCAGGCGCCGGCCCCCGATCTGCGCCGGCCGCAGGAGGTGACGCTGATCAAGCCGCCGCCTCCGCCGCCGCCGCCCAAGGAACAACCACCCCCGCCGGAAGTGAAGGAAGAGGTGGACATCCCGGAACCGGAAGCGGTGCCGGAAGAGGTTCCGGAGGCGGCCAACGAGCCACCGCCGGGTGAGGCGTTGGGTTTGGATGCCGAGGGCGGCGCCGGCGGCGATGGCTTCGGTCTGGCCGCCCGCAAGGGCGGACGGGATCTGCTGCAAAGCGGCGGCGGTGATGGCGAGGCCTGGCTGCGCGGTGAGCTGGATCGGGTGCTGACGGCCGCGCTGAGCAACGACGAGACACTGCGGCGCAAGCGCTTTCGGGTGCCGGTGCGCATCGAGATGGCGCCGGATGGGTCGGTGCTGCGGGTGGAGTTGTTGAGCAGCACGGGCGATCGCGAGGTCGATCGGCTGCTGGAGAGTCGCCTGGGCAGCGTGCGCCTGTCGGACCCCTTGCCGCCCGGTGTGCGCCGCGTGGTGCGCCTGCGCGTCGGGTCGGTGTGATTTGCCGTCTGCGCCGGGCACATGCCCGGCCGGCGCTGGGTTCAATTTCCGGAGGACACATGAATTCGATGCGGCCGACGCATATCTTGCGTGCACGGCGATTGGCGACGGGGATCGCGCTGCTGGCCTTGACGGGTGTCGCGGCGGCGGACGAGCGCGCCGACCTTGAAAAGCTGCGCGCGACGGTCACCGGCCTGATCGGTGCGCTGGTCGATCAGGGCGTGCTCAGTCGCGAGGCGGCCGAGGGCATGATCAAGAAGGCCGAAGCCGACGCCGCGCGCACCGTCGCGGCGCAGGCGGAGCAGGCCCCGCCGGCCAGGCCCGGCGAGGTGCGCGTGACCTACGTGCCGCAGTTCGTGAAGGACGAGATTCGCGCCCAGGTGCGCGACGAACTGCGCCAGGAGGTGGCGCAGGACGTGATCGACCGCGCCCGTCAGGAGCAATGGGGTGTGCCGGCGGCGCTGCCGGACTGGGTGGCGCGCCTGAAGTTCAAGGGTGACCTGCGCCTGCGTGAACAGAGCGACCGCTTCGCCGACGGCAACGCGCAGTTCGCCTATTTCGATTTCCTGGCCATCAACGATGCCGGCGGCCTGGCCGATGCGGGTGTCGATGGACTGCTGAATACCGCCGAGGACCGCGACCGTTTCCGCGCCCGGGTGCGCCTGGGACTGGATGCGCGCATCACCGATTCGCTGCTGGCGGGTTTTCGGCTGAGCACCGGCAACACGCGCGATCCGGTTTCCACCAATCAAAGCCTCGGCAACTATGGCAACCGTTACGACACGGTGCTGGACCAGGCATTCCTGAAGTACGAGGCGCCGGGCGCCACGCCGTGGCTGACCGCGCTCGGCGGGCGTTTCGAGAATCCCTGGCTGTCGACCGACCTGGTGTGGGATGCCGATCTTGGCTTCGAGGGCGCGGCGGCCACCCTGCGCCACGACTTCGCCGGCGCGGGCCGCCCGTCGCGCACGCTGTTCCTGACCGCGGGCGGTTTCCCGCTGCAGGAGGAGGAGCTGTCCTCGAAGGACAAGTGGCTGTTCGGCGGGCAGGTCGGCTTCGATGTTGCATTTGCCGACCAGTCGCGCCTGAAGGCGGGGCTGGCCTACTACAGCTTCAGCAACGTGGTCGGCCGGCGCAACGCGCTCGACGGCGTCGAGTACGACTTCACCGCGCCGGACTACCTGCAGAAGGGCAACACGCTGTACGACATCCGCAACGACGCTGACCCGCAGTCGCAGTTGTTCGCGCTGGCGGCGGACTACAACCTCGCCGACCTCACGGTGCAGTATGACCTGGCGCGCTTCGCGCCCTACCACGTGATCCTGACCGGCGATTTCGTGCGCAATGTCGGCTTCGACAAGGACGAGGTCGCGGCGCGCATCGGCCAGCCCATCGAGGCCAAGATCAACGGCTATCAGTTCATGGCCAGCGTCGGCTGGCCGGAAGTGACGGCGGCCGGCCGCTGGCGCGTGTTCGGCGGCTACAAGCACCTGGAACGCGACGCGGTGCTGGATGCCTTCACCGATTCGGATTTCCATCTGGGCGGCACCGACGCCAAGGGCTGGCTGCTGGGCGGCGACTACGGCCTGGCGCGCAACACCTGGCTGACGATGCGCTACCTGAGCGCGGACGAGATCGATGGCCCGCCGCTGGGCATCGACGTGCTGCAGCTCGACCTGAACACGCGCTTCTGACGCGCCGGCAGCGGAGGACATGCGCATGATCCGGCGATGTGGGCTGCTGATGACGACCCTGCTGCTGGCGGCCAGCCTGCCGGCGCAGGCGGAGGCGGTGCGCCGCCCGGCCAGCGGGGCGGCCGGCGCCCAGGTGCAGGCGCTGCTGCAACAGATATCGGCCGAGCGCGATGCCCTGAAGGCCGATGCCGCGCGCATGAAGGCCGATCTGGAAAAAGCCCAGCAGGAGCGTGACGCCGCGCAGGCCAAGGCGGACGGCGCCGAGCAGGAGGCGGCTCGACTGCGCGAGGCACTGGCGGCATTTCAAACCCAGAACGAGGCCCTGCGCGCCCGTCTTGGGGAAGCGCAGACGGCCATCGGCGGGTTGCGCGACGAACAGTCGGCCACCAGCGCGGCGCTGGCGCAGGCACGCGCCCGGGGCGAGGCGCTGGATGGCGATCTGGCGCAGTGCCGGGCGCGCGTGGACGAACTGGTCGGGCACAACCTGCGTCTGTTCGAGATCGGCAACGAGCTGCTGGACCGTTACGAGCGCAAGGGTGTGTGGTCGGCGCTCAAGGCCGCCGAGCCGTTCACTGGCCTCAAGCGCGTGGAGCTCGAGAACATCGTGCAGGACTACCGTTTCGCGCTGGACGACCAGCGCGTCGCCGCACCAGCGGCGCAGTGACGGTGGCGTCGGTCGTGGGGCCGCCCTGGCTGCGGCTGCTGCCGTGGGTGTTGCCGTTCGCGGTGTTCGTCGGGCTGTTGGCGGCAGCGCCGCTGGCTCAGCACGCGGGTGTCGACCCGCGCGACTGGTACGCCGTTCGCACCGGCGTGGCGCTGCTGGTCCTGATTGCGATGTGGCGGCGCTGTGCCGACCTGCATCGCCCGCCGGACCGGCGCGGTGTGGCGCTGGGCGTCGCCGCCGGTGGGCTGGTGCTGGCGCTGTGGCTGGCGCTGGATCAGGACTGGGCGAGCCTTGGCGCGCCGCAGGTGTCGCCCTTCGCGGCCGAGGACACGGCCTGGTGGCAGTTTGCCGCGCGCATCGCCGGCGCCGTGATCGTGGCGCCGCTGGCCGAGGAGCTGTTCTTTCGCAGTTTTCTCATGCGCTGGCTGGTGCGGCCGGACTTTGCGGCAGTCGATCCGCGCGCCGTGGATCGGCGGGCGTTTCTGATCCAGGCGGCGCTGTTCGCCAGCATGCATCAGCTCATCGTGGCCGGATTCGCGGCCGGGCTGGTCTACGGCTGGCTGTATCGGTATACCGGCAGCCTGTGGACCCCGGTGCTGGCGCATGCGCTGACCAATGCGCTGCTGGCGGCCTGGGTGCTGACGCAGGGTGCCTGGCATTTGTGGTGAAGCTTTTTCGGATTTCCTCATGACGCGTGACAGACGAAGCCTGCCGACGGTGGCGGGTGCGGTGGCCTTGTTGCTGGTGGCCGGATTCGTGGCGCGTGCCCTGACGGGCAGCTCGGCGGTCCTGGCGCAGGCTGGCGATGCCCGGCTGACGCAGGCCGAAGCGCAGAGCCTGCTGGCGGCCCTGCCGGCGGCGACCCGCAAACAGCTGGCCGAACAGCCGCAGGCGCTTGCCGATGCCATACGGCGCGAGGTGCAGTGGCGGGCGCTGGTGGAAACCGCCAGGCGCTCGCCGCAGGCCGCAGAGCCGGCGGTGCGGGCGCGCATGCGTCAGGCGGCCGACCTGGAGCTGGTGCAGGCGCACCTGGATGCGATGAGTGCCGTTGCCGACGATTACCCGCCGCAGGAGCTGATCGTCGCCACTTACGAGGCCAACCGCGAGCGGTTTCGGGCCGCGCCGCGCTATCGCCTGTCGCAGATCTTTGTGGCCGGACGGCCGGACGACGCCGACGCGGCGCGTCGGGCGCGTGAGCTGGCGCAGGAAGCCCGCCTGGCCAAGGCCGACTTCGCCGACCTGGCACGCGAGCATTCGCGCCACGCCGAAAGCGCCGCCCGCGGCGGCGAGGTCGGTTGGGTGAGCGAGCCGATGCTGCGTCCGGAATTCCGCGAGACGGTGACCGCCATGGCGGTGGGGGCGATCAGCGATCCGGTGCCGGTCGCCGACGGCTGGCACATCCTGAAACTGACCGAGCGTCAGGCGGCGCGCGATCTGTCGCTGGACGAGGCGCGCGCCGACATCGTCACCGCGCTGCGGGCGCAGGAACAGCGCCGGCGGCGCGCCGAATACGTCGAGCGCTTGGCTGCCGCGATGCCGGTACGCGTCGATGAGCTGATGCTCGGCACGCTGCAGGTGCCGGTCGAGTGATGCCGCCGGCCTCGGTCGGGCGCCGCTCAGCGCTGTATTTCGTCGCCGGCGCGCAGTTCCTCGATGAACTGCGCCAGCGCTTCCAGGCGCAGCGTGGGGTTGGTCAGTTCCAGTAACCACTGGCGCCGCGCCGGCGGCAGCGGCAGCAGTTCGGCCAGCCGAAACCCGACCCAGCTGGCGTCCAGCAGTTCCTCGGCGCGGCCAAAGTCGGGGTCGTACTCCTCCATCGCCTGGCGCAGCAGGTCCAGCAGCGGCCGGTGACGCTCGGCGATGCCGGTGACCGGTTCCGCCTCCAGGTGCAGGGCCTGGCCGATGACCAGCTGGTCGGGGCGCACGGTGCTCGTGAGCACCTGCACGCGTTGGTCGCCGCGCACCGTGATGTGCAGCATGCCGGCGGCGTCCTGGTCGTGGTCCTCGATGCGGGCCAGCGTGCCGATGGGATGAAAGCGCGCCGCCTGGCCGGTTTCGCGACCCTCGCTGATCAGGCACACGCTGCTCGCGCAGGCACTCGCGCACCATGCCCAGATAGCGCGGCTCGAAGATGCGCAGCGGCAGCAGGCCGCCCGGGTACAGCACGCTGCCCAGCGGAAACACCGGCAGGGTGAAGGTTTGCAGTTCTGGCACGTCAGGATTCCCCGCTGGCTGAGTTTTTGAGCCGCGCCGCGAGTGTGGCATGCACGCCGCCGAAGGCGCCATTGCTCATCAGCAGCATGTGATCGCCCGGCCGGGCGGCCTGCGCAAGCGCCTCGACCAGTGCCTCGCCGGTACGGAAAAAGCCGCCTCCGCGGGGCAGCTCGCGCAGCACCTCGTCGATGTCCCAGGCCAGCGGCTGCGCGCAGTGCAGCAGCGCCCGATCGGCATCCGCCAGCGCCGCGGCCAGACCGGCCCGGTGGGCGCCGGAGCGCATGGAGTTCGAGCGCAGGTCGACCACCGCCAGGATGCGCGCGGCGCCAACCCGGCCGCGCAGCGCCGCCAGCGTGGCGGCAATCGCCGTCGGGTGGTGGGCGAAATCGTCGTAGACGGTGACGCCGCCGGCCTCGGCCACGATCTCCAGTCGCCGGCGCACGTTCCTGAAGCTGCCGAGCGCCGCCAGGCCCTGGGCCGGGCTCACGCCCACTTCGGCCGCCGCCGCCAGCGCCGCCAGCGCGTTGTGCAGGTTGTGCACGCCGGCCAGCGACCATTCGCCGCTGCCGATGCGCTCGCCGGCCACGGTCAGCTCGAAGCGGCTGGCGTCCGGTGTGAGCGGCGTGGCCTGCCAGTCGCCGCCGGGCCCGAAGCGCGTCACCGGTGTCCAGCAGCCGCGCTCCAGAAGCCGCGCCAGGTTGGCGTCGGCGGCGTTCACGATCAGCCGCCCGTTGCCCGGTACGCCGCGCAGCAGCTGGTGGAACTGCCACTCGATGGCGGCCAGGTCCGGGTAGATGTCCGCGTGGTCGAATTCGAGGTTGTTCAGGATCGCGGTGCGCGGCCGGTAGTGCAGGAACTTGGCGCGCTTGTCGAAAAACGCCGTGTCGTACTCGTCCGCCTCGACCACTAACGGCCCGCTGCCCAGGCGCGCCGAGACGCCAAAGTTCTGCGGCACGCCGCCGATCAAAAAGCCCGGCGCGAGGCCGGCCTGGTCCAGAATCCACGCCAGCAGGCTGGCGGTGGTGGTCTTGCCGTGGGTGCCGGCCACGGCCAGCACGTGCCGGCCGGCCAGCACCTGCTCGCCCAGCCACTGCGGGCCGGAGATGTAGGGCAGGTCGGTGTTCAGGATGTGTTCGACCAGCGGGTTGCCGCGCGACAGGGCGTTGCCGATCACGCACAGGTCCGGCCGGGGCGTGAGCTGCGCGGGGTCATAACCTTCCTGCCAGTCGATGCCGGCGGCGCCCAGCTGCTCGCGCATCGGCGAGTAGACGCCCGCGTCGCAGCCACTGACGCGGTGGCCCAGCGCCTTGGCCAGCTGCGCCAGGCCGCCCATGAAGGTGCCGCCGATACCAAGAATGTGCAGGTGCATCAGGAAAGCAGTCCGAACAGATAACCGAGCCCGAAATAGGCGGCGAAAAAGAAACCCAGATTGACCAGCACGCTGCCGGGCACCGGGAGGTCGAGCGCCAGGCGCAGGATGTGCACCGACACCGCAAAGCTCCACGCCACCAGCGCCAGAATCAGCAGGCCGAGGCCGTTTTCCGGCCGGGCGAGCGCCGTCAGCGGCAGCGACAGGGCGTTGAACACCACCCCGACCAGCAGCAGCGCGGTCAGCGTCTGCACGTAGCGGGCCGGCCGGCGGCGGACGGCGACCGACACATACACCAATACGGCCAGCAGGGCGGCCTCGGTGGGGCCGTAAAGCAAGGCTCGCGACGCCGGCATGGCAAACGCCGCCAGCGCGCTGCTGAGCAGCGCGTAGGGAATCAGCGCCAGCAGCAGCAGGGTGGGCGAGTAGGGCACATCCTGCGGCCCGCGCCGCAGGCGCAGCAGATCCCCCACCAGCTCGGCCAGCGCCCGCCAGGGCGAACTCATTGCGCCGGCGTGCCGCCGCAATGCGTGCGGATGGCGGCTTCCAGGTCCTGCATTTTTTTCAGCCGCTCCTCGCCGGTGTACCAGTGGCCATCGGCGTCGCGGATGCGCCGCGCCGCCTGCAGGGCATCCTGCTGCCGGCGCGCGGCGGCGCACTCGGCGGCGCGCTGTTTTTGCTCGGCCGCGGCCTTGGCTTGCGCTTCCTTGGCCAGGGCGCGTTCCTCGGCGGCCTTTTCGCGCTCGGCGCGGATGGCTTCGAGTTTGGCGTTGGCCTCGTCCGGCGACAGATCGCTGGGCGGCGGTGGCTCGACGATTTTTTCCGCGCCGGTGGCCGGCGGCCGGTCGCCGTAATGCGTGCGGCCCTGGGCGTCGGTCCAGCGATAGATGTCGCCGGCCTGAGCGGCGCTGCCAAGCAGCAACAGGAACAGCGGCAGGAGCCGGCCAGGGCGGATACGGCGGGTCACGGGGCGAGCTCCACTTTGATGGCGATGCGCCGCGCGCTGCGGCCGGTTCGGGCCGTAGACGCTAGCACGCCGCGTTCGCTTTCGCCCGAGGTGGCGACCTCGCCGCCGAGTTCCAGCCACTGCCCGAGCGGCCCATGCAGCTGCGTCTGGGCGATCTGGAACGCCACCACGCCGGCTTCGGCCAGTTGCTGCGACTGCGGCGATATATCGAGCGTCACGCCGCCGGCGCCGAGCCGCGCCAGCACCTCGAAGCCGGTGCTCACCTCGCGGTATTCCGTGCACATGCGGGGGCCGCCGTAAGCGTCCTCGCAGACGCTGTCGAAGGGGGCGATCAGGCCGACCGCGATGCGCGCCGGGCGGCCTTCTTGCGCCAGCACGGTCTGCTCGCCGGATTCGTACTGGCGGCCCTGCGGATCGGTGCCGTACACGCCGATGCCGCGGTAGCGCGCCTGCGCGCCGCTGCCGGCATCCGGCGGGCTGACGATGACCCGCGCGGGCGGGTCGCCAAGCTCGGCGCTGACGCCGGCCGCGTTCATGCGGTCCTCGGCATACAGTTGTTGGCGCACGGTGATGCGCAGCTGGCGCGGCGCGCGGTCCAGCTCGGCCACGGTGGCGCGCAGCTGCTCCAGGCGCGCCGGCTCCACGTTCAGGATCAGCGTGTAGCCGTCGCCGGTGACGCTTTCCTGCGGCCCGAGCAGGGGTTGCAGCACTTGCGCCATCTCGGCCGCCGGGCGCTGCTGCAACGCAATCGTCGCCAGTTGCGGGCGGGCCGGTGCGCCGGCCGGCAGCAGCGCGACGGCAATCAGCGGCAGCAGGGCGCGCAGCCGCCTCACAGGCTCAGCCGGCGCAGGTCCGGGTCCGGTTCGCTGTTCAGCCACAGGGCGGCGAAGCGCAGGTTCAGGTCCCTGGCCCGCGCCGGTTGCTCCAGGCTCGCCTGCGCCACCAGGCGCTCCGGCTGCGGGCGGTGCAGGTAGCCACGCTCGTCGACGGTGAACCAGGCTTCGCTCACTTGGGCATCCTCGTCGGCCAGTCGGTGCAGGGCGACCGAGCTGGTCAGGCGCTGCGCCAGGTTCCACAGGGGGCGTCCCTGGTCATCGCGTGCCACATCCGCCGGCACCAGGATTTCCAGGCGTGCGCGCCGGTTGCGCAGCAACAATGCGCGCAGGGCGCCGATCACCGCGTCGTCGGTCAGATAGCGCAGGTCGGCGCGCTGCGGCAGGATGCGTACCCGCTCGCGCGCTGCTTCCATCAGGCGCTGTGCCACCAGGGTGCACTCGGCTGCGCCTTGCGGGCGCAGGACGGCGCGCGGGTCGTCGGCTTCGGGCTGCACGGGCTCGGTCATGGCCGTTGGCTCAACTGTATGGCACTGCCGGACGATAGTACGTTTGCCGCATTATCGGCGCAGCACGGTTATCCTTGACCGGGTCGCGCGTGGTTGCGGTTTCGTCCAGCGGGAGGCGGCGGCAGGTCTTATGTGGCGCTTGTGGATGCTCATGCTCGGGCTGTGCGCCTGCCAGACGCCGCGCGCCGAGCTGTTCATGTATCGCACGCCGGGCGGACACACGGTGTTCAGCGACCGGGTGTTGACCACGCCCGGCTATGCGGCGGCCAATTACGCCGCCCGGCGCGGTCCGCGCAAGTACGTGGCACCGACGCTGATCGTTCCGACCGTGGCCGGTCGGCCGACCCTGATCGGCCCCGGCCGGCAGGCGGTGGAGCAACTCATCGATCGCCTGGCGCCGCAATACGCGCTCGATCCGGCGCTGGTCAAGCAGGTGGTGGCCGCCGAGTCGGCCTTTCGCACCGATGCCCGCTCGCCCAAGAACGCGCAGGGCCTGATGCAGCTGATCCCGGCCACCGCGCGGCGCTTTGGCGTGCAAGACCCCTGGGATGCCGAACAGAACCTGCGTGGCGGCATGGCCTACCTGAGCTGGCTGCTGGGGCAGTTCCGCGGCGACGTGCGCCTGGCCCTGGCCGGCTACAACGCCGGCGAGGGCCCGCCATGGCGGCCTGCCGCCGTATGCCGAAACGCGCCATTATGTGGCCGGCATCATCGGTCGCTATGGCAAGACCGAGCATCCGTACGTCGTGACCACCGATTGACCGGCCGCCGCTGCTAGGCACGCAGCGCATCGGCTGAATCGGCTGAACCGATATCCCCGACCGCGGGGTAGCCACCGGCAAGCAGGCAAGCGCCGGGTCTTGTAATCCCAGGCATGACGGATCAGGCCGCACACGAACCCGCACCATAAGCGGGCAGGAGGAGTGATGAGTCATACCGAGGCGGTGCGCACGCTGGCCGGCGTACGCGTGAAGCTGATGCAGGGCGGCCCACCGAAGCCGGGCGCCGAAACGGTGCTGTTCCTGCACGGCGCGGGCGGCGCCAGCCAGTGGCTGCCGTTCATGGATCTGCTGGCGCGGGATTTCGACCTGCGGGTGCCGGAACACCCGGGGTTTGGCGATTCGGACACGCCGGCCTGGCTCAGGCGTGTCGAGGATCTGGCCTATTACTACCTGGACGTGCTGCAGGAACTGGAGCTGACCGACGTGCACCTGGTTGGCCACAGCCTGGGCGGCTGGACCGCCGCGGCGCTGGCCATCAAGGACTGCTCGCGTCTGAAATCCCTGACGTTGATTTCGGCCGCCGGCGTGCACGTGCACGGCGTGGCGCGGGTCGACAACTTCATCGGCAACCCGGAGCAGAGCCTGCGGGCGCTGATCCACGATCAGTCCGTCGCCGACCAACTGCTGGCAATGGACGTGCCGCCCGAGGAGCGCGAGCGCCAGCTCAAGAACCGCTTCACCACCGCACGCCTGGTGTGGCAGCCGCGGTCCTACGACCCGTACCTGCCGCAGTGGCTGCACCGCATCCGCGTGCCCACGCACGTGGTGTGGGGCGAGCACGACCGCCTGTTCCCGCTGCGTATCGGGCAGGAATACCAGCGCCTGATTCCTGGCGCGCGGCTGACGGTGCTGCCCGGCTGCGGTCACCTGCCGCCGATCGAGCAGCCGCAGCCGTGCGCGCAGGCGGTGACGCAATTCGTGACAGAGGTGTGCACGCAGGAGGGCAGGGCATGAAGTTCTTCAATTTTCACCTGATGCCCTACGCGGACATGGATGTGTCGCTGATTCGCGAGCACGGCAGCGCCTGGGTCACCTTTCCGAACCGCCACTACGATCCGAAGGTCGGCGCGGCGCTCTACAACCGGTACCTGGACGAACTCGAATACGCCGACCAGCTCGGCTTCGACGGCGTGTGCGTCAACGAGCACCACCAGACCCCGTACGGCCTGATGCCGGTGCCCGGCGTGATGGCAGGCGCCCTGGCGCGCAGCGTCAAGCGGGCGAAGATCGCCATCCTGGGCCGCGCCCTGCCGCTGGTGAACAACCCGCTGAACATCGCCGAAGAATTCGCGATGCTGGACAACATCTGCCACGGTCGCTTCATCGCCGGCTTCGTGCGCGGCATCGGCGCCGAGTACCACTCCACGGGCGTCAATCCGGCCGAGTCGCTGGCGCGTTTTCAGGAAGCACACGACCTGATCATCCGCGCCTGGACCGAGCCCGGGCCGTTCGAGTTTGACGGTGAGTACTACCACTACAAGTACGTGAACCTGTGGCCGCGACCGTACCAGGAGCCGCACCCGCCGGTGTGGGTGCCGTCGCAGGGCTCGGCCGAGACCATCGCCTGGGCGGCCCGCCACCGCTACACCTACTGTCAGACGCTGGGCGCCATCAAGACCGTGGCCGGTTTTTTCAACAAGTACCGCGAAGAAGCCGACAAGGCCGGTTACGCCGCCACCTGGGACCAGTGCGCCTGGTCGACCACCATCTACGTGGCCGAGACCGACGAACAGGCGCTGCGCGAGGCCGGTCCGCACGCCGAGGCGATCCAGAACGAGTTCCTGCGCATGCCGCTGGAGATGCTGCTGCCGCCCGGCTACACGTCGCTGGAGTCGTTCAGGCACATCCAGCCGGACATGATCGGCAAGCCGCAGACCGTGCGCTCGCTCAACGACGCCGGCGTCATCATCATCGGCAGCCCGAGTACGGTGCGCGAGCGCCTGGCGGCCTATCAGGAGCTGGCCGGTTTCAACACCGTGCTGGTCAAGACGCAGTTCGGCACCCTGCCGGCCGACATGACGCGTCGCAACATGGAGGCGATCGCGCGCGAGGTGCTGCCGTATTTTCAGGAGGCGCGGGTGGGCGAGGCATAGCCTGCCGCGCAAGGGGGCCGGCCCATGCCGGGCCACGCTATGGAGGAGTAGCCATGCGCCGCGAAGAAAACGATTTGCTCACGCGCACCGACGCGGGCACCCCGATGGGCGAGCTGTTCCGGCGCTACTGGTTGCCGGCGCTGACCTGCGACGAACTGCCGTACCCGGATTGCCCGCCGGTGCGCATCCCGCTGCTGGGCGAGCGACTGATTGCCATTCGGGACAGCAGCGGCCGGTCAGCCATCTTGCAGGAAGCCTGCCCGCACCGGCAGGCATCGCTGTATTTCGGCCGCTGTGAAGACGGCGGCATCCGCTGCGCCTACCACGGTTGGAAGTTCGACGCCGACGGACGGTGCCTGGACATCCCGTCCGAACCGGCGGCCAGCCGCGCCCGGGAGCAGATCCGCGTGCGGGCCTACCCGACCCTGGAGCGCGGTGGCGTGGTCTGGGTCTACATGGGGCCACCGGAACTGATGCCTGCCCCGCCGGAACTCGAATGGGCCACCCTGCCGACGTGCAACCTGTTCGTCACCCGCCGCCTGCAGGAGTGCAACTACCTGCAAACCATGGAAGGCGGCCTGGATTCCAGCCACCTGTCGTGGCTGCACCGGGGCACCATCAGCAGCGATCCGGTGCTGGGTACCGGTCAGGCAGGCGCCGATTCGCGCATCCTTGGCATCATCGCCGCCGATCGCAACCCGCGCTATGACAGCGTGCGCACGGCCGGTGGACTGTTGCTGGGCGCGCGGCGGGTGGCCGGCGAGGGACTCTACTACTGGCGCATCACGCAGTTCCTGATGCCCTGTTTCAACATCATCGCGCCGACCGGCGACCTGACCCTGAACGCTCAGGCCTGGGTGCCGCTGGACGACTACAACTGCTGGTCGTGGGCGGTGAACTACTACGTCGACAAGCCGCTGGGCGAGGCGGAGCGCGAGGCCATGCGCCGCGGCGGCGGCCTGCACGTCGAATTCGTGCCCGGCACATACCAGAGCGCTGCCAACCGAGGCAATGACTACCACCTGGACCGGGCGGCGCAGCGCCGTGGCGACAATTTCACCGGCATCCCCAGCTTCGCCATGCAGGACACGGCGGTGCAGGAAAGCCAGGGCCGCATCGCCGATCGCACGCTGGAACATCTGGTGTCCAGTGACGACGGCATCATCGTCACCCGTCGGTTGCTGCTGAATGCTGCCCGCGACAATCGGGCCGGCAGGCCGATTCCGGGTCTGCAGCCACAGGCCCAGGCGGTGCGCGCCGCGTCGCTCATCGTGCCGCAGGCGGATCTGAATCAGGTCGATACGGCGCCACTGCGACCGCTTGCCCGGGATCGGCGAGACTGGGCCGCCTGAGCCTTGTCGGCCGCCCACGCGCTCAGACTGCCCAGCCGGCGGCCTGATTCGCCCGCCGTGCCAGCTCCTTTCTTTCGGTCGAGGCGAAGTGCCGATCACAGTGGCACAGGCGCGGCCTGGCGATCAGCCGGTCCCACAGCGGCGGCACGGTGCTGGCCAGAAAGCACACCAGCAGGCTTGGCATCTGCGGCGCGTCCGGCATCGGCGTCAGCATACGTAGGCCACGCCCGGGTTCAGATGGTGCGCGGAATGGGTGGTGATTTCACCGAAGCCGAGCACTCAGGTCAGCAGCAGAATCGGCAAGCCGCAGACGGCGCGCTCGCTCAACGACGCCGGGGTCATCATCATCGGCAGCCCGAGCACGGTGCGCGAGCGCTTGGCGGCCTACCAGGAGCTGGCCGGTTTCAACACCGTGCTGGTGAAGACGCAGTTCGGCACCCTGCCGGCCGACATGACGCGCCGCAACATGGAGGCGATCGCGCGCGAGGTGCTGCCGTATTTTCAGGACACCGCGGCCGGCCCGGCGTAGCCGACCGCGGCGGGCTCCGCGACGGTCCGGGCAGTGACTGACGCGCGCCGGAGCTGACGATGTACCGGACGCCGCTCCTCAGCCCGTGCGCCCGACGATCTGTGCCGTGGCCATCAGTTCCTCCAGCAGCGCCATGGCCGCGCAGCCGGGCGTGACGAACGGGTCCAGCTGCGGCTTCTCGGAGTACTTGAGCAGGATCGACGGGTTGACCTTGTGCAGGTTGACCTGGCCCATGGTCCAGCCGGCGAAGCGACGCTCGGTGATTTCCTGGTAG
>LNAP01003281.1_pt1 | contig 15521 bp, 13 predicted proteins | sample 602601 | NCBI WGS metagenome assembly LNAP01 (sample SAMN02440304, study PRJNA202911) | soil metagenome | biome: Subtropical and temperate rainforests or woodlands; isolation source: soil samples (1 kg each in a 20% v/v slurry with milli Q water) were... ...
CATACCCGCGGTCGAGCAATTCGGCCCAGGCGACTTCAATGATCGCGCGCTCGAGATCGGCGCCACGGCGCCGGGTCTTGACAGTGCTAGATGTGCGCATACATCTCGATTCCAGGTAGCTTTTTAGCAAGTGTACGCCAGCAGGATGCGGGATCGTATCTTAGAACCTCTGCCCAGGGTTCTCAACGACCGAGCCGCCAGTTTATCGCAAGAGGCATCGGACATCAGCCTGCGATGTTCCCGCGTATGCGCGGATGAACCGAATGATGATGCCGGTCAGGCCGTGCGGAGTGTGTGCTTGCACTCGCCAAGATTGCGAATGGCGGTCCGTGTCGGTGACGCGCGCGAAACGCTCAAGCAGGTCGATGGCGCGCCACGCTGCAGGGTGATGCATTGAACTTAGTGTCGAGCGACTTCCTTTCTTGATCTCCATCAATTCGCAAGACGCTGCGTCCGAACTCGCGCGCAAGAAGCCATTGCAATGCTGCATTCACAAGTGACAAAGCACACACGCAAGGTGGGGATGAAACTGAAATTGAGATGAGTATCGAAGCTTGAGTTATGCGTCTTTTGTGTTTAGTATCTGCGAGGGAGAGCAGGCAAGAATAAAAACAATCTCACCGTCCGTCGGGTGCGAGGAGCAAAGAGCATGAGCAGAAACACTTCATTGGCCACGGTCAGTGCTGCTTGGCAACATGTCATCGATACGGGTCGCGTTGACGAAACGATGGTGAGGCCCGAGGTAGCGCGGTCGTGGCTGCGCTGCCGCAGTCTGGGTATTGACCCGCGCGAGCCCAAGCTGCCGGTGATGCTCGATCAGCGGCGACTGGATGCGGTGCGCGAGGAAAACCGCAGCCTGATCGAAACCGCCCTGCCGTTCATGGAGTTTCTCAAGACGGCGGTCAAAGGAACCGGTTTTATCCTGGTACTGACTGAGCGCAGCGGGGTGGTGCTCGATGTCTTCGGTGATGAGGATATCCTTGCCATGGCGCGCGACAACAACTACGTGCCAGGGTGCTCGCGCGCCGAGGAGGTGGCGGGCACCAACGCCATCAGCCTTGCGTTGATCGAGAAGCATGCAGTGCAACTTACTGGCGCGGAACACTGGAACGTGCGCCATCATCTTTGGACCTGCGCTGCCGCGCCGGTGTTTTCGCCCGAGGGGATGCTGCTTGGAACAGTGACGTTGTCCGGCGAGACCACACAGGCTCATCGTCACACGCTGGGGATGGTGATTTCGGCGGCCGAGGCGATCCGTGAACGATTGCGCGAACGCGAAACTGCCGAGGAGAAACGTGGCATCAATGTCCTGCTCTCGTCGGTGCTGGGCAGTATTTCCGAGGCGATCATAACTATCGATGCGGCGGGCGTGGTGACCAACATCAATCCGGCCGCCTGCAAGAGCCTCTCCGTCATCCCCACCGAGATTCTAGGCAAGCCCATCGTCCGGCTCTTTCCCTCACATCCCGAACTCGCCAATCTGCTGCCCCTGCGGGGCGACAATGCTGCCTTCGAGGTGAGTTCGGAGCGGCCCGGCGGACGTGGCCACTTCGTCATCACGCCCTACCTGATGCACTCCGACGGTGATGTCGTGACGGGGGCGATTCTCGGACTGCGCGAGCGGCGCGAATTCCTCAACGGAGTGCGGGAGTTTTCCGGCCTCACTGCGGTTTTCACTTTCGATGATATCGTCGGCGAGTCGCCCGCGCTGCTGCGTCAGATCGAGTTCGCGCGCACTGCGGCGCGACAGAATACGCGCATCCTGATCCTGGGAGAGACAGGAACCGGCAAGGAGTTGTTCGCCCAGTCCATCCACAACTGCTCCCAGCGGCGCAACGGTCCCTTTGTTGCTCTCAACTGCGCGGCGATCCCGCGCGAGCTGATGGAGTCGGAGATTTTCGGCTATCGCAATGGCGCCTTCACCGGCGCGCGGAAGGGCGGGCAGGTCGGCAAGCTTGAACTGGCCGATGGCGGCACGATCTTTCTCGATGAGATCAACCAGATGCCGCTCGATCTGCAATCGAAGCTGCTGCGCGCGTTGCAGGAAGACACCATCACACGCCTGGGCGACACCAAGCCGATTCGCATCGACGTGCGTGTGATTGCTGCCGCCAACGAGGACCTGTACGCCAAGAGCCGTGCCGGCGAGTTCCGTCAAGATCTCTACTACCGCCTGAGTGTGGTGGAACTCAGTCTGCCTCCGCTGCGCGAGCGTAGCTGTGACATCCCGCTCATTGCTCTTCACCTGCTCGACAAGCTCGGCGAGAAGATCGGCAAGCCCGCCCTGTCGCTGTCGCCCGTTGCGATTGAGCTGCTGCGCCACTATCCCTGGCCAGGCAATGTGCGCGAGCTCGAGAACGTACTGGAAATGGGCGCCATCATGGCCGAGGGCAATGTCATCGAGCCTTCGCATCTCACATACCGCATGCGCGAGAAGCAATGCGTGGAGGCTGAGCGGCAAATGCCGGTGGCATCGTATGCCGATACGCGATCGATGCGGGACATAGAGCTGGAGCTGATCCGCAGTGCCATTGACGAGTTCAACGGCAATATCGATCTCGTCGCGCACAAGCTCGGACTCTCCCGCAGCACCGTGTATCGCCGCATGCAGCAGCACGGCATCGTCAAGTCGGTGACGGTCAGGAGAGAGACAGTCTCATATTGAGATGAATGTACGGCGCGTGATACGACCGTGTCGCGCGCCACAAACTTCATGTTCCGCTAAATTCCAATAAAAACAATGGATTGCATGATGTTCTGGACTGGCACAGGCTTTGCTTCTGTTAAGAGTAGAAACAATCCGGCATTTTGTGTCGGGTTGGATCGCATCTGAACGACTAACAGGAGGTACCTACGATGCATAACGTGCTGTTCACACCCGCCGAGCTTCGCGGCCTGACCCTCAAGAATCGCCTGGTTGTATCGCCGATGTGCCAGTACATCTCGGAGAATGGCTCGGCGAACGACTGGCACCTCATGCACCTTGGAGGGTTTTCGATTGGCGGATTCAGCCTTGTCATGACCGAGGCGACGAACGTCAATGCGGTCGGCAAAATCACCCACAAGTGTGCGACCCTATGCACCGATGACAACGAGGTGGCGCTGAAGCGGGTGATAGATTTCAACAAGAAATTCGGCGTTGCCGCCCAGGGCATCCAGCTTGCCCACGCGGGGCGCAAGGGCTCGACACAGCCGCCGGCTCTCGGTGGCCAAGCGCTGAAGCCGGAAGAGGGGGCATGGGAGACGGTGGCGCCTTCGGCGATTCCCTACGCCGCCGACTGGCATATTCCGCGCGCGCTGAACCGCATGGAAATCCGGCAAATCACGGATGATTTTGTTTCTTCAGTTCAACGTGCCCTTCGCGTCGGCTACGACCTCATCGAAATGCACGCCGGTCATGGCTACCTGGCGCATCAATTCCTGTCTCCGCTCGCCAACCAGCGTACCGATGAATATGGCGGCAGCCTGGAGAACCGCATGCGGTTCGCGCTCGAAACCTTTGAGGCGATGCGTGCCGCATGGCCGGCGGACAAACCCATGGGGGTGCGCGTTTCCGCTTGCGACTGGGTGGATGGCGGCTGGACCGTCGATGAGACTGTCATCTTCGCCAAGGAGCTCAAGAATTTGGGATGTGACTACATCGACGTTTCGAGCGGCGGCCTTCATCCCACGCAGGCGGTTCCGCTGGCTCCCGGCTACAACGCTGAAATTGCGCAGCGTATCCGGGCCGAAGCCGACATCAAGGTGATGGTCGTGGGTTTGATTGCCGACGAGCCTCTTGCCACCGGAATCATCGAATCGGAGCAGGCCGATTTCGTGTGCATGGGGCGTGGGGCGATGTGGGATCCCCGATTCCCGTGGCATGCGGCGGAAAGCCTTAGAGCCGAAGCGCCGTATCCGCCCCGTTCCATGCCGTGCCATCCCAAGTTGCGTCCGCAACTCTTCCCCGATCGTCAGGAGGCGACGGCGTAGCTACGACCAGCATAAGACATCGACATATCATCGAGGAGACACACATGAAATACAATCAACCGCATGCCACGGCGGGGTGGGGCACGATGGCCAAGGACTGGGAGCGTGCCATCGATTACCCGCGCATGGTGCGCGAGCGTTTCGAACGCGCCCAGGCGGCCGTGAAAGCGGCAGGACTGGGAGGCGTGCTCTGCTTCAACGTCGACAACGTGCGTTATGTGACCGGCACGCATATCGGCGAATGGGCTCGCGACAAGTTCGACCGCTATGCACTCTGCCCGCGCGATGGCGAGCCCTATCTGTGGGACCCGGCGCCGCCGGCCAAGCGCATCAGCTCGCCGTGGATCGCCGAGCGCACCGCCGCACCGATCAGCAACATGCAGGGAGCCTTGCCGCCGAAGGTCGGGGCCCAACAGGATTTTGCGCGACAGATCAAGAAGATGCTCGTGCACTACGGTATCGACAAGGAGCCGCTGGGCATAGATCTGTTGGAACTGCCCATGCTGCGCGCCCTGGAGCAGGAAGGCATTGAGGTGGTCGATGGCCAGCAGGCAATGCTTGACGCCCGCGAGGTCAAGACTCCTGACGAGATCGAGTGCCTCAAGGTCGCCGCGTCGATGGTGGATGGCACCTACTATGATATTTGCAAGGCTATCAGGCCTGGCGCGCGGGAAAACGAACTCGTCGCGATTGCCAACGACCGGCTGTTCCGCCTCGGCTCCGAGCGCGTCGAGTGCGTGAATTCGGTCGCCGGTCCGCGCGGCACTCCCCATTCGCACACGTTCTCCGACCGCATCATCCAGCCCGGCGACATGATTTATCTGGACATCATGCACTCGTTCAACGGCTATCGGACATGCTACTACCGCACTTTTGTGTGTGGCGAGCCGAACAGGCACCAGATCGAGGCATATGAGACAGCCTCGAAATGGATCAGTGCCTCGATCGACGCCATCCGTCCGGGCGCGACCGTCGAGGAAGTGGCCAGCGTCTGGCCCGCGGCACATGAATTCGGCTATGCCAACGAGGACGAGGCATTCCTGCTGCAATACGGCCACGGTATTGGTTTGAGCCTGTGGGAGCGTCCAATCATCAGCCGCCGTTTCCAGGGCCAGAATACCGTGCTCAAGGAAGGCATGGTGTTTGCGGTCGAAACCTGGAAGGGCGCAGCGGATGGCTCTGGCGCAGCGCGGATCGAAGAGGAAGTGGTAGTGACGAAGAATGGCTGCGAGGTCATTACCAACTTCCCGTCGGACCGCTTGATTTCCTGCGGTCTGCCCGGTTGCGATGTCTTCTAGGATTCCCGGGCGGCGAAAGTTCGGAGGGTGTTCATCCGGACTGCGGGCGCGGCTTCGCCGTGTCCGCAGCGGGCATAGGCCTATGCGGCCGATCTCATATGCGAGGAAGTATGGCCCCCACTATTTCAACGTTTGATTTCACCAATGGCGCAGTGCTGCTCCGTGTCATCTGTGGTCTGTTTTTCTTTCCTCATATCTATTTCAAGATTGTGGGCGATCCGCCGCCGGCGCTGGGATTCTTCAGGGCAGCCGGATTCAGGCCGGCGGGAGCCTGGATGAGAATCGCAATGGTCGTCGAACTGGTGGCTGCAATAGGGCTGTTGTTCGGCATCTACACGCAATGGGCCGCGCTCGTCGCGGCGGCAAGTTTGATGGTAGCCGCGATCGCCGTGTGTTTCGCCAACAGCTGTGTGAAATGGCTGTGGAACCTCAATGGCATGGAGTTCCCGATTTTCTGGGCACTGTCTTGCGTGGCGGTGGCGATGCTGCATTGGGGGCATGTGTGAACATGGCGCGCTTGCCTTGGCTGCTTGCCGTTCCTCAAGCTCCGCCGATTATTCTGGCACGCCCGGATTGCTGAACCTATAAAAAAAATCGGAGACAACGCAATGAATGCTTCAACCACGCTGGACGTTCGCGCCTTCATCAACGGGCGCAGCATGTCGGCGAATCAATGGGTCCTGGCTGTTCTTTGTTTCGCGATCGTCGCTATCGACGGAATGGACGTCGCGATCATGGGCTTTATCGCCCCGTCCATTCTGGCCGAGTGGAACGTTTCCAAGCCGGCTTTCGGCTTCGTCATGGGGGCCGCGCCGATTGGATTGGCAATTGGGGCACTCGCTGCCGGCTCTTCCTCCGATTGGTTTGGCCGCCGCCGGGTACTCCTCGTCTCGGTAGCATGTTTTGGCATCTGCACTGTATTCACTGCATACGCGACCAATCCGGAGCAGATGGCGTTTCTCAGGTTTTTGACGGGACTGGGGCTGGGCGCAGCCATGCCGAACACCTCGACGCTGCTCACCGAATATGTGCCCGAACGTTCCCGCTCGTTCCTCGTGGCAACCATGTTTACCGGATTCAACCTGGGCTCGGCGTTGATCGGCTTTGTCGCGGCTTACTTGATTCCGAACTACGGCTGGAAAGCGGTATTGGTGTTTGGCGGTGTCCTGCCATTGATCATGCTGCCGCTGTTGTATTTCTTTCTTCCTGAATCAGCCAGTTTTATGGCAGTCAAGAGATTCCGACCGGAGAGAATCGCCCGGGTTCTGGGGCGGGTGTGTGGCGAGAATCTCGGCCGCTACAATGAATTCGTCTGCCGGGAAAACGCGCCTCAGGGCAAGCAGCCGCTGGCCGTTCTGTTTGCCTCGGGTTATGCAGTGCGGACCTTCAGCCTGTGGATAACCTACTTCATGGGACTGCTGATTATCTACCTTGCCACAAGCTGGCTGCCGACCATGATGAAAGAAGCGGGCATGCCCATCGAACGTGCTGCGCAGGTGACCGCCATGTTCCAGCTGGCGGGCACGGTCGGGGCCATCCTCGTGGGATTGGCGATGGATCGCTCGCGCCCCAATCGGGTCATCGCCCTGGCGTATCTTGCCAGTGGCGTGTCGCTGGTCCTGCTCGGCATCAGCGGCGTCACCTCCGCCTGGATTGCGCTCCTCGTCGGCTTCGTTGGATTTTTCCTGAGCGGCGCTCAAACCGGTCTCAATGCTTACGCCCCGAGTTGCTATCCCACAATGGCCCGGGCCACCGGTGTGAGCTGGATGCTGGGGGTCGGCCGTCTCGGCAGCATCCTCGGCTCGTCCATCGGCGGGGTCTTGATGGGCCTGGGCTGGGGGTTCGAGAACATCTTCATGGCGCTGGCCGTACCTGCGGCCGTCGCCGCGATTGCCATCTTGATCAATCGGCCGGCAACGGCGAAGACCGGTGGTTGAGTCCGCCATCTGCAAGAATCTGATCCTCATGTGCCGCTTCACATGCGTGCCGAGCGCGGATATTCCTGAAGTGTACGAAATCATCCGCGATTTCAAATAGAACGCAGCGCCCGTACTGTTTTGGTATGGGCGGCGCGCTTAAAAAGGTATTACTCCGGTCCGATCACCCGGACAGATAGTTGATCAGGTTGTCAAGCACGGCAAGGAGAGTCGCGTGGCGAAAAAAAACATGGCAGAAGTTGAGCGGAACATTGCGGTGGTGGATCTGCGTTCGGCATTGGAACTGCTGGAGTCCTTGCCCGGCGAGCTCGTGAGCACCGACGTTGAAATCGATGCGAACGCCGAGATCTCCGGCGTCTATCGCCATGTCGGGGCGGGCGGCGCCTGCATGCGTCCCACGCGCAAGGGGCCGGCCATGCTCTTCAACAATGTCAAGGGATTTCCGGACTTCCGCGTGGCGATCGGACTATTGTCCACGCGCCAGCGTGTCGGATATCTGCTGGGGTGCAAGCCGGAGCGCCTGGGCTTTCTGCTCAAGGACGCGGTCCGGAATCCGGTGCCGCCGATCACGGTGGCGGGGGCGGACAAGGCGCTTTGCCAGGAAGTGGTGCATCTGGCAAGCGACCCTGGTTTCGATTTGCATACGCTCCTGCCCGCGCCGACCAATACTCCTGAGGATGCCGGCCCCTACATCACAATGGGCATGTGTTATGCCGCGGACCCGGAAACAGGGGAGTGCGATATCACGATTCATCGCCTCTGTGTGCAAGGCCGCGACGAACTTTCCATGTGGCTGACCCCTGGCCGGCATATTGAAGCCTTTCGCCAGAAAGCCGAAGCCGCAGGCGAGCCCCTGCCGATTTCCATCAGCATTGGCGTCGACCCGGCCATCGAGATCGCCGCTTGTTTTGAGCCTCCCACCACGCCGCAGGGATTCGACGAGCTGAACATCGCTGGCGCGATACGCGGGCGCGCGGTCGAACTTTCCGATTGCTTGACGATTGACGCCCGCGCGATTGCGCACGCCGAAATCGTGATTGAGGGCGAACTGCTGCCGGACCTGCGCGTGCGCGAAGACCAGAACACGAATACCGGCAAGGCCATGCCGGAGTTTCCGGGCTATACGGGAGAGGCGAAGGCCGAATTGCCGGTGATCAAGGTGCATGCCGTGACCCATCGCCGGAATCCGATTCTGCAGACGACGATCGGCGCCGGCGAGGAACACGTGAACATGGCGGGGATCCCGACCGAAGCCAGCATTCTCGATATGGTCGAACGCGCCATGCCGGGCCGCCTTCAGAACGTATATGCGCATTCCGCGGGCGGCGGCAAGTTCCTGGCGATCCTGCAGTTCAAGAAATCATCCGCGGCGGATGAAGGGCGTCAGCGCCAGGCTGCCCTGCTGGCATTCGCATCCTTCCCGGAACTCAAGCATGTGATCCTGGTGGATGAGGATGTGGATATCTTCGACACCGACGACGTGCTCTGGGCCATGCAAACACGTTATCAGGGAGACGTAAGCACTGTCTTCATACCGGGGGTGCGATGCCACCCGCTGGACCCGTCGCAGATCCCGGAATATAGCCCCAGCATTCTGACGATCGGGATGTCGTGCAAGACAATCTTTGACTGCACCGTTCCATTTCATCTGAAAGCGCAATTCCAGCGATCCCGATTCCTGGATGTCGACGTCGGGCGCTTTCTTCCAGGCTGGACGCGCGAAGGGGCCAGTTCATGAGCAGGCGCCGCATCATTGTCGGGATCAGTGGCGCTTCAGGCTTCCAGTACGGGATGAAAGCGCTGGAGCTTCTCCGCGCCATGGATCTGGAAACCCATCTGGTCATGTCGAAAGGAGCCGAGCTGACGCGTTCGCTGGAAACTGGTATTTCACGCGAGGATGTCCTGGCTTGCGCCGATGTCGTGCATTCGATCTCCAATCCCGGCGCCGTCATATCGAGCGGCTCGTTCGCGTCGATCGGGATGCTGGTCGCACCTTGCTCGATGCGATCACTCGCGGCGATCGCGCATAGCCTGTCCGACAATCTGCTCACCCGCGCTGCGGATGTGACGCTCAAGGAGCGTCGGCGTTTGGTGCTGATGGCACGGGAGACTCCTCTCAACCTTGGTCATATTCGCAATATGGCGCTGGTGACCGAGATGGGCGGGGTGGTATTTCCACCTGTTCCTGCGCTGTATCAGCGGCCCGCCACCCTCGATGCGCTTATCACTCACAGCGTGGGACGGGCGCTTGATCTGTTCGGCCTGAACGTGCCCGGACTCGTTCGTTGGGAGGGCACGCATGGAGCAAGCGGGCCGGCCGCGGCGAACGCCGTCAGGAGCCTATACAACTGATTCGCACCAGGCCATGAACGATCCGCGCCCACCGGAATTGCCGGACAGTATCCGAAAATTCCTATTGGCCAACCATGTCGTGGGGCTCGCGACCCTGTCGAAGGGCCAGCCTTGGGCGGCCAGTTGTTTCTATGCGTTGGATGAACAAAGCATCGCATTGATCATCCTGAGCGATGAGCATACGCGGCATGGCCAGGCCATGCTTGGCAATCGGAGCGTGGCCGGGACGATCGCGCGCCAGCCGGCATTGATTCGAAAGATTCGGGGCGTCCAGTTCGCCGCACATGCGCATCTATTGACGGGAGAAAGCAAGGAAGCAGCTCATAAGCTCTACAGCATGCGACACCCGATTGTCCGTCTCATGCGGAGTTCGGTGTGGCAGATACTGATCCAGGAGTTGAAGTTCACGGACAACGCGATGGGCGTCGGGAGAAAAACGCATTGGCGCAGGGACGGGTTTGGTTGCTGATCTTCCGTTGCCGGACATGCCTCGGTCAATGCTGAGTCGCAAGGTGAGACTAGTGTTTCAAGATGATGAGATCCGATTTTCCTGGGACCGTTTTATCGGCGAAATAGATTGTACTTTCACGTCAAATCAATAGGTTGCAGATATGCATGATGGGTGGCATGAATAATGCTTAGGTTGTTGACGTAGGTTGCGGACTGACCAACTTGTCCCGATGATTGCTGGGTACCCGAGGCGAGTCATGTGGCACTGCCAAATAGCACAGAGGAATGACATGGGTGAACCTAAGTTTGAATATCTCGTTCCGTACAGCATCGAGGAGGCGGTGGCGTTTCGCGGGAAGTATGGGAATGCCGCGCAGTTCATTAGCGGCGGAACGGAGATCGTTCCGATGATTACGCGGGGCAAGATTCAACAGGGTTTTTTGATTGAGTTGACGGCGCTTGCGGATCTGGCGGTTCTCGAACGACATGACGGGGGGCTACGCATCGGGGCTGCCGTTCCGCTTTCCCGGCTCGCGCAATCGACGCTGGTGCGCGAGCGGTGGTCTGCTCTCGCGGAAGCGTCTGCGTCGATCAGAGAGCCCCAGGTGAGGAACCGCGGCACGATTGGTGGAAACGTGGCTCATGGAGTGCCGTCGGCCGATCTCGTTCCTGCATTGCTTGCCTTTGGAGCCCGCGTCAAGGTGCAAGGTCCGAAGGCCGAGCGGGAGATGGATCTCGAGAAATTCCTGCTCGGGCCGTACAGGACGGCGCTCGAGGCCGATGAACTTGTCGTGGAGATACTGCTTCCCGAGCCGGAACAGGCGCTGGGGTCGGCTTTTTTCAAGCTCACGAAGTTCGGCGGCTCGGGCTTGTCGGTGGCGACGGTCGCCGCCGCTGTTTCAACGAGAGATGGCGTCGTCGCCAGCGCGAGGATCACGTTCGGATCGGCTGGTCCCATCCCTTGCCGGGTCCCTGCCGCGGAAGAGTTTCTCAAAGGCAAGCGGCCGGGCGATGAAGTGCTGGCGCAGGTAGGGGCGCTGGTGTCTGCCGCCGCCGAGCCCCGCGAGGGCTCCATCCGGGCCTCGCCTATGCACCGGCGCCGTGTCCTCAAGCCTCTGGCCGAGCGGGCGGTCGCCCTGGCCGTGAGACGTTCCAGCGGCCAATTCTAAGGAATGCTTCCAATGAAGATCTCGTTCAAAGTCAACGGAAAAGCCTATACGGAAGAGGCGCGTCCGGACATGACCCTGGTGATGTTCCTGCGGGACGTCCTGGGCCTTACCGGTACCAAGCACGGGTGCGATGGCGGCGAATGCGGGGCCTGCACGGTCCTTCTGGACGGCGTCCCGATGAATGGCTGCCTGGTGCTTGCTCCGGCCATCCGGGGCCGGGAAATCACGACCATCGAAGGGCTGGCGCAGGACGGCGAGCTCGATCCGCTGCAGCAGGCCTTCATCGACCATAGCGCCTTGCAGTGCGGATATTGCGGAAGCGGCATGCTGCTGGCCGCAAAGGCATTTCTGGAGGAAACGCCCAATCCGACACGGGAGCAAGTGAAGAAGGCGCTGAGCGGAAACCTCTGTCGTTGCACCGGATACCTCGGAATCATAGACGCGGTCATGACTGCAGCGAAGCGCATTCAAGGAGAAGTGCGATGAATAAACTCATCACGGAGCATGCACAGAAGGCAATCGGCCGCAGGGTGCCGCGCCACGATGCCGGCAAGCAGGTGACCGGCCAGATCTGCTATGCGGAGGATATCCGTTTGCCGGGCATGCTCCATGTCAAGTTTCTCCGCAGCCGCCACGCTCATGCCCGCATCCTGCGCATCGATACTTTGCGCGCCGCGGCGGCGCCGGGTGTCGCCGCCGTGATCACGGGCGATGATGTGCCCTTCAACCGCATGGGGGCTTTCATCCAGGATCAGCCCATTCTTGCGAATGAGCATGCCCGCTACCTGGGCGATCCCGTGGCGGCGGTGGCGGCGGCGACGCCGGAGGCCGCGGCCAGGGCGATAGAACTCATCGACGTGGAGTACGAGGTCCTGCCTGCAGTCTTCGACCCTTTTCAGGCGCTGCAGAAAGATGCGCCGATTCTGCATGGCGAAACCAATATTCTCGGAACATGGCGCCTGGATCATGGCGATGTCGATGCGGGGTTTGCGGCCTCGCATATGGTTGTGGAAGAGACCTATCGCACCCAGATCGTCGAGCAGTGCGCGCTCGAAACGCAAATTGCCGTGGTGGTTCCGAAAGAGGGCAAGGGCGTCACGGTTTATACGCCCGGCTCCAGACCATACGCCATGCGCGCGGACGTTGCGCGCGCCTTGATGGTGGATGTTTCCGACGTCCACATTCTTGCGACGCCCTCGGGCGGCGCTTTTGGCGGAAAGAGCGATGCGTGGGTGGAGCCCGCTTGCGCGGTCCTGGCGCTGAAGACCGGGAAACCGGTGCGGGCCATGTTTACCCGGGACGAGGAGTTTTTTGCCTCCACCGTTCGCCATCCGATCACGATGCGCTACCGCAGCGGCGTCAGCGCGGAGGGAAAGCTGCTCGCGCGGGAAGTGAATATGTATATGGACACTGGAGCCTATGCGGCGCTTGGCGAGGCCACGCTACGCAAAGGAACCCTTTTGAGCATCGGCCCCTATCGGGTGCCCAACGTCAGGGTCGAATCGCTGCTGATCTACACGAACAACACAGTGTCCAGCGCGATGCGTGGATTCGGCGTGCCGCAGGCCTGCTTCGCCTGGGAGAGCCACACGGAAACCATTGCCGAGCGCCTGGGGATGGATTCGTTTGAATTCCGCATGATCAACGGATATGACGAGAACGATGTGACGTCGTCCGGGCAGACCATAACCAGCGTCGCATTGAAGGAAACCATGCAGAAGGCAAAGCAAGCCTTCGGCTGGGAAAGGAGGATTTCGCAATGAAGAAACGCGGAGTGGGCATGGCAGTGATGTGGTACCCGGTAGGTCCGGGCGGCGACAATCCGAGCACCGCGCGCGTTCAAATGGATGGAAGCGCGAGGATGACCATATACGTCAGTTCGCCGGACGTCGGCCAGGGATCCTCGACGGCGCTGGCGCAGATTGCAGCGGACACCGTCGGCATTCCTCTCGAATGGATCGATGTCGTTGCCGGGGATTCCGACTATGCCCCCGAGATGGACTTCGGTTCGGTCGGGAGCCGCGTCACGTATGTGCAGGGCAATGCGGTCCGGCTTGCTGCCGTCGAGCTGCAAAAAGTGCTTGTGGCCGCGGCGCGAAAGCTCATGGGGATTGCCGAGGATCGCATCGAGATCGAACTCGGCGTGGCGTGGGACCGAAAGGGGCAGGCCGGGCCGGTCGACCTCTCTGTCGTGGCGGAACACGCGATGGGAGGCAAGGGCCCCTTGAGGGCCGAAGGCACCTTCCAGCCCGTGGGGATGAAAGACAATCGTCGCGATGGACAGGGCATCGTTTACCCGACCTTCGTCTATGCCACGCAAATGGTGGAGGTGGAAGTCGACACCGAAACGGGCGAGGTGACGCTCGAGCGGATGGTGGCTGCGCACGATTCCGGCAAGATCATCAACCCCATGCTGGTCGAAGGGCAGATCGCGGGCGGCATCGCGCAGGGGATAGGTATGGCATTGTCGGAGGAAGTCTTGCTGCGGGACGGAAAGACGTTGAACCCTTCGCTGTCGGACTACTTCCTGCCGACCAGCATGGATGTGCCCGATATCCAGTTCGTCCATGTCGAGGCCGAGGAGGAGACCGGGCCCTATGGCGCGAAGTGCGTGGGAGAGCCGGCATTGGTTCCCACGGCGCCGGCCATCCTCAATGCCATCTACGATGCGGTCGGGGTTCGTATCACATCGTTGCCCGCGACGCCGGAGAAAGTGCTCGAGGCGATCCACGAGAAATATGGAGGCGGCGGCGCGATTCCGTGGGGGAGGGGGCCAGAGCGGGCAGCCATGTTGCCGAATGGCGGCAGTCCCCCGAAGTCTGAAACTCGCCACTTTCCGGAGCGCGTCATGCACGGTTATTCGACCGAGTCTGAATTATTGCAGCGCCTTGAAGCCTGGCGTGCCGAAGGCCGCGGGGTGGCGCTCGCAACGGTGGTGAAGACCTGGGGTTCGTCGCCGCGGCCTGAGGGCAGCCACCTGGCGGTCGAAGAGGGCGGCGCCTTCGTCGGCTCGGTTTCCGGGGGCTGCGTCGAGGGTGCCGTGATCTCCGAGGCATTGGATGCGATCGCCGACGGCAAGCCCCGTCTGCTGGAGTTCGGCGTTTCGGACGAGCAGGCTTGGGAGGTCGGCCTCGCATGCGGCGGACGGGTGCAGGTGTTCGTGGAGCGGGTTGAATGAAGGCGGAACTGTTCGAGCGCCTGATCGCCTGCCGTGCAGCCAAGCTTGCAGTGTCTGTCGTGACCCGTCTCTCCGACGGCGCACAGGCGCTGGTTTGCGACCATGTCGTGAGCGGCGACCTCGAACTCGCCGAGGTACAGCGCCGGGAACTTGGCGAGCGGCTGCGGGGCGAAAGGAGCGGCATGCTCGAGTCTTCCGACGGCGCGCTGTTCGCGCGTTGCTATGCCAAGGCGCCGCGACTGATAGTCGTGGGCGCCGTGCATATTACCCAGGCCCTCGCTCCGATGGCCGCGATCGCGGGTTTCGAGGTAGTCGTCGTGGACCCGCGGCGTGCCTTCGCAACCCCGGAAAGGCTGCCGAACGTCACGGTGACGACGGCGTGGCCCGACGAAGCGCTGGCGGGTCTCGGCCTCGATGCACGGACCGCCGTCGTGACGCTCTCGCACGACCCCAAGCTCGACGACCCGGCGCTGATCGCGGCCTTGCGCAGTCCCTGTTTCTATATTGGTGCGCTAGGGAGTACGCGGACCCACGCCAAACGCGTCGAGCGGCTGGCGCAGGCCGGATGCGCGGACGCGATCCCGCGCATCCATGCGCCAATCGGCCTGAGCCTGGGCGGACGCTCGCCGGCCGAAGTGGCCGTGGCGATCATTGCGCAGATCATCAAAGCCCGCTATGGGTGATGGCCGTGGCGCTGTTCTTGTCCCCATCGAAGAGGCGCAATCGCCATGCGCACGGCGAGTTGGCCATGCGCCCTTCGCGCGGCGCATGGGAGGCGGCATGATTTTCGGCGAGTTTCGTTGCGAGGAGGCGGAGGGCGTCATGCTCGCCCACACGATCAATCCGGGCGAAAGGAGGCTGAAGAAGGGCCATGTCCTCACTGCCGCCGACGTTGCCCTGCTCCGGCAGGCTGGTATTGCAGCCATTGCCGGAGCCCGCCTGGAAGCGGGCGACATCGACGAAAGCGCCGGCGCGGCGGAAATCGCCCAGCTGCTGGTGGGGCCGAACACGGAAACGCGCCATTCCTACAACGGCCGCTGCAACGTGCATGCATCGGTGCGCGGGGTGTTTCGGGTCGATGCGCAGGCCATCGACAGCATCAATCAGCTCGACGAGGCCATAGCCATCGGCACCTTGCCGGACTATGCGCTGGCACGCCGGGGCC
>LNAP01005675.1_pt1 | contig 15521 bp, 13 predicted proteins | sample 602601 | NCBI WGS metagenome assembly LNAP01 (sample SAMN02440304, study PRJNA202911) | soil metagenome | biome: Subtropical and temperate rainforests or woodlands; isolation source: soil samples (1 kg each in a 20% v/v slurry with milli Q water) were... ...
CCATGAGATGGGTTTCGCGCGTCAGGTCGCCAATCGGGTGATCTTCATGGATGCCGGGCAGATCATCGAGATGAACGAGCCGAACGCGTTCTTCTCCAACCCGCAGCACGAGCGGACCAAGCTGTTCCTCAGCCAGATCCTGCACTGAGAACCTGAGCGCCGGCCGGGTCGCTTTATGCGATCCGGCGGGCCACTCAGTCCGCCGGGCCGGTCGCGATCGGCTTGGTCGAAGAGCCCCATTCGGTCCAAGAGCCGTCATAGAGCGCCTTTGGCGGCGTGCCGATCTCATCGAGCGCCAGCCACAGTATTGCGGCGGTGACGCCCGAGCCGCAGCTGGTGATCACCGGTTGGGCGGTGTCGATACCGGCGGCATCCACCGCCGCGCGGATGCTGTTCGCATCCACCAGACGCCCATCTTTCACCACTTCCGTCACCGGCAGATTGCGGCTACCCGGTATGTGCCCGGCACGAACGCCGGCGCGCGGCTCGGCGGCCTCGCCGCGAAACCGCTCGGCGGCGCGGGCGTCGAGTATCTGTGCGCTGCCATCCGCGATGGTGCGCGAGATATCCTCGATGCCGGCTACGATGCTGCGGTCGAGCCTGGCGGTGAAGGTGGTAGGCGCCGCGCCGCTCTCACCTGATGCCACCGGCCGCCCTTCGGCTTGCCATTTGGGGAAGCCGCCATCGAGGATGAACACCTCGTCCGCGCCGAATGCGCGGAACGTCCACCACACACGGGGTGCGGAGAACAGGCCAGCGCCGTCATAGACCACGATGGTCTTGCCGTCCCCCACGCCAAGCGCGCCGACCGCCGCCGAGAAGGCTTCCTCGGTCGGCAACATGTGCGGCAGGCCGGAGGAGGTGTCGGCGATGGTGTCGACGTCGAAGAACACCGCGCCCAGAATATGCGCAGCGAGATACTCGGTGCGCCCATTGCGCCCGGTAGCTGGCATATGCCAGGAGCCGTCGACGATCACGATATCCGGTGAGCCGAGGTGGTCGGCGAGCCATTGCGTCGAGACCAGCCGGCGATAGCCGGTGACTGCATCCGTATCCGACATGGCGTTCTCCCTTCAGGCCCAGGCGAGCCGCACGCGGCGGTTCTGCTGGCCTTTCTTCTCGATCTTGGTTACCTGCACGGTGCCGATCTCGCTGAGGCTGCGCACGTGCGTGCCGCCGCAGGGCTGCAGATCGATGCCGGCGATCTCCACCAGCCGCACGCGGCCGGTGCCCATGGGCGGCTTCACCGACATGGTTTTCACCAGGCCGGGATTGGCGAGCAGTTCCTCGTCGCTGATCCAGCGCTCGGTCACGGCAGCGCCGGTGGCGATCATCGCCATTACCTTCGCCGTGATCTCATCCTTGTCGAGTCCGCCATCGGGGATGTCGAAGTCGAGCCGTCCATCCTCATCGCCGATCGAGCCGCCCGTCACCGGATAGGGCAGGGCGACCGAGAGCAGATGCAGCGCGGTGTGCATGCGCATGCGCTTGTAGCGGCTCGGCCAGTCGAGGCTCAGCCGCACTGCTTCGCCCGGCTCCGGCAGGCTGGCCCCGGCGACCGGCACATGCACGACATCCTTGGCGGGTGAATAGACCGCCGTCTCGATGCCGATTTCCGTACCATCGGCCCGCACCAGCGTGCCCCTGTCACCGGGTTGGCCGCCGGCAGTGGCGTAGAACACCGTGCGGTCCACCACGATGCCGCCCTCCGAGACCAGCCCGGTCACCACCGCGCTGGTCTCGGTCTGGTAGGCATCGTCGCGGAACAGCAGGATCGTCGGCATCAGACCATCACGCTCGGCACATCGATCGAGCGCTCGAGCCAGCCCGGCACCGGCAGTCCCTTCTCGCGCAGGAATTCCGGGTTGAACAGTTTGGACTGGTAGCGCGTGCCGAAGTCGCACAGCACGGTCACGATGGTGTGCCCGGGGCCGAGTTCCTTGGCGAGGCGGATGGCGCCCGCCACATTGATGCCGGACGAACTGCCGAGGCACAGGCCCTCATATTCAAGCAGGTCGAACACGATCTGCACCGCCTCCGCGTCAGAGATCCGGTAGGCGAGGTCGATCGGCGCGCCTTCGAGATTGGCGGTAATGCGGCCTTGGCCGATGCCCTCGGTGATGGAGGAACCTTCGCTCTTGAGCTCGCCGGTAGTGTAATAGCTGTACAGTGCGGCGCCGAACGGGTCGGCCAGCGCGATCTTGATCAGCGAGTTGCGCTCCTTCAGCGCGATGCCGCAGCCTGCCAGCGTGCCGCCGGTGCCGACAGCACTGACGAAGCCGTCGATGGTGCCTTCGGTCTGGTCCCAGATTTCCGGGCCCGTGGTCTCGATATGCGCCTGTCGGTTCGCGATATTGTCGAACTGGTTGGCCCACACCGCGCCGTTCGGCTCGGTCTTGGCCAGCGCCTCGGCGAGGCGCCCGGAGACCTTCACATAATTGTTCGGGTTGGCGTAGGCGACAGCTGGAACCTCGACCAGCGTGGCGCCGGCGAGCTTCAGCATGTCCTTCTTTTCCTGGCTCTGCGTGTCGGGGATCACGATCACCGAGCGGAAGCCGAGCGCGTTGCCCACCAGCGCGAGGCCGATTCCGGTATTGCCCGCCGTACCCTCGACGATTACGCCGCCGGGCTTCAACTGCCCCTTGGCGACGGCATCCTGGATGATGAACAGCGCGGCGCGATCCTTCACCGACTGGCCGGGTTCAGCCTTGCCGAGAATGTTGCAGCCGGTCTCTTCGGAAGCGCGCTGCAGCTTGATGAGCGGCGTGTTGCCGATCGCCTCGACGAGGCCGTTACGGATGTCCATGGGATGTGAATTCACGCCAATTGCTGGAGGTGCACGAAGTTAGTGGGGCATTGCGCGGACGGCAACCATGGATGAACGTCAATCACCGCGAATGCGGGCAAAGCTGTCCAGCGCGCGCTGACGGGCGGCCGCGTGGTCGACAATAGGGTGCGGATAGGTCGTGCCGAGCGTGACGCCGGCCTTGTGAAGCGTGGCCCCTTCCGCAAGCCATGGCTTGTGGATGAACGCGGTGGGCAGTCTCGCCAATTCCGGCACGAAGCGGCGGACATAGTCGCCATTGGGGTCAAACTTCTCGCCCTGCAGCACCGGGTTGAACACCCGGAAATACGGCGCGGCATCGGCACCGGAACCCGCTACCCACTGCCAGCTCGCCGCATTGCTGGCAGGGTCTGCATCCACCAGCGTGTCCCAGAACCAGGCCTCACCGCGCCGCCAGTCAATCTGCCCATGCTTGATCAGGAAGGAAGCGACAACCATCCGCACTCGGTTGTGCATCCAGCCCGTCTGCCGGAGCTGTCGCATGCCGGCGTCCACCAGGGGATAGCCGGTAAGGCCACGCTGCCATGCGGTCTCGAAACTTGGGTCGTGGCGCCACTCCAGCGCGTCGAACTTCCTGTTGAAATTCTGCTCTGCCAGCGAACGCCCAAGCCACCAGCGTGCCGCACCGCCGAGCGGGCGCAGACCAGCGCTTTCTTCATCCCGCACGTAAAGCAGAAATATCGGCCGCTCGCTTACCAGCGCCGCCTGAATCGCCGGATTGTCGCCAAGGCGCAGGTCGTCGCGCGGCCAGACGAGCGCGGGGCTTTGGTGGGATGTCGTCATTCAAGCGGGCCTTAGCTGCGTGGACGCTGAATGCCGAGCACTACGCATCAGACGGCAAAATGGATGTTGAAGAAGGACTTTAATAATCCCACTGCGCGCCGATGCCGACTTCAGCCGAGCCGTCGGCGCCGGTGGCGCCTTGCAAGCGGAGATTCTTGGTGATGTCGACATCCACCGTCACGCGGCTGGAACCCGATGTCGTGCCTTGGCGAACGCCTAGATAGATATTATCGTTCAAGCGCTTGCCGATGCCGACCTGTCCGCCAGTACCGGCGGCGTCGGTGCCGACATCAAGGCTGTCGACGCCCAGCGAGCGCCGCATGCTGTCCAGCATGCCTGAGCCGCCGGAGAACTGCGCAATGGTCTGAGCGACCTGGAGCGCCTGTCCGGCGGTGAGCGAGCCGGCGGAGCGGCCGAACATACCTCGTCTTGCGGCAGGGTCGGCGTCGAGGTGAAGCTGATCTCCGGCTTCGAGGCCGGGCCGGTGACGAGAATTTTCGCCGTCACATCAGTGCTCGATGTCTCGGCGATGAAGTCGAGTTCGGGGTCGGTGGTGCCGGTGAAGGCGATGCGGCCGCGGGTGAAGGTGAGGCGCCGGCCGAGGATGTCAAAGTTGCCGCGGCGCAGCTCGAAGGCGCCGAGGGTGACGGGTGCGCCGGTGGTGCCGGTGACGGTGATCTCGCCGCCCAATTCGGCCTCCATGCCAAGCCCGCGTACGAACACGTTGTTGTTTGGTGCGGAGACGACGAGGTTGAGTGCGATGCCGGTATTGGGTGCGGAGGCGGGGCGCGGAGCGGGGCCCCTTGCCGTGCGATTTCTGCGGTCATTGACGTGACGGACCTGAAGGTCCTGAACGCCCCCCGGAAAGCGATCGGGAATGTTGATGTCGAGCGCGCGGATGATCATGCGGCCGGTCACGCGCGGGCCGGCCAAGAACGCGCCTTCCACCGCGACCTTGCCCTCGGCGACGAGGCGCATCAGGTCGCTATTGATTGAGATCGACCTCGATGCGGCCGGGAAAGCCGGCGGCGGGGTCCAGCGCGATATTCCCGTGCCCGGTCAAACCGCCGCCATTTCTGGTTTTCGCGCTGAAGGAGGTGATCGTCACCGAGCGCTGCGTGCCGGTGAGCACGGCCGCGATGTTGTTGAGCGAGACGCCGTTGATCGCGTCGTCGAACTTGCCGTTGGAGACGCGGACGGTACCGCCGGCGAGCGGGGCTGAGGCGGTGCCCCTTATGGTGCCGTCGATCACGGCGGTGCCGTCGACGCGGGCGCCCGAGGTGGCGAGCATCGGGTTGACGATGGCGAGATTGACGCTGCCCCTGATCGCGAGGTCGAGCTCGCCGGCCGCGATCGGCGCTGAGCCGGTTACGTTAAGTCCTTGAAGATTAGGGCCTGTGATGGCCGCACGCACGCCGACGCGGCCATTGGAGAGCGCGCCATTGGCGGCGATGTCGAACGGGCCGGCGCCTTGCCGGGCGAGGTCCGGGCTGCTCATGCGGGCGATCCTGAGATCGTAATTGCCCGAGGGCGCGGAGGCCGTGCCGGTGATGCGGGCATTGCCGGACAGCGTGCCGGAAAGGTTCAGGCCCGGGGATACGAGGTCAGCCAGCGACAGCGGTAATCCGCGCAAATCGACTGTGAGATCAAGCGTTTCACCGGCCTTGCCGGAGACGATGGCGGTGCCGCCGCCGGCCGCCAGAGCGAGGCGATCGACGGAAACCACTTTGTCGATCAGGGTGATGTTCGCCGGGGCGCTGGTGGTGACGCTGGTGCCAGAGCGCGACAGTGCCAGCCGGTCGAGGCGAAGCAGGATGCCGCCGCCCCGCTGGCTGAGCCGGCCGGCGGTCTTGATGGTCGTGCCTTGGGCTACGGCGTCCACTGTGAGGTCGGTGCCGGCGGTGCCGCCGACCGCCTTTATCGCAGCGCTTTCAATGACTACGCCGGAAGCGTTGATTCCCTTGAGGTCGGCGGTGCCGTCCAGCATCGGGATGCCGGTGGGGTCGACGACCACGGCATCGATGCGGGCGAGGTCGAGGGTCTGACCTACCGCTACCACCTTGTCGGCATTGGCCTTTACCGCGATGCGCTGCTTGCCGCCGGTGACATCGAGCGACACGTCGGCGTCCAGCTTGCCGGACATCTCGGTGAGCGTCAGCACCGAGAGATCGGCGAGGTTGCCGGCAACCACGAACACGCGGCCGGTCGCCAAGCTATTGGGATCGATGGAAATATCGCCCTTGGCGGTGACCGAGCCGATGGCGATGTCGAGGCCGTCTATCCGCCGCGTGCCGTCCGCCGCCGTCGTCAGGGCGCCGGTGCCGGAGGCCACCTTGCCGGCGAGATTGCCGGTCAGACGGAGGTCGCCGCCGAGGTTTCCGGTGATGTCAGTCGCCGTGACATCGAGCTCAAATGTTTGAATCTGCTTGCCCATTGCCGTGCCCTCGGGAATCGAGAGTCGGGCTTTGACGCCGAGGTCTTCCAGCGTGCCGGAGAAGGCGGCGTCGCCGTTCAGCGCGCCGGTGAGGCGCGGATCGAGGCGGGCGAGGTTATCGAGCGCGAGCTTGACCGTGAGGTCGGCCACGGTGGTGGCGATGCGGCCATTGAGGTTGAGAGCGAGCCCTTCGGTGTTCAGTTTCAAGTCGCTGATCGACAAGGCATTCTCGCCGTCGCGGGCGACCGTGCCGTCGAGTATCGCGGCCTTGCCGAACAGGCTGTCGACCTGCGCAATCCCGGTGTGCAGGCCCTCGACGCCGCCTTTGACGCCGAGATTCGCGCGGGCAAAATCGGTGCTGGCGTCGATTTTGACGTCGAGATTGGCTTGTCCGGCGAGCGTGCGGTCGGCCAGCGGGGAAAACGCCGTGAGATCAAGGCGTTCGACGCGCAAATCGCCCTTGATGTCGGTCCGGTCGGCGCGGCCGCTGAACAGTGCAGACAGCGCCGTTACGTGCACATTCAGCGCCGTGAGTGCAGGTGCACCGCCTATGGGCCGGGTACCGGCGGCCGAGAAGCGCGCGGTGATGCCGAGCGCACTGGCGACCTTCGGATCGGCGGCGGTAAGGCCCTGCGCGTCGCCCTCGATGGCGATGGCGAGGTTGCCCAGCGCGTCCGGCGCGGTGCGCACGGTGGCAGCCAGCGTACCCGAGCCGTAGCCGGCGCCGGATAGCCCTTCGACGGTGAGGCGAGCGAGGATGGTCGGGGCATCCAGCGTGCCCTTTAGGGTGCCGTCCACCTTGGTCGAGCGCCATGTTGCGCCCGGCGCCAGTGCGCTGAAGCGGGCGGAGTCGCCGGTGGTGGCGGTGAAGGCGATGTCGGCGACGTCTGAGGCATCCAGCGTGCCGGTGGCGGTGGCATTGAAGCCGGCGGCGCGGGCGGCGAAGCTCTGGATGGTAATCAGGCGCTGGTCATCGATCAAAGCGGCGCCCGCGACTTCGGTGCGGGCCTCGAACAGCGGGGCGATGTTGGCGGGCAGCAGGCGGGCGATGTCGGCGTCCAGCGCGAAGGTCACGCGATGGCCCTGCGGGATGACGCGGATGCCGGCGACGCCCTCGACCTGCGCGATGGTGCCGGCGGTGAGGCTGAGGCGGCCATCCCAGGCGTCGAGTGAGCCCGCCCCCTTCAGCGTCGCGTTGAGTTCGGGCAGGCCCTCCATGCCGGCGGCGCGGGCGATGAGGCCGCCGGCCGGCTCCTGCGCGACGATGTCGAGATCGAGCTGGCGGGTCGCCAGTTCGTAGTTCGCCGTTCCAGTGACCTTGCCGGGGGCGTCGCGACGCTCCAGCGCGAAGTCGAGGGAGAGGCCATGCGCCAGTGCCGACAGGTCGGCCGAACCCTGCAGCGACAGGTTGGCGGTGTGGCCGATGACCGGCTCGGCAATCGCGATGTCGGCAATGGCGAAGCGGGCGATGCGTACCGGCAGGGCGAAGGAGTTGCCGCTGCTGGTCTCGGGTGGCGAGGGAGGTAGCTCCGGGTTGCGCAACACCCGCACCGTAGCGGCTTCCAGCGTCGCGATATCCAGCGTGCCGGTAAACAGAGCGCGCGGGCTCCACACCAGCCGGGCGTTCTCGATCTGCGCGAACGGGCCTTTGGTGTCGGAAAGCTCGATACTGCCGATTGTCATGTCGGAGGGGATGAAGCCGCCGATATCGGAAATCGTCACCTGCATGCCGGCGGTCGAGGCCAGCGTCGAGCCGAGATGGGCGAGCAGTGATTTCCCCGGGCCGGTCTGGATCAGGCCGAAGGCGAGCAGCGCCAGCGCGACAAGGCCCAGCAGCGCGATGCCGAGATAGCGGAAGATGCGTTGGATGATCAGAAGCGCGCGCATCAGAATGCTTGCCCCAGGCTGACATAGAGGCCGAAATCGCCATCTTCCGGCCCCGGATTGAGCGGGAAGGCGAGGTCGACGCGCAGCGGGCCTATGGCGGTGTAGTAGCGCAGGCCGATGCCGGCGGAGTATTTCATCTCGTCGAAGTCCGGCGTCTCGGAGGCGAAGGCCGAGCCCATATCGAAGAACGGCACCAGCCCGATCGTGTCGGTGATCCTGATGCGGGTCTCGAAAGAGGCCTCGAAGAAGCTGCGGCCGCCGATGATGATGTCGTCTTCGTTGCGCGGGCTGGCGGACTGGTATTCGTAGCCGCGCAGCGAGCCGCCGCCGCCGACATAGAAGCGGCGCTGCGGCGGGATGTCGTCGAGGCTCGCGCCGAACACGCTGCCGGCGGCGACGCGGCCGGCGAGGATGACGCGCTTTTTCTCGTCCACCGCGTAATAGGTGGAGAAGGCGCCCTTCACCAGCAGCGGACCGGCGCCGGCGGGGCCGAGATAGGCGAATGGCTCGACCGTGCCGGTGGCGCGGATGCCGCGCGATGGGTCGAGCTCGTTGTCGGTGCTGTCATAGGTCAGCGCAATCGGCACGCCGGCGATGAAGTCGTCGCGAATGCCGGTGGTGTCCTCGACCTGCGCCTCTTCCAGATCGACGCTCACCTGCAAGGACAACGCGTCGCTGAAGCGATGGCGCACACCCGCGAGCAGGGTGACGGCCTCGCGGACATAGGCGTTGGTCACCTCGCGCAGAATGGCGGCCTGCGCGACAAGATCATCGCGTGCGGTATAGATGCCGGGCTTCACGAAAGTGGCGGCGAGCTTGTAGCCGAATGGGTCGGCATCCGGCACCGCCTCCGACTTTTCGCCGAACCAGGAGACCTGCGAATCCAGCCTCAGTGTCTCGCCGCCACCAAACAGATTGCGATGGCCCCAATAGGCGTTGATGGCCGAGCCGTCAGTCGAGGAATAGGTAGCGCTGAAGCCGACATAACGCGGCTTGCGCGCGGTGACCTCGATGGTGATGGGCAGGCTGCCGTCGGGGTCGAGCCGCACGGCCTCGATCATCCGCACGCTGGCGATGGCCTCGTATTTCAGCAGGCGGCGGCGCAGGCGATTGAGCGTGTCCGGCGAATAGGGTGTGCCGGGCGCGATCTCGAGGCGCTCCTCGATGAAGCCGGGGGTAAGGAAATCGGCACCGGAGACGGTGAATCGCCCGAAGGTGGCGAACGGCCCGGGGGCGACCAGCATGGTCACGTCCAGCCGCTGGTCCTTGTGGTCGGCGACGATGTCCTTGGAGGCGACCTTGGCGAAGGGGTGGCCGCTGGCGCGCCAATGGTCCGCCAGAACCGCTTCCGCGCGGACGATGGCGCTGGCGAGCGCCGGCTGGCCAGGCTCGAGTTGAAGATGCGCAAGACTGGGAGCATCGGTGAGCGGGCGGCGGGTGGCGGCGTCCAGCAGGCTGATCCTGCCGAAGTGGAACAGCGGGCCGGGATCGACATCGACCCTGACCGGAACCGGGCCGCGCTTGCGGGCGGCCTCGACGATATCGAAGATGTTCGGTGCGTCCGGCGCATTGCCGGCGATGGTCATGCGGATGGTGCCGCCATAATAGCCGGACGAGTACAGCGCGGCGTTGATGTTCTGCTCGTCCGAGAGGGCGCGGCGCACGAGTCCCGCGGCCCCCGATGGCGGGCGCAGCTTCAACTGCTCGAGGCTGGAGGCGCCGGTGACGGCGTCCTTCGCATCGCTGTCCTTGCCGGCGACATTGAGGGTCAGCGCATAGGGCACGGCATCGATGGCGGGCGGGCCGGCGGTCGCGAGGCGCTCCGGGTTGAACAGATTGGCGATGGAATTGAACAGGCCGGGCTCGGCTTCCTGCTGGGCGCGGGCAGGGGACGCCGCGAGGGCAAGCGTGAGGATGAGCGCGAGACGCGCGGCAGGACGCCCAGAAATTCTCTCGCTTACGCCGACACGCACCAATATCGCTTACCCGACAGAACCAAGCCCCGTGAACGCCTGAAACGGCGACGACCTCGGGATCGCGGCGGCTCACGCGTGAGCCGCAAGGGACCAAGAAGCCGCGAACCTAGCGCCGCGACAGTGAATAATGGCTTGCCGTCCGGCAGCGCTCCTTGATTGCCGCGTGTGATCCGCGGCGTCAACCTTATCGGGGTCATTGAGTTTGGCGGTCGTGCAGACAGCAAAAAGCGCGGGTGTCGCCACCCGCGCTTTCCGTAGGGCCTACTTCGGGGGAGAAGCGGCTCAGTTCACGCTCAGTGGGTGCTGCGCGCGTTGGCTTCGATCTCCTGGGCGATGTAGGGCTCGACGCCAGCGGTCGGAGCCGTCGTGGTCGCGTTGCGGCCTTCATACACGGCCTGGGACTGCGCGTTGTAGGACGGGGTCAGCGACTGCTCACGGACGGTCTGGTTGTACGCGGCTCGCTCGGCCGGATCGCGGCTTTCAGCGTGGGCAGCGACCGACAGGCCGAGCGAAGCGACGGCGGCGGCAGCGAGGATGAGCTTGTTCATAGTGAAGTCTCCATCTTTTAGTGGGGCGCCGCTCTTCAATGGGCGGCGTCTCGTTTGTTGATGGAGTGAAGCTAGATCTGGCGGCGGCGCATTGCATCAAGTCATTATGCATCCCTTGTATTGCATGGATGCAAACACAACTCGGTGAGGAGAGGTTGAACGCTTAGTCGGCTCTTCCTACTAGATAGCGTGCGAACGATATAATTCTGCTGCTACACGTTGGACGGCAAGGCTTTCCGGCGGTTCAAGCATGCTGCATTGCACACCGCCTAATTTTATCATTTGCCCAGATGCTGCTGCATTTCGACGGCGAGAGCCTCCACTTCAAGCGCTCCTTTGCTGCCCGGCGTGGTCTCCATGATGGTGAGACCACTGCCCATGCTGGCTGCGAACGCTACCCGATTACCGAGGCGCGTCTCCGCCGCAGGGTAGCCGAGCGCTCGAATCGCCTCGCTCATCTCCTGGGTGAGGGCGACACGCGACACGGCGCGGTTGATCACGATGAGGCAGGGCGTGCCTTCCTTGGCGATCATCTCCAGCGTCGGCCGGGTCGCCCACAGATCGATCGGCGTCGGCTGCACCGGCACCGCGACAAGGCTTGCCGACTCTATGGCCGGGCGGGATTCCACGTCGGATTTGGGCGGGGTGTCGATGACGACGAAATCATAGTCGCGCGACAGGCTGCGGGCCTCGCGCCTGGCGCCCCAGCCGCTGGCGGTGCGAAAATCGAGGCCGGTGGCGTTCTCGCCGAGCGTGGCCTCGCGCGCCTCGAACCATTCGCCGAGGCTGCCCTGCGGGTCGCAATCGAGTAGCGCGACGCGGCCGCTTTGTGTGAGCGCGACGGCAATATGGGCGGCCAGGGTGGTCTTCCCCGAGCCGCCCTTCTGCTGGGCGATGGTGATGATCTGGCCGCTCATGGGTGGCGTCTCCCGTCACCTAGAGCCTTTTCCGATCAGATGAATCATCTGATCGGAAAAGGCTCTAGATTCAATAACCTGAAGCATGTCCTGATCGCAAAAGTCATACAACTTTTGCGGGACATGCTTTGGGAGGTTTGCACTGCAATAGCGGCGCGGCAAGGCCAATAAAAAGCCGGGCAAGATGTTGCGCCCGGCTTTCCAAAACTCGCAGACGATATCGGCCGATCAGACGCCGGCCGGCTTGGCACCGCCGAGCACCACGACGCGGGTGCCGGTCGGGGTACGGCTGTACAGGTCCATCGCGTCCTGATTGATCATGCGGATGCAGCCCGACGACACATTGGTACCGATGGTGTTGGGCTCCAGCGTGCCGTGGATGCGGAACAGCGTGTCCTTGCCGTTCTGGTAGAGGTACATGGCGCGGGCGCCGAGCGGGTTGCTGAGGCCGCCGGCAACGCCGTCGCCGCCCTGCAGCTTGGAGAGCTGCGCCTTGATGTCCGGGCGGCGGGCGACCATTTCCTTCGGCGGATACCAGTCCGGCCATTCCTGCTTGGAATTGATGGTGGCAGTGCCGGACCAGCCGAAGCCCTCCTTGCCGACGCCCACGCCGTAGCGCATCGCCGTCCCACCCTGCTGGACGAGATAGAGGAAGTGCTGCCGGGGGTCGATGACGATGGTCCCCACCGGCTCGGTGGTGGTGAACGGCACCTGACGGCGCAGATAGATCGGGTTGACGCTCGACGTGTCGAACGCCGCGACCGGGAACTTGTCGGCAACCGGGCCGTAGGAATCGACCGGCGCGTAGCTCATCGGCTGGATCGGCGCGAGGGGCACGCTGGCGGTGGTAGTTCGTTGGCAGGCACCCAGCGCGAGGGCGAGACCGCCGACGGAAATGCCGGTCAGGAAGGAGCGACGGTCGGGGTAGCGCATGGGCCGGAAGTCTCCGCGAATCGATGCCGACAGCTTGGTCGGTTTATGGCTAACAAATCCTTAGCCGCCGTCCTGGACCGCCCTCGAAAAGGCGGCAGATCAAGGCGTGCGGACGCGGGTATAAGTCGTTCGCGAGGGGAATGTTCGATCAATTCCGCGCAACCGCCGCCGCCACCGTGCGATTGCGCGGCGGTGCGGCTGGACGGCAACATGCTAAAGGCATGAAATGCCTTGCGGACTTTACGTTGGGCGAGCCAGCGCGCGGGTCCTGTCGACCCACGCATAGTCGAAATAACCGCAGCGGGCGAGCGGCTGCATCAGGTCGGTGCGCACCAGCCCATTCTCGATGAAGGCGTCGTCGATATGGATGCCGACGACCTCCCCAAGGGTGAGGTGGCGGCCGGATGGCACGCCGTGGCGGTCCTTGATCTCGATGGTCTCGATCCACACGCATTCCAGCGCACAGGGCGAGGCGGCGACGCGGGGCGGCTTCACCATCCGCGAGGGCGCGCGCTCAAGGCCGGCGAGGTCGAACTCGCTCTCATTTGCCGGGACCGGCTTCGAGGTGAGATTGACCTGTTCCATCAGCGGGAGCGTCGCGAGATTGCAGACGAACTCGCCGGTTTCCATGATGTTGCGCACGGAATGCTTCAGCCCGTCGCTGGAGAAGGCGACGATGTCGGGGGCCTCGCTCACCAGGTTGAAGAACGAGTAGGGCGCGAGGTTCGCGATGCCGTCGATCGACAGGCTGGAGATCCAGCCGATCGGGCGCGGCGCGACCAGGGCCTTGAGCGGGGTATGCGGCAGGCCGTGATTACGCCGTGCGGGCTCGTAGAACATGGCCTTAGAACCTCGTCACAACGTCGTCGAGCGCGGGGCGCGGCCGGTCTTCCTGGGGGCGTGCAAGCGTGCCGATATGGACAAATCCGACGATGCGCTCGTCGTCCGCCAGCCCGAAGGCGGCGCGCACGCGGGCATCATAGGCGTACCATTCGGTGAGCCAGGTCGCAGCATAGCCGAGCGCATGGGCCGCGAGCACCAGCAGGGTCGAACTGGCGGCGCCCGACATCAGCTGCTCCCACTCCGGTATCTTCACATGAGTTCCGGCGCGCGAGACCACGGCGACGACGAGGGGCGCGCGCGACAGGCGGGTGCGCTCGATATTCACGCGCTCATTGTCGGCGGTGGGATTGTCGATGAGGAATATCTCGGCGATGGCCTTGCCGGCGCGCTCGCGCGCTTCGCCCTCGAACACGATGAAGCGCCAGGGCGCCAGCTTGCCATGATCGGGCACGCGGGAGGCGATGCGCAGCATCTCCTCAAGCTCGGCAGGCGAGGGACCAGGTCCGGTAATGTCGAATATCTTCGGGCTCTTGCGCGTCTTCAGCAGGGTCAGTGCGTCGGTCATCGGTTCTTCCCTTTAGAAGCGACCGGGTAGCACGTCGGCCTTCTCGCACCAAGGCGAATGGGGTGGCCTCGCGCTGACTTGAATTTGCCCCGGTTTGGAGGCACGAAAGCGCAGCATGTCGCACAGCACACATTCCCGCCCCGAACGTACCCGCTCCATCCGCCGGCTCGCCGCGCGGACGCTGGTGGCTGTCGGGTTGATGGCGGGACTGCTGGGGCCGGCGAGTGCGCAGACCAAGCCCGGCAGCAATGCGCTGCCGTTCGCCGGGGTGCAGGCGCAGGGAACCTCGCCCGTGCGGCTGGCGCCACCCCAGATTCTCGCGCCCGGCACCCCGCGCCCCGGCGCGGCGGAAGCCAGCGATCCGCACACCATCCTGCCGCAGCCGCCGCCCGGCAAGGCGGCGATCGGCATGAGCGCGCGCTTCGGCGAGGGCGAGCCCTTCATTCCGCGCGGCCTGGTGTGGCGGGTGTTCGCCGACCGGCCGGAAGCCTCCGGTGCTTACCCGCTGGTGGCGGAGGCGGCCGAGCCGGCGCCGGTGTTCTTCCTGTCGCCCGGCGGCTATGTGGTCCACGTCTCCTACGGGCTGGCGAGCGTCGCCCGGCGCATTGCGGTCGGCGCCGATTCGCGGCGCGAGCAGATTTCGATGCAGGCCGGCGGCGTGAAGCTGGAGAGCGACGTCAATGACACGCCGATCCCGGCGCAGAAGGTGGCCTACGATATTTTCGAGGGCAGCTTCCTGCAGGGCAAGACGTCGAGCCGCCCGTTCTTCCGCGGCGCCAATTCCGGCGATCTCGTCGTGCTGCCGGCCGGCAGCTATTACGTCGTCTCGACCTATGGCGAAGGTAACGCCGTCATCCAGGCCGACCTCAGCGTGCAGCCGGGCAAGGTGACGGAAGCGACCCTCCACCATCGCGCCGCCGAGATTTCGCTGCGGCTGGTGGCGGCGGCGGGCGGCGAGGCGCTGGCCGAGGCGCAATGGTCGGTGCTGACGCCGGGCGGCGACACCATCAAGGAATCCATGGGCACCGTGCCGACCTTCGTGCTGGCGGAAGGCGGGTACACCGCCATCGCCCGCTATGAAGGCAAGACCTATAGCCAGGACTTCACCGTCGAGGCCGGCAAGGACGGACCGGTCGAGGTGCTGACCTCGCAGGCACCGGTAGTTCCGGGCAAGATCGACCCGGCGGCGGCGGGCAGCGGCGACGGTATTGACGGGTTGGATGCCGACGCGGCTGGCAGCGGCGACTGATCGCGGCGACTATTTTGCGACCAGCCGATTTCTTCTTTCATGGTCAACGTTTTCTTAAATACCCGGCGAGCATCATTGCGTATCGGTGATGCTCATATGGGTGCCAGCCATGATCGTCCGTCAGTTTCTACTTTGGGCACGTACCGCGCCGGAGGAAGCACGGGCGAAAGCCAGCTCGGCACTCGCGCGGGCTTATCTGCGCTCCGACCTCGGCGCCAGCGACCGCGCCGCGATGGAGGCGGCGCTGCCGCTGATGATCGCCGATACGTCTCCATTGGTGCGAATGGCGCTGGCCGAAGCGTTCTGCCGGCACCCGCTGGTGCCCGCCGACCTCATCATGGCGCTTGGGAGCCTGGAGGGTGAGCCCGGCGCCATCGTGCTGGCCCGCTCGCCGGTGCTGAACGAGCGCGAGCTGATCGAATTCTGCGAGACCGGGGATGCCTCCAAGCAGGCGGCGATTGCCGCCCGCGCCCGGCTGACCGCGCCGGTCGCCGCCGCGCTCGCCGAGACCGGCGATGCCGGGGCCTGCCTGACGCTGGTG
>LNAP01003282.1_pt1 | contig 15519 bp, 17 predicted proteins | sample 602601 | NCBI WGS metagenome assembly LNAP01 (sample SAMN02440304, study PRJNA202911) | soil metagenome | biome: Subtropical and temperate rainforests or woodlands; isolation source: soil samples (1 kg each in a 20% v/v slurry with milli Q water) were... ...
GGCATTAACACCAGCACTAATGCCACGTCCAACACTAACAGCAACAGTACCACCACTACCAGTGCTATCGCTACCCCAAACCCAGGCACCACCCCTCAATTGACTCCTACTCAAAAACACCCTTCCCAATCCTCACATCCCACCCACCACGAGAAAGACCACAAAGAAAAGTCCAACAAAGGAGACAAAAATGCTCCCAAAGAGTCTAAAAAAGGATTCGGAGTGCCGTATCTGTTCGACATTGACAATCTTCAACTCGATCGGCTCGAATTACACACCCAGGATTTCCTGAATTCCACCCATAGTGATGTGAAATATGGTGTGATCAAACTAAAATCGCTATCCATGAATCGCAAAGATCTCACCAAGCCCCCAAAAAACGATTTGACCATGAGCGAAGCAGAAAACGCATTGTATCGGCACAAGCGCCGACCGTTGTTTTTGGACGACGTCGTGTGGCGTCTGGTGAACAAGCTGCTCGCGGAGTTAATTAAGAATAACAGTATTGCGATGATGGTATTGCTGAGCGCGGCGGCGGCCAACAACGCCACTAGTGTGGTGAGCAGTGCAGGGAGTATTGCCTACAGTGGCGCAGCGACAGGAACGAAGCTACTAAACAGAGCCGGAAGTGTATTGGCGGGGCCTACGAAGAGCTTGCGGGAGAGCGTGTCTGCGGGTGAGACTTTTTGTGGTTGATTTGTTTTTGCTATTTTGTTGCTATATTTTGTGTCCGTGCGGAATTGCAGCAACTATTCCAACTCATTAGAAAAGTGAATACCGCTGTGCGCTCCTCTCTCATTGTACACAACTATTAATTATTATTTTGTTTAATATCGGGCCTTGTTAGATGCCTATAACCTATTGATCTTAACTCTTAAACTAACTCTGTTTATTTGCAGGCCACAGCACCAGCAACTCACCGATGAAGCCGCGTACTACTTCCGCTGTCTCTTCTCCCAACAAAAAGTAACTATTCAGTGTAGGTCGTCATTTAATGTGCTGAATAAATCAGTACGAGTTTTTATTACCGTACGTCACAGAGTTGCTGCACAGATTTATTTTTCTTGTTTTTGTTTTTACCTTTTGGGTCAGAACTAATTGATATCAGTAATAACGAGAATTTCAATGTATTCCTTTTGACAATTACGTTTTAAATGCTTACAACCCAAATTTTGCAAGCATTCATGAACTATTAAGCAAAGGTACTTTTGTAGTTGCAACAAACGTATATTCAGGAATAGACTTAAACTAAGAATCGCCTCTGTCGCACTCTTCGCATTCACCAATTGCTGTACCCGTGGATGGCCGCCTAGTCCGCATGCCCGAAAGAATATTTGTATGTAATTAAACACACTTTAGGGGGATAACTTCTTCTTCCGTGTGCGGCTCTTGATGGGGACGTTCTTTTGTGAAAAGTGTGGCTTTCATGAACCACCAGTAGTCCGTCTGGATGAGAGAAAGTCACCAAACATAACTTTCTTATTGTTGAACGCGACAATAAACAAAGAATTGATTAAGCTGAGTACCGGTTGATACTTGGTAACTCGATTCGATATGGGCTGAAACGGACCGCGATGACCTCTGCGTTGTGCCATATCAAGCGACCCAGTAGGACACACACCGTGAAGAATAACCTTCAGCGCCTTGCCGTTTCTCGTATCCCAGACTTGTCCACATCGAAGACACATAAGGTTGCACATTTGTGTGAGAAGTAAATTGGCTGCAATAATGTCGAAATCATTTATGACTCGCTGACTCTGGTGGATCTGGTCAACTTTCTTTCGATGTTTCGATCTACCGGATTTGTTGTTCCGGACAGCAGCATTGCCGATAGCAGAGAATAAAAACCAAGTGTAATTCTTACTTTTGACTTATAAACGACCCAGCTTTCATCACAAAAAGCAACGAATGTAAACTAATTTCAAACTTTGACTTAAAACGCATTTTTCATATCGCGCAACGTCTGCATCGCTTCTGTCGCCGTCTTCGCATTCACCAACTGCTGCACCCGTGGATTGTGACATTGCATAAACAAATTGTGCTTTAATTCCGCCGCTATACTGGTGGGTACGGTCCCTTTGCCCTGTTCCCGCATTTTCTTCACCTGCTCATACACGCTCACTGTGGAAGAATCCACAGAACTCAGGAACTTGAAGTTGGATTCCGTATATTCATGGGCACAGAATACTTGCGTTTCGGGGTCCAGCTGGGCGAAACGGTCCAAATTGCGGAGCATTTGTGCCGCAGTGCCTTCGAAAAACCGCCCACAGCCCCCGACAAACAGGGTATCTCCGCTGAACAGCAGCGGCGCCCGACTGAGCCCACCTGAGGCCGTCCCAGTACTACTCGTAGAGCTCACAGCAGGGTCAGGTACAGAGGTGCTGCTACCATCAGCGCGGACGGCATTCTTGACGGATTGGCCTAATTCGGTGAATTGAATGTCGTCCGCGGGATCAAACTCGTCATCCTCGCTGTCGGCTGCATCGGGTTCCGATACGAGGAAGGCAATGTGACCACTGGTGTGGCACGGTGTGTGCAGCACCTGAATGGTGTATGTGCAAATAGTTGATGCGTTATATGAGTATACATAAGACAGAAGCATTGCTGTATTAAGCGTTATTCAATGTTCGCAAATACAATATCCTTTGACCGACTACGTACCTTGACGGGTAGATTTCCGATCTGAAAGTAGTCACCTTCTCCCACCGGCGCCTCCAATCCTGGAATAGGCTCATACTGGGTACCTACAACTAGAGCAGAAGGGAAAGCTCGCTTCAGATCCAGAACACCCCCAATATGGTCGTTGTGCTTATGCGTGCACAATATCACGTCAAGACTCAACTCCAGTTCGTTCAATGCCTTTTCAATGACAAGACCGTCCCCGGGGTCAACCACGGCACATGTATTTGACAGTTTGTCGACTATTATAAAGCCGTAATTGTCTTGCAGCATGGGGACAAGGTGCACGTCCGCATAGGCATTGGTGAGCGACCTGCTGATGTAGGAACTGGCCGTTCCAGCCGACCAAGACATTGCTCGGGCACCTGTAGCCATCCGATAGCGACTAAGAAGACCAGCCTGGGCTACAAACAATCCAGTTGCAGTTTTGCTGAACAACATGATTAGTTTACTCAATGCCAACGTTGTTAAATGCGATGCATTCATTCGGCGATAATGCTTCCCGTACTTATAAAGTACATTTTTGCGCACGAACATGAGTGTAAAATATGGTGATTACACACCTCAGGCTCTGTCCGTTCTTTTGCATTCCACCAACTTCATGCACATTCTATAACATAAAACATGGGTAAATCATCAGGAAAGAAGGTTGACCAGGCCAAAGTCGAGGCTAAAAAGGCCAGGCAGGCCATGAAACAGGAAAAAGTCGCCTCAAAGCGAAACAAGAAGGAGAATGCGGGTGAGGAAGACATCGATGCAATTATCGCTGAATTTGCTGCGAGGGAATCAGCACGCACGGCTGTCAGTGTCACTATCTGCCCTCAACCATCCCCTAGATCTAACTTCTCGCTCACTCTGCTGCCAAGTGGAGAACTTCTTCTGTTCGGTGGCGAATTTTGCGACGGACAAGGCACCGAAATTTACAACGACGTGTTTCGTTGGAACCCTGAGAAGAACGAGTGGAAGCACATTGAATCCCTCAACACACCACCACCTCGCTGCTCTCATCAGGCGGTGTGCTACAAGGACAAGTTGTACATCTTTGGTGGTGAGTACGCCACCCTGGACCAGTTCCATCATTACCGAGATCTGTGGGAGCTGGACTTGAAGACCAACGTGTGGACTGAGATCAAAGCCTCTGGCGACTCTCCCAGTGCCAGGTAAGCTCGATTTCTGTTTTACGTGCTTACCAAAAACTCTAATTTTGAAACTGTAGCACCTGTAGGAATTATGTTGTTATTTTCGCTCAATATCGATGTGTCTGTATTATTTGCGCAGATCTGGCCATCGAATGGTGGTGTGGCGCGGATATTTGGTGCTGTTTGGTGGCTTCTACGAGGCCATGCGAGAGGTGCGCTGGTACAACGATGCCTACGTGTATTCTTTCCAGGACCGCCGCTGGGCTTTGATTCCCCAGAAACCAAACGCACAGGTACTTGTCTGACTCTGTTTGTATTGAACCATGTTGAGCTCCGACATCGCGTCTTTGATGCTAAAAGTGACTGTACTTGGACCTTATTTGATGTTATTATATGCATATGATCATTTTCTTGTGGCAGGTGCCCAAGCCCCGCAGTGGAGTGGCTATGTGCATGCACACGGCGGAGGATGCCATCTACATCTACGGAGGATACTCCAAGGTATGTATACTTATTGTATCGAATGTTCTATCTAAGTATATTATGCAGCACCAAACAGCGCGTCATTCAACATCTTGGCTTGATGAGACGACATTACTCCGTACAGCTGGTTAATTTCACCATTGTCGCAATTTCTCACTTATTTTATTTCACCTAATGACGTGCGCACCGTTTATAGGAGAAAGTCACGGGCTCCTTTAAGGAAGGTAAAGTGCACGAGGACGTGTGGGTGCTGCAATTGAAGCCCAGCCTGGCCGGCGCCGCTGCCGCTGGAGGTAAATCACATTCACTTTTATTTCTTTTTTGTTCTTCCATTGCTATAAAAGCGCGCTGCAATCTTTTTTATAATTGTAGTGCATGTAGCGCATGTTCAACAGCTGCAACCTTTTGCGCTCAGCTGCGTGATAATTTTGTTTGTTTTGTTTACCGTACCAAAACATGTACTTTTCTGACTTTTCTAACTTCTCTGTTCAGGAGCCAAAGGTGGTCTTTCCGGTCTGGACCTGAGCCGTGTGGCCTGGCAAAAGATCTCCCGAAAGGGTGACTTCCCGTCCACCCGCTGTGGCAGTGCCATCGCCATGTACAAAAGCAAAGCGCTGCTGTTCGGAGGCGTGTTCGACGAAGAAGGTAAGAGTGAATTTTGCGTTTTTTATGTGCAGCTTTTGTCTAATGAAATCGAACGGTACATTTTTATATTGTGAAAGATTGACGTCCTCAGCCACTTCTCAACTTCTATCATTTTCTTTATATGTATCTCTGTTACATTTTGCTTCTAATTACTATTCTATAGGTCCGCGCCATGCATTGGTGTCCACCTTCTACAGCGACCTGTTTGCCTTCGATCTCGACAGAAAAAGATGGTACGTTATATTTTCTAGTCTGAATCCTCTGTGTGTATACCTTAGTAATAGTTGGACAGTAGTATGAGCCATAACACTAGTCTAAATTCTACTTCAAAACTTTGCAGTATTCTCTATCATCCTTTCACTTTTACATTGCACCCTACGCACGCATCATAATGTTAACTATTTCCCCACCTGTATATAGGTACAAATTGGGGTTGAAGCAAAAGAAAGCCAAGCTGAGCAGTGGAGAGAAGAAAGAGGCGCGCAGAGTGAAAAAAGCCACCAAAGCAGATGAAGATGGCGAGGACGGAGAAGGTAATGTATGTATATGCTTTTGTTCTGTTTAGTTTGTATCTCTGAATGAGACTCTTTCTTGATTAAAATAATTACCATTATGCGAACCGAATACCTTAGCATATATGGTCTAACTGATGATGTTGTTGTTTTTTTTGCTACACAGATTCCTCTTCTGATGCGGACAATGACTCCGACGATGATGCATCCGACAACGAAGATGAGGAGGGTGCAAACAGCGGCCTTATCGACGCGGTGCGTGCCGATAAAGGCGACTTCTTCGGCTACATCGATGAGACCGGAAATGTAGTCTATATCAACATGAACGACGAAGGAGAAGGAGAGGAAGGTGGCATGGAAGTGACAGATGGTGCAGCGATTGCAGCAGGTAAATGTGTGTAAATGTGTGTGCTCTCTTGTTTTCATGTCAGGGTTTGCTTTTGATTCACACGGGATTTTATCTTGACATATGGCTTGGTATATGAGTTTCCTGATGAGTAACATGACATTTATACTCAATAGCCTCGTTGTTATTCTTACGTATATCTGCGCCCATCTTCTCTTATTTTTGATATAGTTGATATCAGCGCTACGGATGCAATGGTGGTAGAGGATTCAACCCTGGAAGGTACGTATTTGCTTTCTAAATTGTAGAAAATTTCGGGTCTCGTATTTGAATGTTTGCGGATGCTGAGTCACACATTGCTGTTTGCCTCCATTTCTCTGTGCGTGTTTTTCCCCAGCTTATGTATCATTCGCAACATCTTTTTTACTCTTTTTTCAGGCACGGTCGCCAGCATGAACAACGTGACCATCTCGGAAGAAGTGCGTAATGCAGAGACTTTGAAGAACCAGCTCAAATACGAGAAACGCGCTACCCGCCTGGCAGAGACTGCTGTTACTTCCATGGCGTCGGGTCTGGGCGGTGAGGGGGCGGATGGCGACAATAATAGTGGTATGGTGGATGCATCGGAGATTGTGCTGGGCCTTGAGAGTGGGCTGAGTGGTGCGAAGGCAGAGTTGGCAGGCAAAGGTAAAGTTAACGCGATAGGTGGTTATTACACTTATACTGATCCACTTCGCAGGCACCAATTGTATTCGTGCTTTATTTCCTGTTCTCTTTCTTGTGCTTTTTTCATTCTATGCATATCAATTCTTTGATTTCATATACATTCCAGCTTCCAGCGCCACTGCCACCACTACTACCGGAGAGCCCGTGTCTGCTATTGCTAGATATTTTAATGAGCTAACCGAGCCCTGCCCACGCATCAACCCGGCCATTCTAATCAGGTAAGTGCAGTGTTTTATTTTTAGTTTTATTGTTTTTGTAGCGACTACGTCTCTTGAGCTATAGCGATGTCGACGTGTGTCTTGCTTTGTAAACAGTACTACCTTCTATTTCTTTTGTTTATGGTTCAATAACTGTTCCGAAACATGTTTGTGTTTGTTTTCCACACTCAATAATTTACATTTGTGAACCCCTTACCACACATCACAGGAGCAACACGTTGTACATCTATGGTGGAGTGACGGAGCTCGGTGACACCAGTATCCCTCTCGATGACTGCTGGAGTTTGGACCTGAACAAGCGAGACACCTGGAAGAAGGTTAGTAAATTGGATTTGCAATGCATTAACTGTCCAATGTACAATGTCATGACCGACCCTCAGTGTCATATTACAAGAGTACAATATGTCGATCTTACAATTTACCCTTTTATTTACCCATTGTTTTCTTTCTGTATTGTAGGTGCTGCCTGGCAGCATGCATAATATGGTGTGGAAAGGTGAGGAAGGCGGGGACAGTGATGATGAATATAGTCGCAGCACCAGCCGTATGGGCGATGATGAGGATGACGAGGACTATAGCAGCGGCAGCGATGACGACTCTGAGGTGTGTTTATTTATTGCAAATTTTCGTTGTGTGTTGCTTGAGAGGGAGTAGTGGTATTGTGCAATGTGTTGTATGTGCTTTTATAAAGGCATGAAATTGTTTGACAACATAGAGTGCTACGCAACCATGTCCTTGTATTTCTGATTTGTTTCATTTATTGATTCACTTCTCTTCTCCTCTTTTCTTCTTTTTCTCTATATAATAATAAATAGGATGACAGTGACTCTGATGAGGATGGTGAGATGGAGGTGGAGGGCGCTCGCAAGAGTAAAAAAGACAAGGAGAAGGAAAAAGAGAAGAGTAAGTTACTTTTTGCCTGCATGGTGATTTCCTGACTTAGTTCAGAAGTATGTTGGTATTTTGCAGATGCTTTTGTGTGAATTACCATGCTGCAGGATCCGGGTCCTTTGTACTGTCAATTACAGCCCTCCAACACATAAATGCGTAATTTAACATCTTTCTCATGCACCAATATTATGTTTTTGTAGGCAAGAGTTCCTCGAAGAAGAAGTCCAGCAGTAGCAGCAATAGCAAGGGCGGACTGCGTGCCGAAATGGAAGGTCTTCGCGCTCACCTGGACACCACCAACAGTGACCGCACTCCGCTCAGCGGCGAGACCCTGCGCCAGTTCTACAGGTATTATTTTTCTGTTTATTGAAAGGATGTTGTAAGACTAGAACGTGTTGCATTGTGTTTGCATATGTTTTCGATTGAAAGTTGTACATGTTATCGGTAGAAGACACTCACATCATGTCTGTTTCAATCCACTCCTATTTTTACTTACTTTTCCCTTCTCATTTTCTATCCTTCACACTTCAACAACAGTCGCACGGCAGATGTGTGGGCGGCGGAGGTGATCGCACAGTGGCAGGCACAGCAACAGGTCGCCATCGACGCCGGCACTCTCAACAAGGTAATACTTTACTTGTTTATGTTTTTGTGTGGGGCTGTGCCTTAATGTATATACATATTCCATACCTCAGCATTGAGCTTACTGGACAAGAGCTACTATCAATGATAGAGACAGCATTTATAGTACCAACCTACATTTGGTAACATTTCTTTTACGTACATATTTCTTGCATAGAATGAGACCTTGTCGGAGAAGGAGATCAAAAGATTGGGTTTTGCACTCAGCGAGGTGCGGTACAACGAGCTTTTGCCTCTGCTGGCGAGACTCAATGAACTGGAGGAACAGCAGGCCGAAGAGGAGGTATGAATGATTTGATCTTTTTCTGAAGTTTCGTTTTTAGGCTATGTGCTTTGTTATTGATATTTATTGATGTAGTGCGGTGAAACATTCCAGAGAGTCGCTATCTACACACATTGTATCAACTTTTAATGTGCCTTCTGCATTTAGCCTCTTATCTTTTTATGACATACTTTTCCCGATGTTTTTCCACTCTTAGGGTCCGCGCCGTGGCGGGGGTCACCGTGGTGTCGGTCACAGCAGCGGCGGCAGCGAGCGCGCTACTTCCTTTCATCCTAATAGCAGTAGCAGTACCAAGGAGACTCGCAGTGAGAAAAGTGGTGACAAGAGTGGCAAGAAGAGTGGCTTCAGTGGCAAAGAAAAAGACCGAGAGGGCAGCAAGGGCGATAGCAAAAAGGACAACAAAAAGTCTAAGGACAAAAAATAAAGTGCGGATTGGATTTTGTAGAGATAGATTTTGAACTGCCGTTAAAATAATATAAATAACTATCGAATGTGGAACAAACAGTGTTTTTTATGCTTTTACACACACCAAAGAGAGAAAGTGTGGTAAAAACAACGAGCACGCTGCATGAAAAAATTAAACCTTTTGCAGTGCACAATACTAATCAACGGGAAACCCCCACAACTACACCAAACTAAGAGAAACACGCATGCACAGTTTTTCTGCACACAATGCATGTTTTGAACTTCCAATCCTTCCAAACCGAGTATTTTCTATTATATTTACGACCCCTTCACCTAGTCCCGTCACATTGACCTAAATGTAGTACATTTCATTGCCACTACATGCGCAGGGGTTGGCAGTGCGCTGACCGTATTCACTATAGTGGCAGATACGGCCCTCTTGAGCGTCCGCTATCTTCACACCGGCGTCTTGCCAAATCTGTAGACAAAAAGAGGGCGTACAGCTTATACAATTGAGTCAATAGTAGGTAAATAGCTTGAGATCTAAATCGTCGGCTCAATTGTTTACTAGACCTTGCCATTTCAGGAAACAGAAACACGTACAAAAGAAAAAATACACTGTAAACTTACCTTGCAGGTTTCGTAGGGCGGGACGTACAAGTGCATACTGACAGCTCCCTGGGTCGGGTCAGGGTTACCGATCTTATGCAATCCGATTGTGTCGTTCATAAACGACGTCAGACCCGCGGGGTAAGTATTGCTACGCGAAAAAACGATCTCTTTGTTGGCATTGACAGTGTAGATGGATTCCGCGATGCTTCCGGAAATGGTGCGCACGAAGCACCCTTGGCAAGGGTGATCGTGGATCTTGGACTCACGACCGGCTCCCCAGCACAGCAACAACAAAGTGTAGTTCTTGTGGTCCGTGCTGATCAGATTACGTGTGTAAGGAATGGCGTTGTCGAAGTGGATGTACTTGCTGAGCTCGGTCGGAGAAAACTCAATTTTGTTCAAAATTTCGTAAATTTTGGCTTTCCTCTCAGTCCAAATATTGCTGTGGTTGGGCGACTTTTCGTCGTACACAGAGTTAATGGCTTCAATTAGACATGCTATTGTTGTAACCTTGTGCTTACAACAGCACTTGCTGGTGGGGATCAAGGAGATACCTGGGCTGTGGGAAACCTCTTCATTGCTCGCATTTCTATCCACAAGACCATACATGGATAACATGCTCTGATTTTGCAACTCAGCTAAGGATACGATTTCGGCCATTTTTGAAGATGCAACTGGGTTAGCTGGGCTAGGATAACTTCAGGTGTGGGTACGGTTCAAGAATTGTGATGCGGGATTGGTTTTCAAAGTGAGCAGCCACCATCAGCTTGAAGTAATAATTAATATGCATACAATAGTACAAAGTTACATACAATCACGCTTATATACGATTAGTACTGAAAGGGTTATACGGCGGTTACGAACTGTGCAAGCAGCGCGAGAAAGATTCGTTCGCACAGATCATCTTCTCGACAACGCGGCAATCTAACTTCGAATCAGTAATTTCCATGGCAGAATACAAATCCTTCCATTATTTGATGCACGCGGTGCCGGAGCAAATCAAGCCTCACTACATCCAGGCACCGAAAGCACTGTCTTTCACTGAACTGTATTCACCTCGAAATGGAACCATATTGCTGGGAAAACATGAAAAATCCTTCTGGCGCACACGAGATCGCGTCGAGTTTTCAATTTACGAGAATCGAAGCAGTAAGGTTGTGTTCGTAACCTGCCGCAATATTGACAACCAAGAGGCATACCGAACAATATTTCTCTGTGCGGAGACGCTTTTCTTCGAAGTGGAGGTAAAAGCCAGCGAATCAGACACACGAGAAAAACTAGTCCGCAAGAAGGACAAAGTTTTAAGCTCTGACGAGCTGCTCCACAAGGCTGCGACGGATTACATACTGGCACGACTGCTTATCACTAATGACCCACTGCCCTGGCCAGACTTCATAATCCCGCCTCCAGAGCAGTCAACCCAAAGCGAGCCCACCAGCCCCGTGAGGAACGAGCCTCCTGAGCTGTCTTCAAGCGAGCCTATTGGGCCGTTGGAAAAGATGTGCACATTTAGTAAGATCTCCAGTGATAAGTATATCTACTTGGAAATCAACAAACCAGCTGGCCTCTCTTTGGAAGGCATTACTCATACCAAAACAGAACCCAGTGCAGCAAGCACAGAAATAAAACCAGTTGCAGTGACGACTTCAAGTACCAGTGCTCTACCTGGATCCGTACCACCCACAGTTGCTGGCACAGAAGCAAGCACCACCAATGTCTCAACAAACACTGTTCCTGTGGCGACTGGATCTGCACCGGTTTCCGCCCCTGCTTCTGCACCATCCTCGGCACCAACTTCTGCACGGCTCAATGTGCCTCCGCTGAAGCTCTCAGGGTCCCGCAAAGCAGCACGCGCTGCGGCTAATGCTCCACCTACATCAACAGCTGCACCAGCTTCAACAACAAATTCAACGGTTGCCGTGACAGCGAGTGCTGCAGCAGAGACAAGTGGTGCTGGTGCGAATGTGCCAGCACCTCCAAAGAAAGTACCCTATTCTTCTACTGCTTCTACTGCTACTTCTGTTACATCTGCTACTACTAGTGCAGGTGGTAAGACAGCAACAACCGGTCCATCCAAAGGCCGCAATACTGTAATCGTCAAACCGAACAACACTCCATCGAACACTAAGCCGAACAGCAGCTCTACTAATACTGCAAAAGACGCTGCGGCGACTGTAGCTAATGCAGCATTACAAGAGCAACTTCCAGCGGAGGCAAGCGCCACAACTATTCACGCAGATATTACTGCCTCTACAATCAACAACAACTCAACAAAAACTGCAACCGCTGCCACTACCACGGCCACTGCTGCTCTTCTGGACACAGCGGCGAATCCAACGGAACGTCGGAAGTCCGTTGCAGCCTCACCCACGTCTCAACGTAACTCTATTCTGGGCAATCGAAACTCCAAAAAAGTCGTGCCGACCTGATAATTCTACCTACCAGTGTGCACATTATAATATATACTTTGTACCCGCGTATTGTGGTGTAACACAGTCCTAATAGGACCCAATTACGCTATTTGACTGGTACTATTATCGAAACCTTTCTACTAGTATACAACAGTAGATACTATTGCGCGACCTCTCCCTGGTTTAGAGACTGTATATAAAAGAACGGAGCCTTTTCGAATAAAATAGCAAAGCGCAATCTATGGTAGCAGATTTCCATATTGTGATAATTTTCTTTTCTTTTAGTATAACATATTTGCCATCTTTTCCATACTGTCTATGTATGGACCATATCTTTTCTCTATTTAGAATCGCTATTTTGCCTAACGTCATAAATAGAATTATCATTACATTGTTGCTTATATTAGATTCGATTATGATGCGCGTGTCTACAAATTAGCACACAGACACAGTATCATACAGGGTTTTCCTCATACTGTACAGTAGTTGGTAGTCCATGCTTAGCAAGAAAACCGGACACACAAATGCGGTGTCTAATCAATCCACACTTCACACCAAGACCAAAGGCCATCCAGGTACATCTGAAGAAGTCTCTCCAAATATAGTTACCCACAAAGACTCAGTGTTGTGATATAATGACCATGGTTGGCTTTGTTACCTTTCTTCACTCCGAAGTTCCCGATTTCTTAAAAGAGAGCGACTTCTACTTGTCGCTGGATGATGCGGACCATGAGCCCATATCAATACCTGCTGATTGTGCAAAGTTCAGCTTAAAATTATGTACTGACGAGTTTGAGAACGACTTGCGCAGCCTGCTCAACACCTTTCGCTTCTGGGGAGTTTATCGGCTGCTCCATATGACTGAATTCACTACCTTTATCCTAACTGCCCAAGATAAAACTCTGTGCCGTAACGTCCTATCAGAGTTTGAAGCGGAACTTATCGAAATGCGCGTTTTGATAAAAACTCTAGACGGAAAGACAAAAGAAAAGGCATTGTGTACAGCGATTAGTTTGGGAGAATTCCAGCTGGTGAAGATAATGGCCTCAAATAAATACACATTCAGTCAATCATGCGTAGAGGCTGCTGCTCAGCACAATCAAGTGGACTGCTTAGAGTTTGCCCTTTCTGAAGGATGCTCTTGGGAACCGTATTTGATGAACATCGCAGCAAAGCAGGGCCACGTGGAGATATTAAAGTTTGCTCATGACAGGGGTCTAGAACGTGGATTCGGTGTATGTGCATCTGCCGCCGATGCAGGGCACCTCTCTTGCCTCCAGTATGCTTACGAAAATGGATACCAATGGCCCAAGAAGGTCTGTCCCGTTAGTAACCTACCCATCGCCTTGTATGCACGCAGTGTCGGAGCAGAATGGGCGAACTTTTCGTGCTGTGATGCAGCCAAAGTTGGAAGTGTGGACGTGTTACAATATCTTCGCGAGGGAAATGACTACCCATACCCCATTAGCAACACGGCCTTATTGGTGGCGGTGTGGACGGGACATACGGACTGTGTACACTTTCTGCGCAGCATTGATATCCCATGGACGGGCAGTGAATGTCAGCTCGCTTCCTACCGGGGTCACCTGGACACTTTGAAGTACCTTTGTGAAAGCGGATGTCCTCGGAACGAATTGGATTGCTGGGTATGCACCATTCACGACAACGTTGATTGCTTGCGCTATTTGCATGAATTAGGCTGTCCGTGGGATTGTAAGACTGTCCCAGATTGTCAGCACGGCTGGACCGATCCAAGCAAAACATGTCCACAATGTAAAATATCCACTGTTTTGTCCTATTCCGATACAGGCCACATCGGCGCGATTGAGCATTTAGGAGAGTTCTGGTACCGCGAACATCCTTACATGCAATTCATATTATTCGAACTCGGTGCTTGCCAAAAACCAGATATTCATCGCGTGTACCAAGCATGCCAAGGGAAATGTATTATTGGCATCGCCGCGCTATGCACTTACTACAAGGCAACCCGGTGCCTACAATATGCATTTTCCCAAGGTTGTGTGTGGCCAAACAACCCTTTTCACCTCCCAAACTTGACGGATGAGTCTATTCGGCGCTGCGTGTATTCATTTTGCCAGCCGTGGTGTTCCGAAACGAGTGCGAACGCAGCCATGTGCAATACTGTCGTTCACCTGAAGACGCTGCATAAAAACGGCTGCCCTTGGGACAAGCGCACCGTGATGAACGCGCTGCACTCCTATCTGAACAACGGAACCATCAAGAGCATAGATGAGTCCCTCTCCAACTTTTTCTGTTTGCGCTATGCCGTGCGGCACAACTGTCCCTATGAGATTGAAGAGGTGCGCGCTGCAATTGCAAAAAATAAGTTTTACCGCAAATCTAAAAGCCTACGAAAGATCTTTCCATGGATTGCGGAGGACGAAAGAGCAGAAGAACAGGTTCGTGCAGGGAGAAAACGTTTGTTGTGCTGCACAGGTGCAATGTTGGCTCTGGCGGTGGCTCAAGTGACCTTGCGTGCGTTTGGACTTGCGAACTAAAATAGTATGTCGAAAGAAATTTACTTGTTTTATAATTTTGTGAGTCAATCTGGCAAAGAACTTAAATCGAAACGTTTTTCATATACACTGTTTTTTATGGAGATAATAACGATTCGCAAATTTATGTAAAAAATGCAAAGCATTCCTTAAAACTGCAAATAATCAGGAACATAGCGCGGAGCTGCTAAGCTGCTAAGGTACGCACATCCTTGGCTGCGCGCATAATATAAACACCGTGTGGCCTTGTAAAAACTGCACAAGGCTGCGATGCCAAAAGTTACACTCTCATCCTGTAGTCGGTGTATAGTCAACAGGTCTGGTGTTATTCTTATTCGAGAGCGCGTGTGCGGCATGCCCAAACAATGTCGATACCAAAACTCTCCTAGATGTTCGATCTCGTCAATGACGCCAGTATAGGGGCCATCTGTGTGTGACAGCGACAATATAAAGGCGTGTTCGCAGTACGGACAGGCACGTGTAGGGTTGCGCCAGTGGTGCGTGCAGTTCTCGGACGTGACACAGTCCCATAAACAACCACTCTCATGTAGATATTGCAAACACTCTACTTGGTCGTGAATGGTGCACACCCAGCAAGTAAGTGGGCCACAGGGACAGCCACACTCCAACAGGTACTTTAGAGTATCTAAGTGGCCCCGATAGGCAGCTAATTCGCATTCACAACCCGTCCAGGCAACACCAATATAACGCATACAGCGTACACAATCTGTGTGCCCCATCCACACAGCCACCAATAAGGCCTTGTTGCTGATCGGATAATCATAATCTCGTCCTTCGTGTAGGTACTTCAACACGTCTACACTTCCAACTTTGGCTGCGTCACAGCACGAAAAGTTCGCCCATTCTGCTCCGACAGTCCGTGCATACAATGCGATGGGTAGGTTACTAACGGGACAGACTTTCTTCTTGGGCCATTTGTAGCCATTCTCGTAAGCGTACTGAAGGCAAGAGAGGTGTCCGGCACTGGCTGCATCAGCACATACATTGACT
>LNAP01004544.1_pt1 | contig 15519 bp, 18 predicted proteins | sample 602601 | NCBI WGS metagenome assembly LNAP01 (sample SAMN02440304, study PRJNA202911) | soil metagenome | biome: Subtropical and temperate rainforests or woodlands; isolation source: soil samples (1 kg each in a 20% v/v slurry with milli Q water) were... ...
GGCTGCTGGCGTGCGCATCGCCGGCACCATCGGCGGCTTGCCGGCGCTGGGGCGCTTTGGCTTCCACGTGCACGAGAGCGGCGACTGCAGCGATCAGAAGTGTCAGGCTGGCAATTGTTGCAACCGGTCGCTGCTGATGTCCGGAGATGCTCTCAGTGGTCATCGTGCTCTCTTTCGATCGGGGAGTGAGGAGCTTCTCGACGCGACGATGCGTCACCCCGCCAGGAGTCCGGAAGGGTTGTGGCACTGCGTATATCGGTTGGCGCAGTAGCGAGTCTTGATATTTCGTTACGCGTACCGTTATTGTGGAGGAATGTAATCGGATTCGTCAGACAAAGCAAGAGTTGGAGGGGGGCGGAAATGGTGCCAAGTATCGCCAGACCGCAACGGGCAGACTTTCGCTGCAGCCGTCGGTCAATGTCAGGTGATGTGACGGTTGGGCCTATTTCTCGTCGAACATGACGCTGATCACCAAAAGGATTCTGCGAGCAGGGAGTTCATCTGCCGGACACATTCAAGCTCCCCGTTTGAATGCCGGGTTTGTTAGCTTTCTGCCTGTGACGCGACGTCACGGAAAGTTCACGAATCACGGAGGATCATCATGGGTTCTATTTCAACGATCATCGGAATCTTCGAGCTCTACAAGCTTCTCGAGCCGCTGCTGAGCTCGCTGAGCTGATTCAAGTTTTATTCCGCTGTCGAGCCGGGGCGCCGAGGGACTCGGCTCGGCAGCGGATCTCGGCGATCTGTCCGCGATCAGGACCCGTGGAACGGATGTCGGCACCGGCAGAATTCCATCGCTCCGGTGTAGTGGTCCATGACCAGTATTTCTGCGCAACGAGCGGGCTGTGGTGCAAACCTGCAGCTCGGCTAGAATGACGAGCTTTGCCCAGCATGCGTAACCCTCCAAGCAAAACTGATCTTTTCAAGGGCCGACACTTCGAACAAGAGATCATTATTCTCTGCGTACGCTGGTACCTGCGTAAGCACCCCTGTCAAGTAGACATCGGTTGATAGACGATCGGAGCAAGGGTTAGCCGGGGCATGAATTGCACCGGCGGGAGGCCACCCAGCGATTCATGCGGGCGGTACTGGTTGTAATCGACCAGCCATTGATCGGTAATCGCCTGGACCTGCTCAAGGTTGGCGAACAGGTGCGCGTCGAGCACCTCGGTTCGATAAGTTCGATTGAAGCGCTCAATGAAAGCGTTCTGATTTGGCTTGCCCGGCTGGATATAGCGGATCGCGATGCCCTTTGCGCTAGCCCATTGGGTGAACGCCTCTGAGATCATCTCCGGACCGTTATCCAGGCGTATTGCGTCAGGCGGCCCATAGCAGTCGATCAAACGGCTCAATACCCGAATGAGGCGTGCAGACGGGATGGACACGCCTACCTCGATGGCCAAGCACTCCCGGTTCGCCTCGTCGATCACGTTCAGAGTGCGAAACCGCCGGCCGCAGTAGAGAGCGTCATGCATGAAGTCGAGCGCCCAACAACGATTAGGCTCTGTGGCCAGATCCAGCGGCTGTCGCGGTCGGTCGGGAAGCCGCTTTTTGCAGCGCCGAGGCAAATTCAGACCCATGTCGCAGTACACCCGATGAACGCGCTTTTTGTTCCAGCCGCGACCGTCGAGGCGCAGCCGGGTGAAACACTTCCAGAATCCCCAACGCCCATGCCGAGTCACAATGGCATTGAGAGCATCAATGACTTGGGAATCCCGCTCAGATGCCGGCATTGGCTTCTTGTAGTACGCCGCCCGCGATAGGCCGGCAATCTGACAAGCGCGCGTGATTGAGAGCTTGGCTTGCACCAGCTGTCCCACCACTTCGCGCCTGGCCGACGGCGTCAGGATTTTCGATTCAAGACATCCTTGATCGCTGCATTCTCCAGCGCCAAGTCGGCAAACATGCGTTTGAGCTTGGCGTTTTCAGCTTCCAGTTCGCGCAGCCTCTGCAACTCGGAAACTTGAACGCCGGAGAACTTGCTCTTCCAAAGGTAATACGTGGCGTTGCTGATGCCGTGTTTGCGGCACAACTCGGCGACCGGCATGCCGGCTTCGCCTTCCTTCAGAACAGCAACGATCTGGCTCTCGGTAAATCTGCTTTTCTTCAAGGGAATCTCCAACTCAGGGAGGCTCCGAAATTCTACCGGGCGGTGTCTACCTGAAGGGGGAGCTTACGCCTGCGCTACAAGCTGTCGTATCGTGACCTGGTCGAGATGATGGCCGAGCGCGGCCTGTCAATCGCTCACACGACAATCCTGCGCTGGGTCCAGCGTTACGCGCCGGAGTTCGACAAGCGCTGGAGTCGATTTTCATCGCAGGCAGGTACTTCTTGGAGAGTGGATGAGACCTACGTCAGGATCCGTGGCCGGTGGGCTTATCTCTACCGGGCTGTGGATGCATCAGGCAAGACCATCGACTTCCGGCTCAGCCCGCGGCGCAACGTCGCCTCGGCAAAAGCCTTTTTTCGCAAGGCCGTACGTTCTCAGGGTCGGTCGCCGGAAACCATCACACTGGACGGCTATGCAGCCTCGCACAGGGCCGTTCGCGAACTTCAACAGCAAGGAAGGCTTCCCGAGCTGACGAAGCTTCGCTCGTCAAAATACCTAAACAATCTAATCGAGCAGGATCATCGCAATGTGAAGTCCAGGCTGAGCGTCATGCTAGGCCTGAAAAGCTTCGCTTCGGCTGCCACGACAATTCGAGGCGTCGAGCTCATACATCGCATTCGCAAAGGCCAGTTCGACTTACGAGATCTGGCAACTCAGGGGCAAACTCCGTCCGAAATCTGGGCAGCTGTCTTGGCTGCATGAACCCATTCGGTGAATATGCCGCTTTGCGCCGGTTCACTCGTAATTTGCACCAGAGCCCTCTGAAGTCGGCCATTCAAATTTCAAAGACCTAGGCGGCCCTGTTATCCAACTGGAGCTACGCCCCTGTAGCAATTGAAGTCAGTCTCTCATCAAACCGCCAAAAATTTTGTTATAGCCTCGTTAAAAGCGTCGTTTGCTTCCACGTTGGATAGATGTGACGCGTCCAGATCGATACGTATAGAACCGGGTATTCTCTGTGCGATATAGTCGCTATCGGCTGGGGTGGTCACAGGATCATGCGTCCCGGCCACGACTAGCGTTGAGGCCTTGACTTCGCCAAGACGCGTCCGAAAGTCGCTGTAGGCGATAGCCTCACAGCATGAGGCATAGCCTTCCGGATCCGTTTGCATGAGTTCGTCCATGCGTGCGCGTACCTCTACTGCGTGAGATGACGTGTAATCAGGGGTAAACCATCGGCCCGGGGTTCCGGCAACTACCGGTCCCATGCCGCGCGAACGAACTAGAGCGGCACGCTCCAACCAAGCGTCTTCCGTACCCAGGCGAGCTGCTGTATTGCACAGAATGAGTTTCTTGATACGGTCAGGAGCGTGTATGCCAAGCCACTGTCCTATCAGCCCTCCCATCGAAATGCCGCAAAATGAAAAGCGGTCAATACCCAGAGTATCGGCTAATGCGATGACGTCAGTGCCCAGTTGTTCAATCGAGTAAGGGCCTTTGTTTTTTGCTGATTGGCCATGTCCGCGCGTGTCATACCGAAGAACTCGACAATGGTCTCTCAAACTCATGGCCTGTCCTTCCCACAAAGATAGGGATGTACCGAGTGAATTAGAGAATATGACTGTCTGCGCTTCTTTCTTGCCCTGCAACTCATACCCAAAGATATCGCTGCCGACTTTAATCACTTGCATCATGAGTTCCTATGCTACTGGGGACAGTGGCTGTCGAGCCGAAGTCGACTCGACACTGTCACTTCGCTGTAATACCGTGCCGCCATGATTCCTTGAACGCGGCAGGAACCGTCAGTTATCGTTTGATCCGCTCTGGGTGGTGTCTTCACTGAAAATCGTCTGGGCCAACTTGAAGGCAGAGTTGGCCGCTGGTACTCCGCAATAGATGGCAGCCTGCAAAAGCACCTCTTTCACCTCGTCTTGCGATACACCGCAGTTCTTCGCCGCGCGCAGGTGCAAGGCAAGCTCTTCTTCGCGATTCAGCGCGACCATCATGGCGATGGTGATCATGCTGCGCGTGTTGCGCGCCAGGCCGGGCCGTGTCCAGATGGTGCCCCAGGCATAACGCGTAATCAGCTCTTGAAACTCCGTGGTCAGTTCAGAACGCCTGGCAAGGGAGTTGTCGACGTGTGCATTTCCCAGCACTTCACGCCTGGTTGAGAGACCCTCCTCGTAGCGCTGTTTTTCATCCATGTTGCTTCTCCAAGACGCCGTCTTCAGGCGTTCAATGCGTTCCGTGAAAAGACGCCCATCTTGCCAGCACGGCGTCAACGTAGCTTCCCGACTGTCCTATGTAATTGGCTGGCTCGAGTAACGCCTTGAGCTCGTCAGGAGACAGATGGCGAGTGATGCGTTCGTCCGAGACCAGCATATCGAGCAGAGCGCTTTTTGTGCTTACTGCCTTGCGAGAAATCTCTTCGAGCAAGCCATGCGCCTCCATCCGGCCGATCTTGTCGCCCAGGGCAAGCATCACGGCTTCGCCAAGAATCAATCCGTTCGTTTGACCAAGGTTCTCCCGCAGCCTGTCCTCATTGACCTCGATTTCCGAGATAACCTCCGTCATGTTGTCGAGGGCGCCTGCAGCAAGCCTTGCCAGCTCTGGCAAGGCTTCCCATTCGCTTTGCCAGCCGCCCAGAGCTCGCTCGTGCTCTTGCACCATCGCGGCAAGGACCGTCGATACGAGCTGAGGCGCACGTACCGACGCGGCGAGAACGGCGGCGCATCTGACTGGATTCCGTTTGTGAGGCATGGTGGAGGAGCCACCCTGGCCAGGCACAGATGGCTCGGCCAGTTCGGCGACCTCGGTCTGCATTTGCAGGGAAATGTCACGCGCCATTTTGCCCAGTGTCCCGATCAGTATCCCCAGCCACGCGGCCACTTCGGCTATGCGGTCGCGCTGTGTATGCCAAGGCAAGTCAGGCATCGAGAGGCCAAGCTCTTCAGCCAGCGTGCGAGCGACATCCAGTCCCTTCGGACCCAGGCTTGCCAGGGTGCCTGCGGCACCGCCGAACTGCAGCACGTAAATGCGCTCGCTCACTTCTGCCAAGCGCTGATCATGCCTCATCAGCGCGTCCAGGCTTTCGGCGAACTTCAGGCCAAGCGTGATGGGTAGCGCCTGCTGTAGCCAGGTGCGCCCAACCATGGGCGTATTGCGATATTGCCGGGCCTGCCGGGCCAGCGCCTGGCAGAGCCGCTTCAGGTCGGACTGCAGCAGGTCCAGCGCCGCGCGCAGCTGCAGCACGGTGCCAGTATCGATGATGTCCTGGCTTGTGGCGCCCCAGTGCACGAACTTCGATGCATCCTCGTCCTCAGCCTTGACGAGTGCCGTCAGCTGCTTGACCAAGGGAATGGCAACATTGCCCCCGAGCGCAGCTCCAGCCTGTATTGCATGGACGTCGATGCGGTCTGCCTGACAGGCAGCCATAATGGGAGCGACGGCCCTGGCCGGGATGACGCCATGGGCGGCGCAGCTTCTTGCCAGCGCCGCCTCGACATCCAGCATGGCTTGAAGCGTTTGCTGGACCGACCAGATCGCGTTCATCCGGGCAGTGCCATGGATCAGGTCCGTCAAGCGCTGTATTGTCAGCGGCGCTGCTGTCATGGGGCTTTCCAATACGTTTTCGATACAGAAGTCAGACGTCAAAGAACACGGTTTCTTGTGCGCCTTGCAGGCGGACGTCGAAACGATAGATCGGCTTCGACGTATTTGGCAGGCGTCTGGCAAGCAGCGTATCGCGACGTTCTGCGGGAACAGCGCTCAGTACTGGGTCCAGCGCGTTGGCCGCTGCCTCGTCCTCGAAGTAGATCCTGGTGTAGCAGTGCAGCAGCATGCCGCGCATCATGATGATGGCGTCGATGTGGGGAGCACTCTGCTCATCAATCCGCCCTGGCTTGATCGTCTCGATAATGAATCGCTGCTCGGGGTCGGTACCGGTTCCGACGCGCGCAAAGCCGCTGAAGCCAGTTTCCTTTGCTTGCGCAACCGATTCGATGTATTGCCCCTGGGCATTCGCCTGCAGCGTTTCCACCATGGCGTCGCCAACGGGCTGTCCCTCGCCATCATAGACATTGCCGATGATGGTGATGTGCTCGCCGGCTGCGTCGAGCGTAGCCACGGACGGCGTAAACAGGCTGGTCATATCGAAACCATACTGTTGCGGACAGAGTCCATACGCAAAGTACGGCCCTACGGTCTGAGAGGGGGTTTGCTTGAGTTTTGTCATGCCTACTCCATTGGCGTTTGCTTCGGGCCGCGCAGCACTATGTCGAATTCATAGCCCAGGGCGAATCCCTCTTCAGTAATGTCAAGCGAAAACCTGGAAACAAGCAGATCCCGCGCGTGAGCTGGCGTGCCCTGGAAAATCGGGTCATGCGCCAGCAGGGGATCGCCGGGGAAGTACATCTGCGTGACAAGCCGGGATCCGAAATAGTCGCCAAAGAGCGAAAAGTGGATGTGATTGGGGCGCCAGGCATTGGTATGGTTGCCCCATGGGTAAGCCCCGGGCTTTATCGTCAGGAACCGGTACCGGCCCTCGTCATCCGTCAGGCAGCGGCCTGCGCCAAGAAAATTGGGATCCAAGGGGGCATCGTGCTGGTCTGCCTTGTGAGTGTATCGGCCCGCCGCATTGGCTTGCCAGACTTCCACCAGGGTGTTGCGCACCGGCTTGCCATCCTCATCGAGCACTCGGCCGCTGACGATGATGCGCTCGCCAAGAGGAGCGCCGTTCTTCACTGCATTGCGTGTCAAGTCATGATCAAGCTTGCCCAGAGCCTCTGCGCCGTATACCGGGACACGTGTGTTCTTGAGCGACTCCTTGAGCGGGATCAAGGGCCGACTCGGGCTGCGCAGGATTGAGGACTTGTACTCGGGGTGCTTGTATGGTGGATGACCCGCCCAGTCCCGGGGCGTGAGGATCAAATCGCTTCGCTGGTGCATTCTTGCCTCGAACTAGCATGATGAGACATATACCTTAAGCCAGAGGTATAGTTATGGAAAGTGAAGTTTTTGCCCTTGTTCCATAACAAAAATTCATGAAAGATCTTCTTGCACCCGGCCGTATCAAGCTGCGCCACCTGCAGTGCTTCCTGGCCGTGTCGCAAACGGCAAGTATTCAACGTGCCGCGGATGCGCTATCCCTGACCCAGCCCGCTGTATCCAAGACGCTCAGCGAGCTTGAGTCCATCGTCGGCTTCCGCCTTTTTGAGCGAGGTCGCAACGGTGCGTCTCTAACCTATGAAGGAAGCCTGTTTGCGCCATACGCTCATAGCAGCCTGCTTACGCTGCGGGATGGGATGGCCGCGCTTCGACAGAGCCAAGCCGGCACACCTGCCATGATCTCTGTCGGCATACTGCCGACAGTTGCGCCGACATTGCTGCCCATGGCCATCGCAGAACTTCGTGAAATTGCGCCTACAACCTCTGTGCGAATCGTTACAGGCACGAATGGGGAACTGCTGCATCAGCTCAAGCGGGCCGACATCGACTTTGCCGTGGGTCGCATTGCCGAACCCGAAGCCATGATGGGAATGAGCTTCGAGCACCTATACAAGGAGCCTCTTGCGGTCGTAGCACGTACAGGCCACCCGCTTTGCTCTGAAGCGAATCTGAGTCCTGGCCGTCTCGCGGAGTTTCCTCTCGTCGTGCCACCGCTCGGCACCCTTATCCGGCAATCCGCAGAAAGTGTGATTACCGCATTTGGCTTGGGACCTGGCGTCGTGCGGTTCGAAACCGTGTCCGTGTCAATGGGTCGAGCATTGGCGCTGAACAACGATGCAGTATGGTTTGTGCCTTCCTGTGCAGCAAAGGAAGACATTGCCCGAGGTTTGCTTGTGCCGTTGAAAATGCCTTTTGCAGGTACTGACGAGCCAATCGGTCTGCTTCGACGTAACGACGGTGGCTTGAATTCGGTCGCGCAAAGATTTATCGACATTGTGAGAAACGTCGGACTTGACCGAAGATAATCTCTTTAACCGCAACGGCAGGAGCGCCTACCAATGGTCGACAGCTCCTGCGTTACTGCGGTTTCTTCTTGATCGGTCGAGGCCGAGTCGGTTACCGCTTGCCGGCCTCGGTCCTTATGCTAGATCTTGTACGTCTCGTAGGCCGCCGGATGGAATATCTCACCCACGTCGAGGTGCCGGTCAGACAGACCCTGCGCGTGATGATGGCGCAGGAATGTTTCGAGCGTACGCAGATTCGGCTGCACGCCGTAGGACCAGTAGTCTTCGCCCATGACATCCCGGGCGGCCTTGAGTTGTTCCTCTACGAAAGGCAGCGTCACTTTCGTGGCCGACGTATCGGAAAGGTGCTCGAGAGCCTTGGCCTTGGACTGGCTGAAAGCCTTGAACACGGCACCAGGCAGCCAGGGGTGTTGTTCAGCGAGCGTTTTGCGGATACCCACAACGTGCATGATGGGGAATACACCTGTACGCGAGTAATAGTCCTTGGCCACTGCCGTCGGGTCCGCGAAGAGCCAGCCAACGTCGGGATTGCGCGCCGCGGCTCCCGAAGGCGGCCGCGGCGCGATGAACGCGTCGATCTCACCGCGGTCGAGCATGTCGGAGATGGTGCGATCTTCCGGCGCACTCTCGAGCACCACACCAGGCGGCAGCTGCAGGGCGATCTTCTCGGGGCGTCCGGGCTCGTCAATGCCGCCGCGCACCCACGTCACCTCGTCCGGCCGCACACCGTAGTCGTCCTGCAACAGCGCCCGCGCCCACACGATGGCGGTGAGCTGATACTCGGGAATGCCGATGCGGCAGCCCCGCAGATCCTCGGGCCGCTTGATACGGTCGCGGCGCACATAGATCGATGTATGACGGAATGCGCGGGAAAGGAATACGGGCACCGCGACATAGGGGCATTCGCCCTTGGCCGTCTTTACGAGGTAGCTCGAGAAGGACAGTTCGCTGACGTCGAATTCCTCGTTGCGAAATGCGCGAAAAAACATCTCCTCGGGCGAGAGCGTCATATAGACGGGGGCGGCGCCATCGATCTGGACGCTGCCGTCGAGCAACGGGCGGGTTCGGTCATAGTCGCCCATGGCGACGGATAGTTGCAGCTTGTTCAATGCAGTCTCCTGGTTCAGCGGTTATCAACGGCGTACGCGGTATCCCTCACCTGGCCGGCTTCCGGGCCCCATACCGGCTGTGCTTCGAAAGCACGCCAGTCGGTGGTCTTGGGTACGATGGCCTGGAACGAACACACCGAAGGCTGGACGGCGTCGGCGCCGGTGCCAATCGCGGACTTGCCTTGCTGGAACTCCCGAACAGCGTCGATCATCTGACGGCGGAAGGCCACGACGGCCAGGTCGCTCGCACCCAGCCTGTCCTTGGTGCGGTCGGCGATGGGACCCATGGTGAGCCACATGGCGACGTCCTGGTTGGGAAAACCGGTAATGCCGGTGAAGTTACCGGCCTTCATTGCCTGGCGATCCTGCCAGAAGTTGTTCTCGATGTTGCGCAGGGGACGATAGCGCTCGTCCAGATCCAGGCCCACCGTCTGGCGCAGGAACCGGCGCCACGTCTGGGTCTCCGGCGTGTGCGCCGGTGCGCCCCAGGCGATGAAGTAGAACGCGGTGTTGGTGTCATCCATCGGCACGTTCACGTTGGCGACGTTATAGAGGTTATTGGGCGGTATGAGCACGGTGCCAGGTGCCACGAACACCGTGGAGCGCACGTACTCGTTGGCTGCCGCGTTCTGGATGGGACGGCGCAGCGCGGCGTAGCGAAAGCCATAGCCCGTGTTCTGGATCTGCATGCGCGGCGCCTTATCGGTCGACGGGCGCAGCCAGTTGTTCTCGGTGGCTTCCCCGCTATTTACGCGGGCCGGCACCATGTCGGAGGAGTGCAGGCTGGAGCTGTGCGCCGAGTCGATGGCACCTTCAAGCACCTGAGCCCAGTTGCAGGGAAGCCAGACCTTGGCGATGGACACGCGCGTCTGGGCGGTCGGAGCCCACGGTGGCGGCACGAACTCAGGCATCGCGTCGGCGGGGCCGAAGTACGCCCACACCATGCCACCCCATTCCTTGGCGGGATAGGACTTGTGCTGGATCTTGTCGGCAAAGCCGCTGGACGCCGGTTCCGACACCATTTCCAGCACATTGCCGGCCGTGTCCAGCTTCCAGCCGTGGTAAAGGCAACGCAGGCCACCGTCCTCGTTTCGGCCCAGTGCCAGGGAGGCGCCGCGGTGCGGACAGTGTTCGTCCAGCACCCCGACGTTGCCGTCGGAATCGCGGAACACGACAAGTTCCTCGCCGAACACTCTGGCCTTCACGGGAGTGCCGTCCGGCTCGGCGACTTCCTCCGTCAGACAGACAGGGGTCCAGTGTCGGCGCATCAGTTGTCCCATGGGAGCATCGCCCTCGACACGGCACAACAATTGGTTCTCTTCGTGAGTAATCATGGCGGTCCTCATCAAGCTTCAAAGATAGCTGATTATACTTAGAGCTCTAAGTAAAGTCAGCAGTTTTCCAGGATATTTCTGCGCAGAACGATGGGCTTGCCGCCGGCGCGCTGCTTGCAGAGCCAATGCACCAGTGCCGAGTCCAGGTGATCGGTGTGAGCGGGAAACCATTCCACCAGCGCCTGGGCGAGCCGCCGGCAGGCCTGTATATCGCCTTCCTGTACAAGGCGTTCCCGCACCCCATGCACGGAACGCAGCACGGCCGCATGCTCATCGATGTGGCAGGCGCGCGCCGGAAAGTCAGTACGTTCCATCGTTTGATTTTCTTGCGCGAAGTGCGCCTCGGCATGGGCGGCGAAGGCGTCCAGTGGCTCGAGCAGATTGTCGTCATCTGCTCGCAGAAGCCCGTCGAGAAGGGCGACGAACTCGCGATGCGTGTCGTCCATGGCGGGATCGCCGAGCAGGTAAGCGTCGGTCCAGCCAAAGGCTTGCAGTGCAGGAGGGGAGAGGGGCGTCATAAGTACCTCCATTAGGGGTTAACGCGTCATGAGCAGCAAGGCGAGGCAAGCCAGGAAGGCAAGCAGCATCCGACGGAATGCGAGTTCGCCCAGGCGCTGCCGCAGCTTTTTGCCAAGAATCATGCCGCCCGCCAATGGCAGGAGGCCTGCTACGGAGACGACGGCCTCGCCCAGGCCCAGCGTTCCGTACACCACCATGGAGGCATAGAGCGGGATCATGCCAAACAGATAGATGATGCTGATGCTGCCGATAAAGACTTCTCGTGGCAGTTTCAAGCCCATCATGTAGGTGATGATGAAGGGGCCTGTCATGGAGGAGACCCCGCCCATCGCCCCGGCCAGCACACCCACAATGGGACCCAGCCAGCTTTCATGGCGGGGCGCAATGCCACGGCTGTTGTGCACCAGCATCAGGACCACGGCGCACAGCACCGATGCCGCGATAAGGGTGGTCACCACGTCGGCCGGTAGGGCAAACGCAAGCCGCACCGACACCAATGTGCTGACGACCAGCAACAGGCACAGCGGCATGAAGCGCCGTAGGTTGGCCGTCGAGCCTTGCCCATCGATAGCCTGCCAGATGTTGGAGGCCAGCACGGGCACTGCCAGCAGCGCGATCGCGGTCATCGGCGGCAGCACCAACGCGAGCAGCGGTACGGCGAGCAAGGGGAGGCCGACCCCAATCGTCCCTTTGACCAGGCCTGCAGCCGCAAAGGTTATGACGACATAGGCGATGAGCCAGGGAGACGACAGGAGTTCTGAGAGCCAGGGTGTATCGAGCATGAGTTTCGTCCGCGGATGGCCGGGTTACTGGCCTTTTACGCCTGCGGCCTGAATCGCTGCGCCGTAGCGTTTGGCTTCAGCTGCAATGGCCTCACCATACGCCTCTGCATTGCCGCCCACCGGCTCAATGCCCAGACCGCGCAGGGATTTGATGACGGCATCCTTGCGTACGACCTCGGCCATGTGCTGGCTGACAATGTTCACGATTTCCATCGGCGTACCCTTGCGAGCGAGGACGCCAACAGTCGGCGCAAAGTCGTAGCCGGGGATGAACTCGGCGAGTGCAGGCACGTCAGCCGCCATGTCGGAGCGCTTCGCGGAGTTGACTGCAAGCAACTTGACTTCACCGCGCGTAACAAAGCCGGAGAGCGAAGGCAAGGCAGAAAAAACCAGGGGAACCTGATTGCCCACGAGAGCGGGCACCGATTGGCCCGAACCACGGTAGGGGACATGGACCAGATCCAGTTTCAGTGCGGTCTTGAGCGCCTCCATGCTCAGGTGATGGCTGCTGCCGATACCGGAAGACCCATAGGTGTAGTGGCCGGGTTGTTTCTTCACGAGCTCGACGAAATCCTCCATGGTGTCGGCAGGAAAGCTGGTGTGTGCCGCGAGAAACAGAGGCGAGGTGGCAACCAGGGAGACAGGCTCGAAGTCACGCTGGTAGTCGTAGGAAAGGTCGGGGTAGAGATAGGGATTGATGGACATCATCGAGCCATCCGTTACCAGGAAGGTCAGGCCATCGGGCGGCTGGGACATGAATGCCTGGGCAGCAACCACGCCATTGGCACCGGGACGGTTCTCGACCACGACCGAAGTGCCCAGCCTCTCGCCCAGGTGCTGGCCGGTGATGCGCGCGACAGTATCGGGCAGGCCGCCTGGCGCATAGGGCACGATGAAACGAATGTTTCGACCGTTGGGATAGCCTGCCGTGTCGGCGGCCTGGGCAGCCGATGCGACCGGCATACCGACGCCAAGCCCGAGTGCGACGGGCGCCGCGAGACGAACGGCGGAACGACAGATTCTCGACAGAAGCTGTGGAAAGTACATGGTGTGTCTCCTTTTTCCTTGTGGCATTAGGGGTAAGTACGGTGCTTGCGCTAATATAGTTAGAGATCTAATATTATTGCATCATCGTTTTCCCGTAGGGGGAGTCATTTGTCATGACAATACAGAATAGCGACCAGGCTCGTTTGCTTTTGAAGGTTGCGGACGTGCGCGAGATCGCGATGGGCATACACCAGTTTGAGTTGCGCGCTCCGGAAGGCGGCGAGCTGCCCGAGTTCTCGCCGGGTTCGCATCTCGTTGTAGACACCCCTGCTGGAGTTAGCCGCAGATACTCTCTGTGCAACGACCCTGCCGAGCGCGACCACTACGTCATCGCCGTCAAGGTCGATGAACAAGGCAGGGGCGGCTCGCTGAGCATGGTCCAGCTGCGTCCGGGCGATACGCTGTCCGTGTCCGAGCCAGACAACGCGTTTCCGCTGAGCCCGAAGGCGCGTCGCTCGCTGCTCATCGCCGGTGGCATCGGCATCACACCCATACTGTGCATGGCGCGCCACCTGCACGCGAACGGATCTCCGTTCAAGCTCGTATATTGCACGCGAGATGCTGGCAGCACCGCCTTTCTGGACGAGCTCAGACAGGCGGATTTCGCAGATAACGTGGTGATCCATCATGACGAAGGCAATCCCGAAGCGGCTTTCGATTTCTGGCCGTTGCTCGAGACACCCAAAGGCGCGCATGTGTATTGCTGCGGGCCGCGTGGCCTCATGGAGGCCGTGCGCGACATGACAGGGCACTGGCCGACAGGTGCCGTGCATTTTGAGAGTTTCGGTGTCTCCGCCGATGTGGCACGCACCAATACACCTTTCGACGTGGTGCTCGCGAAATCGAACCAGCGCGTGCACGTTGATGTACAGCACTCGATCCTCGAGGCGGTGCGCGCGGCAGGCGTGTCGGCGCCGAGTTCCTGCGAGAGTGGAACCTGCGGTTCCTGTCGCACCCGACTTGTCGCCGGCCAGGCAGAGCACCGCGACATGGTCCTCCTGGATGAGGAAAAAGAAGACAACATCATGATTTGCGTCTCACGGGCGTGCGGCGACGAACTGGTGCTGGACCTCTGATCATGACCGACGCCTCCATACGCCTTGGCGTGGCCGGTCTTGGCCGTGCCTTCAGTCTGCTGCTACCTACGTTCACCCAGGATCCACGCGTGCGACTCGTAGCCGCTACGGATCCGTATGGCCCTGCGTGCGAGCGCTTCGCCCAAGAGTTCGGTGGTCGCGTGCATGCCGATGTGGCCGCGCTGTGCGCCGACCCGGACGTGGAGGCGGTGTACATTGCCACGCCGCATCAGATGCACGCCGAGCATGTGTGCATGGCCGCCCGCCATGGCAAGCACATCTTGGTTGAGAAGCCCATGGCGATCACTTTGGCGTCATGTCTGGCGATGACTGAAGCCGCAGAAGCCGCCAGCGTGGCTCTCATCGTCGGGCCAAGCCATAGTTTCGATGGCCCTGTGCAGCAAGCCCGACGGCTGATCGAAAGCGGCGCTTATGGCCGCGTCCGTATGATCCATGCCTTCAATTACACGGACTTTCTCTATCGTCCGCGCCGGCCCGAGGAACTCGACACGGCCCAGGGCGGCGGTGTCATTTTCAGCCAGGGCGCGCACCAGATCGACATCGTGCGCCTGCTCGGGGGAGGACTCGTTCGCTCGGTGCGGGCGCAGACAGGCGCCTGGGACCCAGAACGCCCTACCGAAGGGGCCTACAGTGCGCTGCTGAGTTTCGAGGGCGGCGCGTTTGCCAGCGCCACCTACAGCGGCTATGCCCATTACGACAGCGACGCTCTGCAGGATTGGATCGGCGAAATGGGACAAGCCAAGGAGAGCGAAGCCTACGGCGCTGCGCGCAAGCGTCTCGCCAAACGGCTTCGGCCTGAGGAAGAGACTCAGCTTAAGGCGGAGGGGAACTATGGAGGTTCGGCACACAAACAGCCCGTTGCACCGCAAGCCCATGCGCATTTCGGTCATTGCCTGGTGAGCTGCGATGCGGCCGACCTGCAACTCACGCCTCGTGGGGTGATTGTGCACGGCAACGATCGACGGTGGCTCGAGGCGCTGCCGCTGCCCAGTGTGCCGCGGGCGGAGGTGATCGACGAGCTCTGGGGCGCTCTGCGTCGAGGCCGTGCGCCCTTGCATGATGGGCGCTGGTCGACGGCAACGACCGAGGCCTGTCTGGCGCTCCTGGATTCGGCCCGTGAAGAACGCGATATGATGTTGAAGCATCAGGTTGCGCCGTCCTCGCTGACATGAGCAGGAAAGGGGCTAGAGGGCCTCGGCCTGCTCCAGCGGAGACGGCGTGTCACTCATCCACAGGCCGCATGAAATCAGACGACGATACCCGTATTCTTCTTAAGCATTGGCGTGAGGCCGTTCCTGACGACCGCCTCGCCCATCTGGTCAAAGACGCCACTCGCGCGCTCGTGCGTGCCCTGCAGATCCGTCTTACCGAACATGCAGTATCGTTTGGACACTGGACGTTTCTGCGTATTCTCTGGGCACGGGACGGGGTTACGCAGCGCGAGCTGAGCGCGCAGGCTGGCGTCATGGAGCCCACCACATTCGCGGCTCTCAAAGCTATGGAGGCGCTAGGGAACCTCTGAACAAGTCCAACGAACCTGTCAGAATATAAGTTATTGAAAACAGTCCGATCCGAGTGAACCCGATGAGCCAGTTGAGTTTTTCCG